>OQVQ01001001.1_pt1 | contig 12216 bp, 10 predicted proteins | sample 1691491 | NCBI WGS metagenome assembly OQVQ01 (sample SAMN03418252, study PRJEB22391) | human gut metagenome | biome: human-gut; feature: organic feature; material: feces | host: Homo sapiens | place: Tanzania | collected 2013-01
TATCTTGAGAACTTAAAGAATAAAGGAATTGAAGTACTTCTAATGTGGGATCGTGTTGATGAGTGGTTAATGGGCAACATCACCGAGTTCTCAGGTAAAGAGTTCGTTTCTGCAAATTCTCAGGATTTAAAGTTAGGCAAGCTAGCTGACGAAGAAGAAAAGAAGAAGCAGGAGACTGTAGCTCAAGAGAATAAAGATCTAGTAGAGCGCTTCAAGAAAGCTTTAGGTGATAAGGTTAAGGATGTAGTTGTATCAACTCGTCTTATCGATTCTCCTTCATGCGTTATTTCAGATACCAACCGTATGATGACTATGCAGATGCGTCGTCTGCTTGAGGCAAGCGGTCAGAAACTGCCTGACGAGAAGTACACTCTTGAGATTAATCCAGAGCACAAGTTAGTTCAGAAGGCTTATGCTGAGGCTGATGAATCAAGATTCTCACAGTGGGCTGACTTAATTTATGAGCAGGCATTACTTGCAGATCAAGGTGCTCTAAAAGATCCAAGCACTTTCGTAAAGGCAATGAATACTCTGCTTTTAGGTTAGAAAATGTTATTTTGGGGCTGATGCACTTTTTTGTATCAGCTCCTGATTTTAAAGGAGATCTGATGATCTCCTTTTTCATTTTTACGCTTTACATTTCTTAACTTCTCTTTAACAAAATAGCTTAATAAGCTCATTTTGATTTAACAGACTCTCCTTAACATAAACAACGTGCAATGGGCACAGAGAAATAAATTTAAGAGAGTAAAAATGAAAAAGTCATTATTAGCTTTAGCAGTTTTAGCTACAACAGTTTCAGCAAATGCAGCAACAGTTTACGATAAAGATGGTTTTTCTTTAAAGGCAGATGGCCGTGTACAGGCTGTAATTTACAATGGTGCTAACAAGTTAGCAGGTGAGAGCGATTCTACATTACAGAATTCAGCTCGTTTTGGTATCGGTGGTTCTACTAAAGTAGGTATCGTTAAGTTAACCGGTTACTCACAGTGGGATATGGCTGATTCTAGCTCAAAAGTAGGTAACGGCATTAAAGGTCGTGATCAGTTCGTTCAGGCTGACATTGAGAACTTTGGTGGTTTCAAGGCTGGTCGTTTTAAGGGCGCAATTAACTTCGTTCAGTCAGTAACCGACGTATTTGATGATTACGGCTGCAATGCAATCACAGCAAACGATGAGCGTAACTCAGGCCGTATCGAGTACGCTTTTGCAGCAAACGGTTTTGACTTAAAGTTAGGTTACTTAACTGCAAACAATTCTTATAAGTTAGAGCAGGGCTTTAAGGCTCACAAGGCCGTAGCAGTTAACGATGGTGCTTCAATTGGAGCAGGTTATACCTTCGATAACGTAGGCTTTGGTCCATTATCAATTCGTGCAGGTTACGAGTTAATCAATGGTCAGAATGATAACCACTTAAATGAAAATGGTTATGCTGTTTATATGACAGATCTTGATAAAGTTAATACCTATTCAGTTGGTGCTTTATGGGGTGATCTTGCTCAGGGATTCTACACTGGTTTAGTTTACAACAACCGTACCTTCAAGTTCCGTGAGGCTAATGTTGAAGACTTTAAGACCAAAGGCTTTGAGTGGGTAGTAGCATATACCTTAGAGTGTGGCGTAAGCTTTAGAACAGGTTATAACGTAATAAACTTCAGCCAAGATGGCAAGTATGCTAAGGACATCGACTACACACAGAAGTCAATTCCAGCTTACATCAACTACCAGGTAACTCCAAACTTCAACGTATGGACAGAAGCTCGCTTTGATTTAACCAACGAAGACGATTTAGCTGGTATTAACAAGGCTGGTATCAATGCTTCTTATTCATCAGATAAGAACTTTGCAAGCTTGGGAGCTCGTTATACCTTCTAATTTCAAAAGTTGATGTTGATTAGATAGATAATCCCTCATTTCCTGCCAAATGTGGCAGGATTTTTTTTATTGAAGCCTTACTTTACAAGTCTTGATGCTCTGCTAAATGCTTTAGAAAAGCCAGACAGACTGAAATAAAGATCTAAATTTCCTATCTTAAAATTGACTTTATTCCCACTTTTGAACAATTTTACTAACTCATCATTCTTGCTTTGAGGTACAAAGCATTCACTTACAGTTTCGTCTTCAACACATTTAGCTTCGAATTTATAGCTTTTATTATCATCTACTTCAATTGCAATATCCATCAGGTAGTACTTAGGTTCTATTCCTCTATTAGTTCGATCTTTTGTTCTGACAATTTCAATGAGATAAAGCTCAGGAGTTAAAAAATCAAGAAAGATACCAACGTTATCCTGTACATATTTAGTCCCCATTCTTGCTGTTTTTTGACCATCCATAACAAATGATCCTGTTATCCAGTCACCATGCTCTTTTTCGTTTGAAAAGGTACCGTTACCTGCTATACATGATTGATGGATGGCAAAGACAGCTAAACAGCTAAGCGTGAAATTTTTTAGTAATTTTGAGATAATCATAGAGTGAACCTTAATATCAACATCTACGATTTTTGTGGCTGAAGAAACAAAAGACAAGAGAAAATGTAATAGTATGAGGTTTGTATCTCAATATTGTCAGTGCCTTTCTAATTTTGTAGAGATGCTTAATGCTTCTTTGTAATTGAGAAGTGAATAAATGCGTATATTAGCTCTATAGAGCTAAGTAAGCAGCATAATACATGTATGTTAAGATTGATAATCACACATTAACTCAACATAATCTAAGGTGTGATTGTCAGAAAAGTTATTACATGAAGAATTTAGAAAAAGTAAAAAATCTTGCTCAATTGTCGTGATTACCTTCGCACAGCTTAACTCTTTAGGAATACAAAGAAGTGTGTTACAAGAGCTTGTAAAAAGTGGTGAAGTATACAGATATGCTCGAAGCCTTTCTTTTAAAGCCAGTAAACAAAGGTCTTTATTATCTGGTGGAAACTTATCTTTATAAAAAAAATAAACCTGCCTATCTAAAGGAAGGGCAGGTTTAGGATTTTATCTATTTACGACCTATTATTCCTGAATCTCAGGTAACTTATCTTTAACTTCCTTGTTTACGATGTTTGCAACACAAGAATCTGACCAAACATTTAATGCTGTTTCAATCATATCAATTACAGCATATACAGGAAGAATGATACCCATTAGAGCTACTGGAACGTTCATTGATGATACTAATGAAAGTGTTAAGAAGTAGCAGCCCATAGGAACACCAGCATTACCTACAGCAGCAAAGGTTGCAATAAAGATCCAGGCTACGATAGTACCAAAGCCGATATCAATACCTGCATTCTGTAACAGATAGATGGAGGTGATAAGAATGAATGCTGCGCAACCGTTCATGTTGATGGTGGTGCAGATTGGTAGTACGAAACGTGAAACTCTCTTGTCTACCTTTAAGTTATCTTCAGCTGAAGCGATAGTAACTGGTAGAGTACCTGCTGATGACTTTGAGAATAAAGCTACAGCTAATGCAGGTAACATTCCACGAGCAATCTTTAATGGGTTTAAACCTCTTAAGAGTAAGATTGTAGGTAAGATGATGAACATCTGGATTAAGTTAGAGCTAATTACAGCACCAAAGTAAGATGCGATACCACCGATGATTACACCTGCCTCTAACTGAGCTACTAACTGAGCAGTGAAAGCTAAGATACCGATAGGTAAGATCCTGATTAGCCAGTGAATCAGAACAAATAACAGATCCTGGAAACCAATGATGAAGTTTAGAAGAGTATGTTTTGTCTCAGTTTCTGGTAATGAAGCAATACCAAGACCAAAAGCTGCTGCAACTAAAAGAATTGATAGAACATTACCTGCAACAAATGGCTGTAGTAAGTTGTTTGGAATGATGTTCTGAATGTGCTGTAAGTATGATAAAGACTCATACTGAGATACAGCAGCTGCTGCAGACTCACTTGGATTGGTTACGTTAGCAGGAGCAATATAAGTAAATAAAATTGCACCAACTAAAGCAGCTAAGATAGTAGTTAATAAGGTGTAGAAAATGGTGTGACCGAAGATAGTACCACCTTTAGAACCTTTAGATAACTTTGCTAAAGTTGAGATTAAGCTTACAGCAATTACAGGAACTGCAACAAAACTGAATAATCTTGTGAAAACAGTAGCAATGAAGTTAAAGATCTCATTTAGGGTATCATTGCCAACATAACCTAATATAGCACCTAAGATCAGTGCACCAATGTAAAGAGCAGCTGTTATAATTCTGCTCTTCTTGCTAATTGAGGCATAAGCAGTATTAGTTGCCTCATCAATTCTCTGTGAATTTTCTGACATAAATCATCCTATTGTTAACGTTGTGATGCCGTATGTGTTATTTGAAAAGCCACCGGCATCTTTATTATTAGAATTAGTCCTGATGATATAAAGCTGTTGATAAGTATCTGTCACCGTTATCAGGAAGTATAACTACGATGGTTTTCCCTTCATTCTCAGGGCGTTGTGCTAATTGTAAAGCACCTGTTAGGGCAGCACCTGATGAAATACCAATGAATAGACCTTCATTCTGAGCTAATAGACGGCCATTGTTAAAGGCATCCTCATCTTTGACACCAATGATCTCATCTACAACAGCCTTGTCGTAAACACCTGGAATGAAACCAGCTGAGATACCTTGGATCTTGTGAGGACCAGGCTTGCCACCTGAAAGAACAGGTGAAGCTGCTGCTTCTACAGCTACAACTTTAATATCTTTATTCTTTTCTTTTAAGAATTTACCTGTACCTGATACTGTACCACCAGAACCTACTGCTGATACAAAAATGTCTACCTTACCTTCGGTATCTTTGAAAATTTCAGGACCTGTAGTCTCGTAGTGAGCCTTTGCGTTTGCCTGATTTTCAAACTGCTGAGGAATAAAGGTATTTGCTGATGCTTTTGCTAACTCCTGAGCTTTTTCGATAGCACCTTTCATACCTTTAGCGCCTTCTGTTAGAACCAGGTTAGCACCATAAGCTTTTAATATATTACGTCTTTCAACTGACATAGTCTCAGGTAAAACTAGAGTAACAGACAGACCAAAAGCAGCACCAACTAAAGCTAAACCGATACCGGTATTTCCAGAGGTAGGCTCAATGATCTTAGTATCTTTGTTGATTTTGCCTGAATCTAAAGCATCTTTTATCATGAAATAAGCTGCTCTATCTTTTACAGAACCAGAGGGATTCATAGCTTCAAATTTAGCTAAGATCTTTGCTTTTAAGTTTAACTTTTTCTCAAGATTTGATAACTCAACTAATGGGGTTTTTCCAATTAGCTCAACTACTGACTTATATACTGCCATATGTGCTACTCCAATTTTATTTACTGAATTCTTTTGATATCGTTAAAGATTGTTTATCTCTTTTCAATGTCTATATGAAAACATATATAAATCAAAAACAAAATACTTAAAAATGAGTGTCATTAATATTTGCACCAAAAGTAAACATTATTGAATAAAAAATCTTTAAAATTCAATAAACTAGAAAACATAGTAGTTTACTAAGTTTTTTATTAAAAATTAAATTCCTATATGAGTACTAGGTAATTCTTTTAAAATTATGCATGTATAAAATCATCATGATATTGTTATATATAAAATATTAGGTTTAGAAATTATTCTGTGCATAATGTTACATTACTTTGTTTTTAACTTTGTTTGCAAAATATCGTAAAATTAGAAAAGTTTAATTTATTGAGTTTTTTTATATGGCAAACGAAGATCTATTTCCGCTCAGCATGATAGACAATATCCGAGCACATCCTGAAAATTATCGTCTTTTAGAGAAGATCCCTTTAACTATTGAAGGTGTAGATACTCATTTTCCAATAAAACTCAATGAACCTGTTCAAGGTGAGAAGTTATATTCAGTAGTCTTTTTAGACACTGAAACTACCGGTATGGATCCTTTAAAAAACAAGATCATTGAATTAGGTATGGTAAAGGCAACCTTCTCATTAGAAAGAAAGTTACTTATCTCTGTTGATCGTTACTATGACGAGTTTGAAGATCCTCAAGAGCCAATTCCACCAGAAATTGTAGCTTTAACGCATATTACTGATGAGATGGTTTCAGGCAGATGTTTTGATGATGAAATGGTTGCTAACTTCCTATCAGGTCGCCCTTTAATCGTAGCTCACAATGCTGCCTTTGATAGACCTTTCTTTGAAAAGCGATTCTCAACCTTAACCAATCTTTCATGGGCATGTTCTTTAAAAGAGGTTCCATGGAAAACTTTAGGTTTCCTCGGTGCAAAGCTAGAATACTTAAATACCTTCTTAGGTTATTTCTATGAAGCTCACAGAGCTTATGTTGATTGTTTAGCTTTGTTGTGGGTCATGTATGTAAGAAGTGATGCTTTTGGAGCTCTTGTAAAGAGTGCTTTAACACCAAGTATTAAAGTTATCATTCAGGGCAACACCTTTAGCATCAATCAGGAGCTAAAGAGACTAGAATTCAGATTTGAACCTAATACAAAGTCATGGGTTCGCTTTGTAGCAGATAAAGAACAGGCAGAGAAGTTAAAAACAACTCTTGAGACTACCTATAAGGAAGGCTCTGTTAATTTCTCAGTTGAATTTAAAGAATTCAATGCTAAGACACGATATAAACGATAATGTCTTTACAGATATTCTGAATTTTTAATCAAACGAGGATTATTGAGACAATGGGGTTAGATTTATGAACAATCTTGTAAAGAAGGGTACTTCCTTTTTTAAAGAATTCCAGAACTTTGCTGTAAAAGGTAATGTAATGGACATGGCCATCGGTGTGGTTATTGGTACTGCATTTGGCAAAATCGTGTCATCTTTAGTTGCTGATATCATCATGCCTTTAATTGGTCTTTTTGTGGGCAGCATTGATTTAAAAGATCTTGCTTTTACATTAAAAGATAAGACTGATGATGCACCTGGAATTGTTTTAACTTATGGTATCTTTTTACAGAATGTCTTAGATTTTATCATAGTAGCCTTTGCTATCTTTATCTGTATTAAGATCATCATCAACTTAAAGCACAAGGTATTAAAGGATGAGAAAGCGGAAACAGAAGCTGCTCCTGAGCCTGAAAATATTGTGCTTTTAAGAGAAATTCGTGACCTCTTAAAAGAGAAAAATCAGAAGTAATCATAGATTAGTTAAAGATAAGAGCTCAGCATTTTAATGATCCTGAGCTCTTTTTGTATCAGCTCAACTTAGGTTCAAGGCTCTACAACAGCCGATAAGATATGAGTAACAGATACAAAGAAGAACTCTCATTAAGCTCTCTTCAATCTCTTACTCAATCTTTATGGTGTCTATCAGCGAAAACAAAAAAGCTCAGATTTTACTCTGAGCTTTTTTTTAGAGTGAGTGTTAATTATTCATCAAACTCTTTGTTGATAGCGTTCTTCTTGATGGCGATACCGCAGACATCTAAATCGTTATCAGCATCCTCACTAAACTCTTTGCTGTCTTTATAAAGAGCAATTAACTGATCATAGGCACTTTTTTCGCCATTTTTTTCTGAAATTTCAATTACTCTATCAAGACCATAGTGCTCGTTATCTTTGTTTACAACGTCTTTGATACCGGCACCAGCAAATACCATACTATCAAGATAGGTGAACTTGCCTTTTGAGTTTACATAAACGATTAGTTTATCAGAGCAAAGCTCAAGCTGAGTCTCAACAGGTTCAACTGACTGTCCTTTGTGCTCATGAACCACAATAGGTGACTTCAGTCCTGCCTGAGAGAAGATAAAGTTACCGGTGTACTCGCTTAAAATCATGGCAAAAATCGAGATGGTAAAGTTCTCTCTCTTCTTTTGCATTAAGATATGGTTCAAATCAGTGATGGTTTCACCTGGTAATTTATTGTCCTCAGTAAATGACTTTCTAATAAAGCTTGTGCACAGGGTAATTGCATTAGTTGCTGCAATACCGCTCTTAGAGCATGCTCCAAAAACAATACCAATATTATCTTTATCAACTCTGAAAACATCATAGAAATCTGATGGCTTCTTCTTAGAAGGCATGATGAATGATGCAATATCCAAAAATCTAGATGCTGGCATATCTGAACCATCTGGCATTAAATCTTTGTGGACATCACTTACCATGGTATAGATAGCATTCTCGGTTGCCTCTAAAGTATCTTTTTTAGCTTTAGTCTCTATTTCCTGTTCTTTTGAAGCTACATTCTCACAGATAGATCGACCTAGAGAATTTATAGATTCTGTTAGTTTCTTTAGTTTTACATAGTTCTGCTTTGAAGGATCGATCTTCTCGGTGATTTCATCCATCTTAGCTTTACCGGATAAAACATTTGCTGCCATTACGTCAACATTGTTGGTAAGAGTGGTTATTGAACTTGAAATCTTTTCTAAAGACTTCAAGAAAGCAAAAATCAGTAAAGATGCTAACAGTGCACTTAAGATTAAGATAATGAAGTTAAAGTAAACTACAGGCTTTATGATGGTGCCTTTGATAGTCTCAACCACTACATAAACATCATAATCTTTGATGTATTTGATGGTGCAAAGCTTTTCTCTGTTATCAATATTTGAAAGCTCAGTTTGCAACTCTTTTTCTTTGGATTGTTTATAGAATGATGTTGGAATTTCGCCAGCTTTAAATTTGTTATCACTTGATACAACAACTTTAAAGCTGTCATCCACTACAGTGACCTTGGTGTTACCGTCTTTTACAATATCGTTTAAAGCAATCTTAGTGATAGCATCTTTAAAAGACATAGGTGTAAAGATCTGGTTTGCCTGCAGTTTTTCTGTGTACAGGTAATTCTTGTCATTCACGTTTTCGATTTTGTAGCCGATAAACTTCTTACCTTCAGATAACTTACACCAGTAATTATCAAGTTTTACACCGTTATCTTTTAACGAACCTTTTATGCTGTCTTCAAAAGATTTTGGAATATTCAATATAGCCATACAGTTATCAGAATCAGGTAATTCTACTGATGTTTCAAATAACTGATTGGTAGCATTTGATTGAGCAAAATAAGTAAAGGTAGCAAAATCTAAAAGATCTTGTTTGTCGTAGGTCTGGTGAAACTTCTCCAAAGCTTCATATTGAACATTCGAAATGCTGTTGATGAAGTTTAACTTTTCTTTTTCAATGCTAGAAGTTGCATAGTTCTCTAAAGATGAACTAAAGATCCCTAATACCTCATCATGATTTTCAAACTGAGTCTTTATCGCATTGTCGTATATAGCAGTCTGATTATATAAACATAGTGCTGAGGCTAATACTGTAAAGCCACCAGCTAAAGAAACGATTAATTTATGCTTAAGTTTCATAGTTGACCTATGTGTTTTTAGTGCAAGCAAGTGCCAGATGTTAATTATTCACCGTGGGTAACAGTCAATAAGTCATCATTATTTATAATATTCTGTTAAAGCAAAAGTCATGCCTTTGTTTTCCGTTCTTTCAAAAGAAAAAAACAACGTCACAAATATGGACTATTATCATATCCATATAAAGGCAAAAACACTGAATAAACAGAGCTTTTAATTGTATCTTTTATAGAGTAAATTATAGCTGTAAATCACCACTAGATTAAAGATTTAAAAAGACTTTTTTTGTTTTTGTGCAATAGGTTTACTTAATTTTTTAATTTTGTGTTTCTCTTCTAATTTTATCTAAGCCATTTTTGCAAAATAAGATACTTCTACAGTAGCTTTATCTGCAAGAGAGACTTGTACCAGCAATCAAGTTTCAAATCACAAGTCTTAGTGATATTCAGGTGTTGTGGGCAGATATGTTCGCACTGTCGGCATTTGACACACTTGTCAGGTGTTGCCGCCTGTGCGGCGAGCCTTGAATAGAGGACTTTTGGCATCCATGTTGACGCGCCTTCCTTCTCCCTGAGTTTCAACATGTTATAGATTGAGAAGTATTGTGGGATGGGGATTTTCCTTGGGCATCCCCCCGTGCAGTATCCGCATGCGGTGCATGGGATTTCCTGTGTGTCCCTGAGGAGGTTGAGTGCCTGTTGAATGACCTTGTTTTCCTGGTCGGAGAGTGGTTTGAAGTGTTGCATATAGGAGGAGTTGTCCTCCATTTGTGCCATATTGCTCATTCCGCTGAGTACCATCTTGACATTGTCGTGGCTGGCGGCGAACCTGATTGCCCACGAGGGGACGGATGCCTCCGGATTAGCCTTGTGGAAGAGTTCCGCGACCGAGTCCGGGACATTTGCCAGGGAGCCGCCCCGCACGGGTTCCATCACGATTACGGGCTTGCCGTGGCGGAGGCAGGTCTCGTAGCACTTTCGGGATTGGACGATTGGATTCTCCCAGTCGAGATAATTCAGCTGCAGCTGGACGAATTCCACTTCGGGGTGTTCCGTCAGGATTCTGTCGAGGGTTTCCGCGTTGTCATGGAAGGAGAATCCCATGTGCTTGACGAGTCCCTTCTCCTTCTTGTCGCGCAGCCAGTTGAAGCAGTCGAACCTTTCGTATATCGGGTAGTGGTCCGAGTTCACATCGTGGATGAGATAGTAGTCGAAGAACTCGACCCCCGTGCTTTCGAACTGGTTATCGAAGACCTCGTCCCGTTCCTTGAGCGAATGGAAGAATCCGCAGTGGAGTTTAGTCGCGAGGGTGAACCTGTCCCGCGGATACCTTGATGTGAGCGCCTCCTTGACAGCGTCTTGGCTTTTCATGCCGCAATACATGATTGCGGTATCGAAGTATGTGAATCCCCTTTCGATGAAGAGGTCCACCATCCTCTTGAACTCCTCGATGTCGATGCTTGCGGGGTCTTCGCTGTCCAGCAGGGGCAGCCTCATAAGCCCGAAGCCCAGTTTCTTGGCGTTCCCGAAGATGTCCATTGCGTATGCGGCGGCCTTAGATTTCGTTGGTGACCGTGAAGAGCTCCTCGTGCCTGATTCCGATTTCGAGGTCATCCTTCATGTCGTTCTGCATGCTGTCCTGGAGAGCCTTTGCGTCCAGCCCAGGGGGCAGCTGCAGTTGCCATATCATCGTGTAGTCTCCGTCGTGGTATCTGCTGGAGAGGTCCACGATGTTGACTCCGTGTTCCTTCAGATATCTTGAGACTGTTGCGACCAGTCCCGGCTTGTCGGCTCCGGATGCGGTCAGCACGTATGTATTGACTGCGTCGACGGACTGTTCCAGCGGCCCGTCGTAGGGCAGCACGCCGAAGCATGCGCCCTTGAGTTCCGGAAGCGCCTCAAGCGCCTTGATGATCTCCTCCTTGCTGACGGTCTTGGGCATGTCGGCCAGCAGAAGCATGGAGAAATATCCCTGGAGGACAGTCTGGGTGACGTCGTGGAGATTTCCCCCCAGCTTCTGTATGGCGGCGGAGACGGATGCGACGATGCCGACCTGGTCGCGGAACATAACCGAGACCGCGAAGACATTTGATTCAGCCTGAGTCATTCTCGTGTGCTTGAGGCGTGCCTGTTCGTGTGAGTTGTGTTAGCGCTTGCGTGCGACCTTCCGGTCGTAGTCCACCAGGTCGTTGATCCAGGCATTTCCGACGGTGGTCTTGTTAATGCGGCAGAATTCGTCATAGACGGCTTCCCATGGCGCGCCCTTGAGTTCCTCGAGGAGTGCGAGCTTCATTGCGTTGTCTCCGTCCTTTTCGAACTTCCTGAGGATCTGCGTTGGTTCGAGGAGCGCGTAGAGGAGTCCCTTTTGCGCGGCCCTTGTTCCGACGACCCATGCACCGATTCTGTCGATGGAGCCGTCGAAGAAGTCCAGAGCGATATAGGTCTTGCCGAGGAAGTTGCAGCGGACGAGCTGGAGGAAGAGATTCCGGAGGTCGTCATTGAAGTTGACGACATGGTCGGAGTCCCATCTGATTCCCCTGGAGACGTGCAGGAGGAGTTCCTTCTGGAACGGTGCGATGGAGGCGATTTTGTCGTGGATTGTCTCCGTTGGGTGGAAGTGTCCCATGTCGAATGTGAGCATGACATCCTTTTCGGGTCTGCTTGCGACGTATGTCATGTAGAACTCATGGGAGCCGACCGTGTAGTCTTCCGCCCCGATGCCGAAGAGCTTGCTTTCGACCCCGTCCCGGATGTACTTTGGGCTGTACTTCACGCTGAAGATTTCATCGTATGCGTCCTTGAGATGTTTTCTCGGGGTAAGCCTGTCGATGGGCTGGTCCTTTGCGCCGTCCGGAATCCAGTGGTTTACGATGCATGGCGTGCCCTGTGCCTTTCCCATTGCCGCGGCGCTTTCGCGACCAACGCAGACCA
>OQVQ01001002.1_pt1 | contig 12210 bp, 10 predicted proteins | sample 1691491 | NCBI WGS metagenome assembly OQVQ01 (sample SAMN03418252, study PRJEB22391) | human gut metagenome | biome: human-gut; feature: organic feature; material: feces | host: Homo sapiens | place: Tanzania | collected 2013-01
GTTACATCCCTCGCCCTTTTGTAAAGGGAGAGGGCTTGGGAGTGGGTTAAGGATCCCCTCTTCGCAAGAGGGGAACAGGGGAGTCGAAAAAACTATTCTTTCAGCATGTTCCAAAGGAACAGCGCATTCCCGATAATATACCTCCTCCACATACGCTTTGGCTCCTTTATCAATCTATACAGCCATTCCAAACCGGGCTCCTGCCACCACATTGGCGCACGCTCCACAGTACCAGCGAAGAAATCAAACACAGCACCAATGGTACCCACATGGCAATGAATATTCAACTCCTTCCAATGCGAATATGTCCACTTCTCCTGTTTCGGCGCAGTCATACCAATCCAGAGCAGATCAGGGTTGGCAGCATTGATAGCATCAATAATCGCCTTATTATCCTCATCCGAGAACTCTGGCTTATAAGGAGGCGAATACGTCACCACCTTCAGATGAGGATAAACCTCAGCCGCCCGTTTCACGATCAAGTCAAGCACTTTCTGCGAACTACCCATGAACATCACTTTTTTAAGTGAAGAACGAAGAGTGAAGAGTGAAGAATCCTCTTGCCCATCCTTTGAGGAAGTTATGCTGTTGGATTCTTCACTCTTCGTTCTTAACTCTTCACTCTCCCTTTCGAGTTTGTTCATTTCGAAAGCAAACAAATCCCATCCTGCAATACGTTCCTTCGGCTGGCTCTTCGCCTTAATCCACTTACACGCCTTCACGATGCTCACCCCATCAGGAATCAGCACATCACCATTCGTCAGTGCCTCAGCAAAGAGCGAGTCCTTCCGAGCCGTGTTATACGAATGAGCATTAATCGTATTAATGAGCAATTTGCCCTCAGGCAGCGAGGCGAGTTCCACCTTACTACCCAAAATATTCAAAGATTTTAAACAAAACATTATAGTATTTTTTTAATAATCAAAATTAGAAATAACCAATAACAGTGCCATGCACAGGCGGAGACATGTGCATGATAAAAAGTATCTTTGGTTTCATATTTTCTGTTAAACTTTGATAAAAAGAAGTCATAAGTTATACAACTTACATCAAAACGCCCTATATTTGCAATCAATATTAATTTAAATAGATAAAGTTATGGCACAGACATCAATGACAGTCAGAATAGACTCACAACAGAAAGCAATGTTCGACAACCTCTGTGAGCAGTTTGGCATGAGTGCAAATGCAGCAATCAATGTATTTGTCAAGGCGGTAATCCGCACACGAAGTATACCTTTTGCCATCAAAGCAAAGGAAAGCAAAGAAGACAAGGTTACAGACGAGGCAATAGAAGCTTTTGAAAACATGTGCAAGACGGCAAGAGAAAACAACATAGAAATGTCTCTTGATGAAATCAATGCAGAGATAAAAGAAGTCAGACGATTAAGAAAAGATCACAAATGATGGAGATATTGGACTATGGAGAATAAGATGACAGTATCAGCAAATTACGCAATGCGCCATCCATCTTGTCTGCAGTCCCCTCAAACAGCAATTCCAGCAAGCAACATGCATCGAGCAAGCAGCAAACATCCTGAATAGTGTGTCCATGCGGTTCATCCCGCACAAAAAACCGCAGCTCCGCTGCTGGCGTAGACCTCTGATGGTCCGCCAACCTTATAGCGTAGCGGTTTGAGCACCGAGTAGGGCGGTTTCCTCTTCTTCCCTGAGGGGAGAAGACCGAGATGAGAGGTGGACCCTCCCTTAAGGGTAAGGGAGGACTGGTGGGTTTTCGAAAGACTCTTAAGGTTCAAGGAAGAACAGGTAGGTTTTCGAAAAAAAAAGCTAATAATTCCTTTGTAATTACGTAAAACAATCGTACTTTTGTCGCTATATTAGCAATAAAACGAATAATCATGGCAAACGACAATAATATACAGCCTGTGGCAGACGATTCACAGATAGTGCTCTATCAACCTGATGAAAGCATTAGATTGGAGGTGAAACTGGATCAAGATACGGTTTGGCTTACCCAAGCGCAGATGACAGAGTTGTTTCGTACAACTCGTAACAATATTACTATGCATATTCGTAACATCTTTAAGGAGAATGAGTTAGAAGAAAAATCAGTATGTAAGGAATCCTTACAAACTGCCGCAGATGGCAAAAAGTATCGTACTAAAATTTATAATTTAGATGTAATAATCTCTGTAGGTTATAGAGTAAAGAGTCCAATAGGAACCCGTTTCCGTCAGTGGGCGAATGCAGTTATAAAGCAATACCTTCTTCAAGGTTATTCCGTAAACCGTCATTTGATAGCCCTACAGGAGAATATGGATAAACGCATGACTCGAATAGAAGATGTCCAAGCTAAGCAGCAACAGCAGCTCGACTTCTTCATTCGAACCTCAACCCCTCCAGCAGAGATGGTCTTCTTTGAAGGTGATTTTTATACAGCAAGAGTCGCTTTAGAGAATTTAATTCGTACAGCCAACCATCGAGTCGTAATCATAGATGGTTTTGTTTCCTCGTTAACCCTAAGTGTACTTGATGTCCGTAAGTCAAATGTAGCAGCCACAATATACACAGTAGGTGTAGGACAAGGAATGCAACGCTTGATGGAGGAGCATGACCGCCTATTCCCCGATAATCATATAGATATTAGAAAATGGCGTAACGAGTCTCATGACCGCTGGCTTATCATAGATGATAGCCTCTATCACTGTGGTCATTCATTAAATGCCAATGGCGGTCATAAGATTTCCGCCATAACCTTGATGGGAACCTCTCCAGAGGTAATCCTGTCAAAAGTAGAATAAACAATATTCCTCATTCGAGTGGCGACAAGCGCAGAGCGATACTGCGATGGGGAACAAATATAACTTTTTTCAAAATACTGATAGGTGTAGCTACTTATAATAAAGTGGGGACGTTGTATCGGTGATATACTAATTGTATTCTATTATGAGTTTAATAGTTAAAAATTATATGAAATTAATGAGTCTACTCTGGAATTTCATGAGTATAGAATACGTTGGGTTGGCTATTGGTGTTATGGCTGTAGTGCTTTCTGGTATTTGTTACGGGATGACAAGTAACTTTGCTCTCTTTATAACTCAATTGGTTGTTGGATTAGTTTTGACAATTCAATCTTTCGTTGCTGCTAAAAATACGAAATGTCAAATCCTGAAAATCAACAAGAAGATTGATGAATTACGTGTAAGTTATATAGATTCCCCAGAATACCTTTATGCTATGGTTGATGCAGAAGATCACGTGATTTTCTGTGTCAGAAGAGATGGAACAATAGATTGGGCGTTAGGTGTACCACAGCCTATTCGTAAAGAAATTGAGAGACTAGAAAAGAAAATTGATGAACAAAAATAATCAACGATGATACAACCAAATATTTCTGTAGTGACGGTATGTTATAATGCCGTCAACGACATAGAAGAAACAAATCTCTCTGTCATAAATCTGGCGTAGACCTTTGATGGTCCGCCAACCTTATAGCGTAGCGGTTCTGAGCACCGAGTAGGGCGGTTTTCCTCTTCTTCCCTGAGGGGAGAAGACCGAGATGAGAGGTGGAGCCTTCCTTAACGGTAAGGAAGGTTTCTGTCCCCCGGGAACGGGGGAACCGAAGGGGGTGTAAAGACCATTGAGGGTGGGTTTTCGAAAATGAAGAATATTTAAACCTTTCAATAAGTTCTTTTCGTAAAGAACTTGGCGTTTTACTATCAATAGCAACAGCCGCTATGCCGTGTTCTCTGTAGAACTCGGCAATAGCATTAGCATGACTGATATTGATGGCATACACGATGCCCTTCCTGTCTTTGCCATACTTCTCAAAACTTTTATAAAGCCTTTCAATGCTCGGTTTCTTGTTCAAAACCCGATCCATCTCCTTGTTCTGATAATCACCATCTGCTCCTCGCTTCTGCAAGGAATCAATGAGCCCTTGCGTCACACCATCCGATTTGATGCTCACAAAATCGTATGTTGCCAATCTTCCCTTGCTGATAAATTCAGGAACACTCCACGACTGCACCAAGACATCAAACAGATCAGTGAATCCCTTACCATTCAATCGGCAAGGAGTAGCCGTCAGTCCCAGGAACTTAGCTTTTGGGAATCTATCCCACATTCCCTTGTAAGTCTTGGCAAGCGCATGGTGCGCCTCGTCAATCACTATCATTCCCGGTTCTTCCTCTATCTCGTCATAGTGTTTCGCCAACCATTGTATCGACACCGCCTTTATCGGCATCATGTCAGAAGCAGGATTAGCAGAAGAATCAGAGGTAGAAGTTGCAGCAAGGCGGTTTACACCGCACAAACAATCTGGCGAGACCTTTGATGGTCCGCCAACCTTAGAGCGTAGCGGTTCCGAGCACCGGAGGGCGGTTACATCCCCTGTCCCCTGAGGGGAAAGGGGCTTGGGAAAAGCGGTGGAGCCTCCCTTAAGGGTAAGGGAGGACGGGTGGGTTTTCGAAAAATTCCCCTCTTTAAGGGTAAAGAGGGACGGGGTGATTTTCGAAAAAACTCTTTGAATCGTTTCTCGAATCTGAGAAACCAACTCCCTTCTATGGGCAACAATCCAAACATTACAATTGGAATGTTCCCTCAAAAACGATTCTACGACCGAAGCGAGTAGAACCGTTTTTCCCGTACCAGTCGGCATTTGTGCCATTACGGACCGATGAAGGCGCAACGCCTTCTCAATCCGTTCCTTCATATCCTCTTGATAATCAAATAGCTTGATATCCTTCATTCAAAAGAAATTATTTCTTCAATAGATTCTCAATATCCTTGATGGCTTTATCAAGGTCAAAAGCCCCTTTGCCTTTGAAAATCTCCCAACCATAAGACTTCAATTGCTTCAATGTCTTCACAAAGGCTTCTCGCCAATTGGATGGGTCGTGTGGTAATGTCTCCATCACCACCTCATAGCCATCACGCACAATCTTCTTCATACGAGTAGCCTGTTTCGGGTAGTCTGCGATATACCAATCTGAGTAGTTGGCACCACTGAAGACAATGGACGAGGCGATAAAATGAGCATAAGCATAATTGTTGCCTTCCAGATAGACATGCGCTTGCTTCATCCAACCTTCCAACACACGCAGACCATAGTTGAGGTCTGTGGGATCCTCCACCGTCCACTTAAACACTTCGTTGATCTTTCTTACAAAGTATTGTGACGGATTTTTACCCGTAGGCTTGTACTTGTAATTCGGTTGCTTGCGACCTTCCTCTCTGTTTCGCTTCCGCTTCCTTGCTGCTTCCGCCTCAATAGGGTCCTCACCAAGATTGAAATCAAGATTTCCCCATAAATCGAAATCTGAAATTTCATCAGGGTCTTCCTCGCCATAAGCATCCTCATAACAGCTTACATGCTCACCAGAAGGTGTCGTGAAGTATGAACAGGAACAGTCATCACGCTCATCCTCCTCGATACCATCCCAAAGTTTCTTATTGTCCCATCTTTCATAGACAGCCACATCCATCCACATGCCGGAACCATTGATATAATACTCACCATTCCATCCCACCATCTGACAGATAAGGCACATCTCCTGATGACCATCAGGAATAGGAGTCGTGACAACAACAGGAGCGTACTGCTCGTTATCCTTGTTCATCAAGGTCAACCTGCCATCCTTCGATGCCACCACACGGTAACAGTCCAACCGAATACCTCGGATAGTGGAAAGGGAATGTGCTGTAACCGCATCTCCCATCCGCTCAAAGCAATGTCCGAGGCGTTGCATCACAGTTACTCCTTCCTTATCCTTCCAGTTGAAAGCAAAGTCAGAGGACACCATGTTGGATGCAATCCTGCTATCCTCATTGAAGAGCTGCAGATACACCTCTTCCCGGTAATGACTGTTCGGAAAGAGCAAGCCGACAGCCAAGTCAGCATGGGCAAAGAACAAAGCCACAGACTTCAATTCGTTGAAATCATGAGATGCCACGCTCTCTTGAACCCATTTCACAAGACCGCTCTCTGGTGCTTTCCCTATGGCTTCACCCACAATCATCTTCACTGCGTTCACAGTTGGAGCAGTCAACTCCATCAGTCCGCACCAATGCCCCACCATATCTTCCGAACGTCGATATAGCTGGGCATATACGCCATCCAATTTCAGATGTCCCATGTTCTCCACATACAACAGTATCTGGATGACATAAAACTCATTGATTTTCTTGCTTCCATCTTTCGCAACGGAGCAAATCCTTTGATATATATCGTAATAGAAAGGCACCTCAGCCCGTAAATCCATCGTAGGATAATGCTGTTGCTGCCATCTCTCTGCAAATTCTTCTCTTGTCATAATATTAGCCTTAAAAAATCAACATTAAACATTCAACATTCAACACTCAACATTCAACATTACTATAGAATCCTTCCCAGATAACTCTTGAAATAATATTTGTCGGGATAATCCGCAATAAGCTGCCTGATACCATTCTTGATAATCTTATCCACGGCAGCAGACTTTCTCATTACGTGCTCTATTTCTCCCAACAGCCAGTTGAACTCCTTTGGCTTTTCCTTGAGCAAAGCCAATCTCTTGATGTCCTTGAATAGTATCTCACCCACAAAGGCGTGGTCTTTCTTGGGTACGTACTTGATATATTCAGGATACAGTTCCCACAGGTTCCAATGCTTATGTACAAACATATCCTTGAGCAAGTCCAACCGTTCCTCCTTGATGAGGATCTTGGCTTCAGCATCCTCATAGTCATGCTCCCAATCGGGCATTTTCCAAAGCTCATCAAAGAAGGCTGGCCATTCATTTCTGTCTATCACCTCTTTCAGAGCCTCGTAATATTTGATTCGATAGCCACTGACGATAAATCGTTTCTTGCATTCTTCTATCAGCCAATCCTTGTCACCTGACAGTTTCAATGCTTTCACCACTTTATCCTCCCATTTCTTGGAGTAGGAGTGAAAGTCGTCTTTGTTGTCGTCTATCACCTCAACAGCTTTCTTATACTCACCCCATTCAATGAGGTTGTCGATATAATGGTCACGGATATTCTCGTCATCTCGTTTCTCCCACATCAGCTTCTCTGCCTTAGCACGTTTCCCATGCGCTGCCCAGTAATCCGCCTTTTGGATATAATAGCGATAGTGGAAATATTTCTCTTTCTTGTTTTTCAGTCGCTTGCTGATATGAGCCAGATATGCCTTTTCATCATCACCGCAAAGCAACGGCATCGCCTCATCCACAAACCACTCAAAGCGCATGAAATAGTTATCACCAATTTCCTCACATTGCTCAGCAATTTCTCCAAGCATACCCAATCGAGAATCCTCCTCTATCTCATCGCTGTTGATCAGCAATTCCCTCACCATGTCTGCCGACTGGGTGACAATATCCTTCAGCACCTTGTTTTCCTCTGCCCAAACATCATATCTGGCAGGAGTATAAGCCAGATGGTCGTGTTTGAACTCTCGGCAAGTGATGGTCATCACATATCCAGCTATCAAGGCAGCATCTATCAGATTACCTTTCTTCTTCATGCTCTTGGCTTTCCTCATCATTGCCCCCAGGTCTTGCTCTATCTTCCTCCAGTCCAGTTGGGGTTGCCCGAATCTCTTACCCAACACACCAGCATGGGCAAAGCAAGCCTCCACCTGCTCCTTATAGTTACCCCGCTTTGGCTTCCAATACTTTTCCACTAAGGCGGTAGCAAAGTTCTCATGCGTAGCGGCATACTGTCGCACAAAGCCTTTCATCTCCTTGCCCGATATTTTGGAGAGTACTTTATCTATCTTGTCAAAATCCGTATTTGTGTTCATAATTTTATGTCAATTCCCTACATCTTATAAAATCAATGGATGTGTAATTTTGTAAGCATCTTCCAATAGCTGTCTGTACATTTCATTACAATGACTTTTCTGAAGTTGTACCTTTAACCGAATTGCTTGAACATAGTCCATATCTTTAAACAAAGCAATAAAAATGCTTAATACAAAATTCATAATGTCTGGTGTAAATATTCTACCATCAATAAGTATTATTGCCGCTTCTTTCACTGCAGAAACTGGTTTGAAACGTTTTATATTTTCAACCAAGACTGGCAAAACTTGCTTTTTTGTTGTCGCATCTAAAAATGGAATTTTAAAGATGTGGTCACTTGTTATTTCACATCCTAAATATTTTAATCCGAAAATATAGTCATCTATTTCTTGTATGGAATCTGTTCTTGTTAAAGCAAGCCAATTTGTTACAGACATAGCGCAGTAGTTGTTGGGACAATATGTCATTATTGACACAACCCAATCCTCAGAAATTAACACCCTATTTTTATTTAGTGTAAGCATCGTCGAATCTAAAAACATTCGGTGTGTAACACTAACAATATCTTTAGAATCATGATTCAATATTTCTTTATTGCTCTCTACAGAACAATTTAACGTTACCCATTCTAATAATGATTTTAATTTAGAAACAAATGGTGATTCTTCAAGTTTACCATTACTTGTTTCTATTATCAAATTGGCTAATACTTTTGGGTCTATAAAAGAAGGAATTCCTTTCTTCTCTGCAGACAGAGTATTTTGTATAGCAGTTTCAATAGACTTAGGAAGTATAAATTTATTTTTGAATTTTAGATTAAATCTAACAGATAATTCCTGCATAAGAATCAAGCCACTAAAATCCAACACAGGTTGCAAACTTGCAATATCAATTTTAGAGTTCTGCAATTTTGCCATAATGATATTTCTTGGCAAAGAACATATTGTAAAATCACCAAAAATTTTATTATACAAATCAGCCACCAATGATGATTCCTCAACTAATTCATATAATGTGGTTTCTCCATTTTTATATTTTTCAACAGCTTCATTCCATGCTTTTTTATAGTTCTCGTCAGAGCCTGACAATTTTCCCAAATTCGCCAAAATACCATCGCCGCTTTCTAAATCTTCAATTGTAAATGAACGTATAGATTTGCTTTTATGCTCATGTATCTCTTTCATTATTTCCATATAGAGCTTGTGGTATTTATTAAATATCGCCAACACTTCTACATGCTGCGAATGATTAAATAATTCAATATCAATACTATCACCTGGTCTTTTCCCTATCAGAATGTCATATTGTGAACAAAGTAAGATTTCCAAATAATCTTTTTGCCCATCAATATCAACCATTACATAGCTTCCTGTTTCAATAACATCATACTGCTTATGTATTAAGTTGCCAATTTCCTTGTTCATTGACGCTTGATAATAGAAATCACGAAGTTCCTGAGAAATGCCAACTTCTACCTGTGAATATAGAAAGTCCAGTGCCTCAACATACATGTCTACCAACAAATAGACATTAAATATATTTTTGATAGAATTTACATTGTCAAAAACATATTCTTTGAGATGAGGATAAAATTGTGCAATATCATCCTTCTTTTTGTTCTTATATAGAGCCATGAGATGATGTTCTACAAACACCCCTATTCGTTTTGAGTTATTCATCATCATCGTGGTTATTTCAAGAGACTTGCCAAAATCTTCCAATTTTTCTGCCATCTCGAGTTCACAGAGTAAAGTTTCTTCTGTTTGGCTTCCATTTTTCCTCACCTTTTCACAAAAATCATATAATTTTGTTCCATAGCGTTGTTCCTTACGTAAAAGATTAAAATAAATGAAAGCTCGAATGTCGAAATAATGATAATCCACAATAGGCTCTATGATATTAATCGCAGAATCTACTCCAACATACTTCTCGAAAATCATGGCTATATAAGGCTTCAGTATATTAGGGATTTCATTAATATGCTTATTAAGATAGTCCATATCAACATTTTTTTCAGCAAAGAATAAAGCTACAGCAACCACGCATCTTTTCTTTACGTCATCCTCGAAATGGAGTTTCGGAACAAAATCAAAAACATCAGAATTATAATACTGGATACAAGATAGAAGATTTGCCAATAAATTATCTTCTATGTGTTCGTTAGCCGATATTACAAGAGAGAAGATTTCCTTAATCGTTTCAGTTTGCCCTAATTGAAATGCAAATTTTAATCTATACCCTAAAATGTTCAAACTTACTGCTGTCACTGAATTTCCAAGAAAATCTACAGCCTCTTTCATTTTATTTTCAGATACAAGCATTGAAGCTACTGCAATAAAATATAAATCCTTATTTTGAGGAGAGTAAGAATAACTTTTTATTTTATCTATCCAAAGAGGACTATGGTCATGAATATATGCTACCCATGCATGAATAAAGTCTATATCAGGAAATATCTTTCCAAGCTCTGTCTTAGCCTGCAATCGTAGATACTTCTCTGTTTCATCATATAATTCTTTAGACACTTTGACCTCTTTCTTGTTTTTTCCTTCGGGCCCAATCATCCATTCATTTAGGAAGCGAGTCTGTAACACACTAAAATGTAAAGCCCAAAGAGGTATGTTATCCAAGGTAAGTTCTTTCAATTCTCCAAGAAATAAAAATTCAAAATCCAATTTTTTAGGATTGAAATGCTTACCTTCATCTAATAACAAAAGATTGGCGAGTAATTCTTGATTGGCTTTCAATTCTACGGGTTGATTATCATAAGTATCAAAAGGATTTTCCGATGACAGAATCTTCGGAATTATTGTCCAAATGCTATTGCAATTACGTTCTTTAAGTTGTTCAATAATTGCAAATGTCTTATCATACTCACCATTTTTACACAAACAAAATATTTTTGCTATGGCTACATCTTGATCAAACAACTGCGCCTTCTCCATTGCCTGATAAGCATTATTAAAAGCAGCCAATGCTTTTTTCTCATCAGCATACCGCATACATCTTCCGATATTGTATTCCAATTGCATCAATAGAGGAAAATCCACAAATTTCTCTTGCAAGACCAACACTTTCAATTTTTCCAATATGCTATCAGCAGTCTTTATATGAAGTGATTTTATAGAATCTTGTAATTGAGGAATAAGCGACTTTGTAATACTTGTATTTGACAATCTATTAAGTGCAGCCTCAAGCTTCCTACCGTTTGACTCTGCTATATTTTTAATACTAGACAAGGACTCATTAGAAGGGATTTGCAATTTCTTCCTTTCATACAGAATGTAAATGCAATAAGCAAAAGTAAGTAGTAATGCTAATAATACGCAAGTAATATCTATCCAATCATTCCCCCAATCAAGGCTTGCCCAAATATCTCCGTTTTTAGTATTCCAATTTATCTTAAAACATAATTTTAAAATCGGGTTGGCAGCAGCAATCGCACCAAAAGTAGAAAAATATATAATCGTTATTTTCCTAACAGTTGTTACAAAATAATATCGGAAAATAGGCGCCCCTATATGTTCCCATATCCACGGCATTCTTTTTTCCAACCATTTTGGCTTTGACAGATAGAGAACAGCTAAAATACATAAAAATAAGATTATTATAAGAATTTGGATCATGACTATCAAGTTTTTTATTAAGCAAATATTTGAAAGAAGTTTTCAAATCCATTTATTTCTTAGTTTTTCCAAAAACTGATTCCAATCGCAATATTCCCAATTGCTTCATCGGACTGACAGCCACCCCAAGTTCATTAATGATGCGTTCATATTCCACAATGAACTGGATTGCATCTGCTAAATGCAAGTTTTCCGTTGTATTTATTTGCGTACAAACATCTTCATCCCGATGGGCATCTATCTTGTTTCTTACGCTCGTAAGAGAATCTTTATTGGCTTCTCTGAATTTTGTCAACTCTTTTTTAACATCTTTGAATAAAGAGATGTCATAACTTGGAAACTCACTATTAACGAATTTCATTAGTTTACCAGTGCTGTCAACTAACTTCTTTGAAGTCTCATAAATGGCAGTATAGACTGATTTGATAGCGTCATATATTATCCATTCATCAACATCTGAAGACAATACCTTTGTATATCTTTTTATTTCGATACTTGCCATTTGAATAAGTCCCAAGGTGTTCCAAATAACAAGATTATCTTTGAAAGCTCCTTTTTTGGCATTCCAAACAGCCATATTAGAAATGGAAGCTTTTTCCAATGCTTTATTACATTTTTCTATATTACTCTTGCAATGTCTTATTCCATTGACAATTTCTTCCAAGCAATTTTGTTCATATTGAAGTGTTGCATCAAGATTTCGGCAAAGCTCCTCTTCGTTTTCCCTAATTCGCTCTTGAAGAAATAAATCCAATTCACTTTTCTTGTATTTCATAATAACTTTTTTCATTGTTTACTTTTCCCCAGAAAAACTATCCAACTTTACCCATTCA
>OQVQ01001005.1_pt1 | contig 12188 bp, 13 predicted proteins | sample 1691491 | NCBI WGS metagenome assembly OQVQ01 (sample SAMN03418252, study PRJEB22391) | human gut metagenome | biome: human-gut; feature: organic feature; material: feces | host: Homo sapiens | place: Tanzania | collected 2013-01
CTATCCGACCTGCACGCCGACCCCGAGAAGGTGAGCCACTTGGCCAGCGTCATGGCGCGCAACCTCTCGCTCAACCATCTGCGGCATCGCCGACGGCATCCCATCATGCGCATCTTCCATCGCAAGCAGAACGACGAGGACGACGCCTTCGGCATTCCCGACCTCCCCGCGCCGCGCACCCCACAGCAGGATGTGGAAGACCAAGAGACGGGCCACATCGTGCGTTGCGCCATGGCCCAACTGCCCTACAACTGGCGGAAAGTGGTGGAGATGCGCGAATACGAAAAGATGAGTTTTGCGGAGATCGCCCAGGTGCTTGGCACCACCGAGTCGTCGTGCCGAGGCCTGATGTCGAAAGCCCGCGCCCGTTTAGTTCAACTAATAACCCAAACGTCATGAATATGGAGAAACAATACATACAGCAGTTGCTCGACCGCTACATGCCGCAGTTGCGCAACCAACGATATGTACTTTTCTCGTTCCATACTTACATTACACCAATCCACCCGGAAACGCTACGCCCGAATGCCTGTTTTTTTCATCGCCACCCTGCGCGCCACGCCTTCAGGGTTGAGCGTCAGGCCGTTAGCATGCAAACAAATGGCTACAATCTAACACAAAGTTACGACAATATTATGTATTGAAAGAACTTTGTGGTAATTTTGCTATCCAAAAAGAATAACGAACCCTCCAAAATGATACAGCTAAAAGAAAATCAGGGCATTCCCCGCAGCGTTCTCCTGATGATGGCCGTCATCGCAGGACTCACAGTAGCCAACTGCTACTATAACCAGCCGTTGCTCGAACTGATCCGCCATGACATAGGCATTACCGAGCAAAGCGCCAACCTCATCACCGTGATCACGCAGATAGGCTATGCGCTTGGCCTGTTCTTCCTCATTCCGTTGGGCGACATGTTCTCGCCCAAGAAACTCATCCTTACCAACATGAGCATCGCAGCCGTGATGGCCATCGTGATGGCTGTGGCGCAAAACGTATGGATGCTCTGGGGGGCTTCGTTACTGATAGGTGCCTGTTCGGTGATCCCGCAGTTCTTCATCCCGATAGCAGGACAGTTTTCGGCACCCAAGAACAAGAGCCGGAATATGGGCATTGTGCTATCTGGATTGCTGACGGGCATCCTTACCTCACGGGTCATTAGCGGCTACATCGGCGAATGGCTGGGATGGCGCGAGATGTTTCTTGTCGCCGCCTTCGTGATGCTCATCTGCATGGGCGTGATGCTACTGATGATGCCTGAGATGAAGCGCAACTATGAGGGTACGTACAGAGGACTAATGAGCACCATGGCGGAGATCATGGTGTTCCACCCCTCGGTACGCCTCTACGCCATCCGTGCCGCCTTCGGTTTCGGCAGTATGATGGCCATATGGTCGTGCCTCGCCTTTCATCTTGCCCAGCCACCTTTCAGGGCAGGAAGCGACATGGTAGGAATGCTCGGACTTTGCGGCATCATGGGCGCCGTGGCGGCAAGTGGCATAGGCAAACAGATTCCCAAGTTTGGCATTCATAACTTCAGTCTGTTCGGAGCGGCTACGCAGATTGTGGCCTGGGGAATGGCCTTGCTCTTCGGCGACACCTACGCCGGGCTCATCGCAGCCATCATCCTGGTCGACATAGGTTTGCAATGCCAGCAGCTCAGCAACCAAAGCGGATGCCTGCAAGAGATTCCGCAAGCCGCCAACCGTGCCAACACCATCTTCATGACTACCTACTTTATTGGTGGTTCACTCGGTACATTCTGTGCCGGATATGTATGGAACCGCACCAACTGGTTAGGTGTGTGCATCGTGGGCATGATCTTTGCTCTCATATCATTGGCCATCACACTATGTAACAGGAAATAAAGGTTCAGCCGTAGCGCCGGCGGCGCAGGTCTCATAATGTTGAATGTTAAACAGGCCATGCAGAGCCTTGCCGTAGTACAACCGTAAGGCGACTACTCGTGACTATAGGGCGCAGAGGAGTTACTAAAAGGTAAAGAACCTATAAAAAACAATAAAAACGTTTCTTCTTTTCCTCATAAACAAACTATACTTTGTATTTTTGCGCAAAATCAGAAACAATGACAGAACTGCTGAGTATATTATACAACCTGCGGATATTCTCTTTAGATGAACTTTCTGAGGCTCTGAATGGCAAGGTGAAATCGGTGGAAGCGTTGCTTGCTCGGTACAAGCAACAAGGGTGGATTGTGGCTATACGGCGCAATACCTATTGCATGAAGGATATTGCATCTGGCTTACCTGTTTGCGACAAGTATGAGATAGGAAGCCACTTGTCACCTACAGCTTGCATCAGTTATCACACAGCATTGGAATTTCATGGATTGGCTCATCAACCCTTCAATGAGGTTTTTGTGAAAAGCATGACTCGCTTCAATTCCTTTTCTTTCGACGATGTGGATTATACCTATTGCCGACAAACAAAGGAAATCGTTGGTATGATGACACCCAAGGGAAACCCTTATGTGCGAGTAACGGATGTGGAGAGTACGTTGTTGGATTGCTTTGACCGCATCGACCGAGCTGGTGGTATTGAGGAATTGCTGCATTGCATGGAGGGTATCGTCTTGCTCAATGAGGAAAGGCTCATCGATTATCTCGCAAGGTACGACAAGGCATTCCTGTACCAGAAGACAGGCTATCTGTTGGAGCGAATCAAGGAACAAGCCAACATCTCAGAATCCCTCTTGGAGCTGTGCCGAGCCAAGGGAACCAAAAGCGTCAAGTGGTTGACTAACAACGAAGAGTCGGATACATTTGTAAATAAATGGCGCATGTATGTGCCGCAAGAACTAACATCAAAGGAAGAATATGAACTCATATAACAAACAAGCTCTTGACATCATCGCCAAGGAGCAAGGCTTTATTCGCGACAACCTCGAAAAGGTGATGCGATTGGTGGAGATACTCAACTATTTCCATGACAGTCCTTTGCTGTCTAAATCTCTTGTGCTGAAAGGTGGCACAGCCATCAATCTCACCGTTTTCCAACTGCCAAGACTCTCTTATCAAAAGTAAAATTTTATCAGAAGTAGCTTTAATGAAGTATGGCTAAATTATTGAGAATCAAATTAGCTTTTGATAACATTTCTCGATAATATTCTGTTTCTTTGCGTATTGCTCTCAAATGAGCAACAAAGAAACATGGTTAAACAAAACATCAATGTCTTGATTGATGCCTGCATTGAACAAATGCGTGCAGATCGATACGACGAGACATGCATCGAGGTCCATCGGCGACGATGGCAGAAAGGAATAGTCTCCTATTTGAATGCACAGGGGACTTCAGAGTACACCGAACAAGCTGGGCAAGACTTTTTATCCAGGATATTACCAGGTCTAGCTCCTTCCACCCAAAGAGGTCATCAAAGAGGAATCAATCTTCTGACCGAATTTATGCACACAGGCGTTGTGCGCCGACGGATTGTCACACTGGTGGAGCATCCTCTCCCCGGAGAGTTGGGCACTATAATCCTTAAGTACCTTGAGGATTTGAAGGCGCAGCGACGCGCAGACCAGACAATATCAAACCACCGACGGCTTCTCAGCTACTTTCTTGAGGGATTACGGCGGAAGGGAATATCTCAGTTGGCAGACCTCACGGAGTCAGCAATCATTGAATTTGTTGACCACGCCCATACCTGTAAGAGAGAACACTTCTACTCCATCCGCCAGTTCTGCCGATTCCTAAGTAAAGAAGGTTTTGTCGACAAAGATCTTGGATATGCGTTGCAATCCAACAACTTCCCAAATCATGAAAAACTACCCTCCGTATATACTGCTGAGGAAATACTCAAAATCGAGAACACCATAGAGCGTTCTTCTCAAGTGGGCAAGCGTGACTATGCCATATTCATCATTGCTTTGCGACTCGGGTTAAGAGTGTCGGATATCGCGGCGCTAAAATGGAGTCAGATAGACTGGGATAACGGCACGATTTGTCTTTACCAGAGCAAGACAAAAGCTCCGGTGGAACTTCCATTGCTTCGTGAGGTCGGGGAAGCTTTGGTTACCTATGCCCGAGACGCCAGACCCAAAAGTAAATACGATGAGGTTTTCCTCACGGCAGCGGCTCCATTTAGGCCCATGACACGTATATCTCTCAATGGAGTGGTTAGCCGTATCATGCAATCTTCTGGAATTAACTTGACAGGAAGACGCTTCGGTCCTCATTCACTGCGCCACTCTCTGGCGAGCAATATGCTGAGAAAGGGAACAGCAATCTCCACAATCTCCAGCGCGTTGGGGCATGAGTCAACCCAGACCACCATGGAATACTTGCGCATTGATGTGACGAATCTCAGGGAATGTGTGCTTGACATCCCTCCTGTGGCCGAGGATTTTTATGAGCAGGGAGGAGGTGTTTTCTATGATTAACTACACCTTTAAAAGCATCTTTGCGCCTTATTTTGAAAGCTTCGTGAAAATGAAAGCTGCGATGGGCTTCACAACAGAAAAGTTCGAGTATATCTTCAAGGAACTCGACCTTACCGTCCTTGGACTCGATATGGAAGAGCCCATCCTGACGAAAGAAATCGTTGCAGAATGGAGGAAAGGAAGAGTCAACGACCGTGAAAGGACACTATACGACAAATGGTCAGCCATAAACCAGTTCGCTCGTTATCTTTGCCACTGTGGATTCATATCCTATGTTCCACCGATGCCTCGCCAGAAGGATAAAAGGTTCATTCCAAGAATTTTTTCCTCTGAAGAAATTAATGCACTGTTTAAAAAAGCTGACCAGCTGCGACTCTCTTCAACAAATGGCAAAAGGAACGCTATGTTCTCAATACCAGCATTGCTACGCGTTCTGTATGCCACGGGGATGAGAATCGGAGAGGCGGTACGTCTGACCCTATCTGACGTGGACTTGGAGAAGGGCCTGATTACCATCGTAAAATCGAAGAACCAGCGCCAACGCTTGATACCAATAACTCCCTCACTCGAGGAAGTCTTGAAACAATACATCGTCCACAGGACGAAAATGCCTCTTCGGAATCATCTAGATGCCAATGCGCCCTTCTTTATCAGCTATACAGGAAGTAAAATCACCAAAGGCACTGCCTACTGCTGGTTCAGGAAAATATTGAGGATGGCAGGCATTCCATTTATAGGCGATCACCGTGGTCCACGTGTCCACGACCTGCGGCATACCTTTGCCGTTCACTCACTCATGAAACAGGTTCGCTCCGGTCGAGACATCTATTGTCTTCTTCCTATACTGTCGGTCTTCATGGGGCACAAAACCCTTGCGGGAACCGAGCATTATGTGCGTCTAACAAGTGAGATGTTCCCAGAACTCAACATTCAAATCGGGGAAGTGTCCTCTTATGTTTTTCCTTCACTTGAAAAATTAGTCCGTGAAAATGAAGAATGATTTTGCCAAACACGTTACAGGCTTTTTCTCCAACTATCTCTCTGCAGAAAGAGGAGTAAGCCCCAATACAATGCGCTCCTATGGAGCAGCCTTTGCGTCCTTCCTCGACTTCATGAAGGAAAAGAAAGGAACTGCGGCCGAAAGGCTTACTCTTGACCATATAAATCGCAAAAATGTCCTGGAGTTCCTTGACTGGATCCAAAGCGGAGGATGCTCCGTATCGACTAGAAACCAGCGCCTTGCCGCACTGCATGCGTTCTGCAAATACATGCAGTATGAGGATGTTGGTCGTCTTCAGCAATGGCAGGAGGTCATGTCCATTAAGATAAAGAAGACGATAAAGGGGACTATGAACTATCTGACCCTAGATGGGATGAAGCACCTGCTGTCGGTAATCCCCACGAACACAAGACGTGGAAGAAGGAATCTGGCCCTGCTGTCCACGTTATATGAGACTGGAGCCAGGGTGCAGGAACTCATAGACCTTAGACCGGTGGACATAAGTTTAAACCAACCATGCCATGCCGTGCTCTTTGGCAAGGGACGCAAAAAGAGAATAGTGCCTCTTCAGGATGCCCACGTTGAACTCCTTAAATCATATATGGAAGAAAACTGTCTATTGGAAGAGCATGTTAATCAACGACCTCTCTTCCAAAATGACAGAGGTGGCAAACTAACTGGAGCCGGCATAACCTATATCCTGAAAAACTACGCCTCAATGGCGAGGGACACGAGCAGCGACCTAATCCCTGAAAAGATAAGTCCTCACAGCCTTCGCCACAGCAAGGCCATGCATCTCCTACAGGCAGGTCTAAATCTTGTTTATATCAGAGACATCTTAGGTCATGTGTCCATACAGGCAACAGAAGTATATGCAAGGGCCGATTCCAAACAAAAAAGAGAGGCGATGGAGAAGATATACGTGCCTCTCATACCTCAATCAACAGAAGAATCATCATCGTGGGAAAAAGATCCCGAGCTAAAAACATGGCTCAAAAGCCTTGGTAAATGATAATATTATCCAAAGTCCTAAAAGAAAGTAATCAGATTAAAATCTTGGCAATCAGGGTTGCTGCCAAAAGGACTTTGGATAATGCTTTACTTTTGATAAGAGAATTTATCAAAACTTGTGATAAACTCTCGGTAGATATAGACCTTGACTTTACGGTGGATTGCGACCGAGAATCCATGCTCTCCATTCGCCAAGAAGTGAATAACGAGATTCTACGCTATATGGAGTCGGATGGTTATCATCTTGCGCCTGGCTCCAAGACACCGCATACGCTTGACTCATGGGTGTTTCATTATACCAATGCCGCAGGCAACAACGATGGCATCAAGATAGAAATCAACTATTCCGACCGTTGCCATATCCTGCCTGCCATAGAGACTCATGTGTCCATTCCGTTTCTGAGCGATGTGAAGGTACGTTCTCTTTCACCTGTCGAATTGTTTGCCACCAAGATAAACGCCTTGATAGGTAGAAGTGCTGCACGTGACATTTATGATGTCTATAACATGGTGAAGCATCAACTATTCGTGAGCGATGAAGAGAAAACGTTGCTGAGAAAAGCGACCGTCTTTTATCTGACTGTTGGCTCAAGCAGAAAAGACAACGCTACGCCTACGGAATATACAGACTTTCCGCAGATAGACAAAATCCGTTTTCCGCAGATTCGTTCGCAACTCTTGCCTGTGCTTAGGCGCAGTGAGCATTTTGACTTTGAAAAAGCCAAGACAGAAGTGAAAGACTTTCTCTCAAAGCTATTGGTTCTGACAGAATCAGAGAAAGAATATGTGCGGGAATTCAATGACAAGAAGTATATTCCAGAATTGCTGTTCGAAGATAAAGAGATGGTCAATAGAATCAAATTTCATCCTATGGCTTTGTGGAAGACAAGGAGTCGTTGAATGTTTTTTCTGTAAATTTTGAAAAAAGTTATTGTTTTGCTTAGTTTTTTGCTTGGCTCAACTGTATAGATAGTGTATGAAACAGGAAAAGGACATAGAAAGAATGTTTCGTCAGCATTACGAGAAGATGTATAATCAAGCCAGATACCTTCTCTCCGATGATGACGAAAGCAAGGATGTGGTGAGCGAAGTCTTTACCACAATTCTTGCAGATGATGTAGTCCTAATGCCTGAGAGTGAGGAAGGATTTCTAATGAGGAGCGTTCGCAATCGATGCCTCAACTTGATAGCCCACAAGGGCGTAAAGGAAAGGGTAGCAAAGTTGCTGATAGATGATGCCGATGTCATTCTGTCGGATGAAACTGATGGGCGACTGGAACAACTGATGCTTCTCATTGAAGACCTCGAACCTCCCATCCGAAAGCAAATCTTCCGCTTGCGCTATCTCAAGGAGATGTCTTATCAAGAGGTGGCAAATAAAGTGGGAGTGAGCAAGGTGACAGTGTTCAACCATCTCTCACAGGCGATGGAATGGATAAGAAAACAGTTAAAAAAGGAGCAGAACAATGACAAACAAGGAATTTAACAAGAGTAAAGAAGAAAAGCGACAGATGTTCTTCGATATGCAGGAGCATCCCGATCGCTATACCGACGAGCAGGTGGAACGTTTGCTTGCCGATGAAGACGTAAAGGATTTCTTTCACGATATGGCGATGGTTAGGATGGCGATGAAAAAAGGAAATCCAAAGAAAGTGAATGTAGACGAAGCGTGGAAGAAGTTTGCTGATAAGCAAGGATTAAAGACCAACGAAGCTTCTGATAAAACATCCAGCAATCACTGGAAGATAGCAGCATCCATCATTGGCATTGTTTTCCTCTCAGGCATTACTTTCGCTGCAATTCATTCAGGCATTTTCCGTTTCTCTTCTTCGGATGAGGCTAACCAAGCCAAGACGGAGCAAGTATCTTCTACTTCTGATTTGAACAGGATGGATAACATCAAGGTGAGTGCTACGGAGAAGGCTGATAGTCTCGACCTCAAACCTGTTGTCTTTGACAATACCGAGTTGGGCGATGTCGTGTCGCAGCTTGCTGCCTTCTATCATGTCAAGGTGGAATTCGGCAAAGCTGAATCACAGCATATCCGTATCTTCTTCAATTGGGATAAGACTAAGACATTGAAGCAGAATCTCGAAATATTGAATGCTTTTGAGCGCATACAGATAACGGAAGTGGATGGGATTTTAAAAGTGGAGTAAGTTATGAAGAAGATTGTTTTTAACTTAATGTTGTTGATGATAAGCATGGGTATGTCTGCCCAACGCATTACCCGACAATATAATAATGTGTCATTCTCTGCGGCATTGAAGGATTTGAATGCTCGACAGGATAAGTATGTCATCAACTTTGTGTATGACGAGTTGGAGGATTTCAAGGTGACAAAGAACATCAAAAATGAAAGTGTTCCAGATGCCATCATGAACTTGATAGGCTTTTATCCTATCAAGATGAAACAAGTGGATAATGTTATTATCGTTGAATGTATCCAAAAGGCTTCTAACAGAATGATGGGACGCATCGTGGACACTCATCATCAACCTGTCGATTTCGCCAATGTTTCACTTCTGAATGTCAATGACTCTTCGTTTATTACTGGTGGTGTGACCAATGAAAACGGACAATTTGTAATACCTTGCAATGCTCAAAAGGCTATTGTAAAAGTAACATGTGTAGGATATAACACTTATCGCAATATCTTTAGTACTGGCAAAATAGGTACAATAGCCTTAAGCGAAGCTACGCTAAATCTACAAAAGGTAGTCGTGAAAGGTCATCGGAAGATTTATAAGTCAGACGGAACAAAGCTTATCGTGGATGTTCAGAAATCTGTATTAAGCGATTTTGGAAGTGCCGATGATGTTGTTGCGCAATTACCAACAGTGTCAGGTAGCGATGGCAGCTATTCTGTCTTTGGACGGGGAATTGCAGATGTATATATCAACAATCGTAAGATGAGGGACAAAAGTGAGTTGAGCCGCTTGAATTCCAAGGATATTTCTACGATAGAGGTAATCAACAATCCTGGGGTAGAGTATGATGCAGACACCCACGCTGTCATTAAAATCAACTTGAAACATAAGGTTGATGGAGGATTAGGCATCAGAACTTCTGTATTTGACAGCCAAGGCAGAAAAAACTCTGATTCGGAACAGGTGCAGCTCACTTACGATACCGAGAACATAAATGGATTCCTTTCTTTTACCAATTCAAGCAGTAGATATAAAACAGACCAAACCAATAAGGAACAGACTTTGGCTGATCATTCTGTCTGGAATATGGAAAGTGATATGCCTAAATGGAATTCCAATTATTATAATCAAACCATTAACGGAGGTATCAGTGCAGAATTGGCAAAGAATCATACCATTGGCGCAAGTTTGTCATACTCCAAGGAAACGGACAAGTGGGGAGGACATTCTGCCAGCCAAATGTTTCATGACAATCTTCTGTTTGAAGATTTATCCTCTAACATCCATTCTCATGCAAACTATGATCAATGGATAGGAAACATCTTCTACGATGGTAAATTCTCCCAAAAATGGAAAATGACGTTGAATGCTGATTATGTTAGCAGAAAAGCTGCAGATAGCCGTCTTAATCAAGAGTCTGGAAGCATGACGGATGCGCATGAGGTGAAAAATGAAAATGAGACTACTCACGACATCTATGCAGGGAAAATGAAAATCAATTATCAAGCCAACAAAAACTTGACTTTTAACATAGGTGCTGATGCAAGTTATGTGGAAGAAGAAAAAGATTATCAGAGCCTTGAAAACGAGAAGTCAAGCGCAACGAGTCGTCTTCATGCAGAAGAAACAAAACTCGCCGCCTTTGCCGGATGCAATGTATCTATCGCCAAATTGTCTGCCCAACTGGGAATGCGATTTGAGTCATTTCGTATGCTGTATCGTGATGCCATCTCCCAAAATAGCTTGGTGGATAAGACTTATCGTCATTTTTATCCTTTCTTCTCATTGTCTTTGCCTGTAAAGAATGTCGAAATGGGATTAAGTATGACAACCAAGGTAAAACGTCCAAGCTATTACGAACTTAGAAACAGCGAAGAATATTTTAACCGTTATTCCATCGAGGCAGGTAATCCATGGCTACTTCCACAATATACGACAGATATATCCTATTCGTTGCAATGGCATCAATTGCGTTTCTCAGTCGATTATCAAAGGATAAAAGATTACATCATCTCAACGAATATCATTCAGCAGGCATCCCCATTGGTGGCAATGTCAAAGCCTGAAAATTTTCCGCATTATTCTGCAGTAAATGCAAGTTTGGCTTATCATACGAATGTGGGTGTTTGGGAACCATATTTCAACCTTAATATGATGCGAACTTATATGTCACTCTATAATACGGATGGAAGAAAAATCAAGAATGACAAGCCTTACATATCAATGTCGTTCAACAGCTATTTCAACTTGCGCCACCATTGGATGCCTTACGTACTGCTAAGTTACAATTCTGATGGAAACATGAGGGAATATCTGGTTAAACAGGCATTATGGTTTAGCCTAGGAGTAACCAAGCATTTTGCTGACAATGCATGGTTGGTAAGGCTGAGTCTTAACAATATCCTCGGCACAAAAGAACGAGAGACAAGATATGCCTCAGATTACATATTCGACAAAAGCAGTTTCAAGGATGGTCGCCGCATCAGCCTCTTGGTAAGATATACATTCAAAGACAAAAAACGCTATAAGGGCGAAAGTGCTGCAAGTGAAGAAATAGATAGACTATAAACTCTCTCAATACATGATTCCGCAACAAAGCGGAAAAATAAAATTCTGTGTGATGAAGTTTGCCAATATTTTTCTAATGGGTAAACTTAATCCACAGAATTTCTTTTAGAGATTCTCTAGTTAAAAAATATATATTTCTTTGTGTGTCACATAAATTATTGTATTTTATATAAGATAAACAACTCGTTCGCCAACTGGTTGTCAGAGTTAGTTAACGCCGAGGATTGCATAAAGGCTTTCCAAGGCATATGTTTAATTCAAATTTAATCCACTTTTTAAAGTGGAGTCATAGATAAAATCATATAGAATAAAGATGAAGGAATTAGTGGGTATTATATTATTGACAGAGCGGTAGATTTGGGAAATAATATTATAACGGCTTTGGAAGATGTTAAAGGATTAAGAGATATTATTGCATATAGTGAACTTGGTATTGGCAGACTGATCTATCAGCTTCCGATTCCTCTGTGCAAGATGTTTATCAAGGAAATATTCGGTGGCAAGAGCCCGGATGATTTTGACGAGGAAACCTTGACGACAATCAATAAGTTCTTCGAGAATTCTCTGAACGTATCCGAGACATCCAGACAGCTCTTCATTCACAGAAATACACTTGTATACAGACTGGATAAGCTGCAAAAGAGCACCGGACTGGACCTGAGAGTATTTGAAGATGCGATTACCTTTAAGATCGCGCTCATGGTAGTTCGTTACATGAAATATATGGAATCTTTTGAGTATTGATATTGATACTGTAAAGCCATGCGCCGGATGCATGAAATGGCAGATACAAGCTTGCTTGGATGCTGACATTTTATGTATTTGGCATAGGGCGCTCAGTTCAAGTGAGGATTTACGAAGTAAATTCGAGCTTGCATGGCGTAAAATAGAAAGACTAATTAGGGGTGAATTTATTTGAAAAGTACAGCAGTGAAGAAACGTGTACAGCGTACAGGCAGTGGAGATGACCCGATTATTCTGCTGGAGAACGTGAGTAAGTCCTATACTGCGGGAATTCCTGCATTAAATGGGATTAATCTGCGTTCATGATCTCCC
>OQVQ01001011.1_pt1 | contig 12128 bp, 8 predicted proteins | sample 1691491 | NCBI WGS metagenome assembly OQVQ01 (sample SAMN03418252, study PRJEB22391) | human gut metagenome | biome: human-gut; feature: organic feature; material: feces | host: Homo sapiens | place: Tanzania | collected 2013-01
GGATAGCTGTCTGGATAAGGTGAACCTTATTGTCACGGATCATAGCGGAAACGGCGTCTGTGCAGTTGAGGATCTCAAGCGCAGCGACACGTCCCGAGCCGTCAGCCTTGGGGATAAGCGTCTGAGAGCCTATTCCTACGAGGACTGTGGCGAGCTGAGTTCTGATCTGACCCTGCTGGTGGGCAGGGAAAACGTCGATGATACGGTTGATGGTATCGGAAGCGGACGTTGTATGAAGTGTGGACATAACAAGGTGTCCTGTTTCAGCGGCTGTTACGGCAGCGTTGATAGTTTCAAAGTCACGCATCTCTCCTACGAGGATAACATCGGGGTCTTCACGGAGAGCGGCACGGAGCGCCATAGCGAAGTTCTCGACATCGTCGCCGACCTCTCTCTGGTTTATCATGCAGCGCTTATGCTCATGAACGTACTCGATAGGGTCCTCGATAGTGATGATATGAGCGGATCTGTTTACATTTACATAGTCGATCATAGCGGCAAGTGTAGTGGACTTACCGGAACCTGTAGGTCCTGTGATGAGTATAAGACCTCTCGGACGCATTACGAAATCAGCGAGGATAGGCGGCAGATCGAGATCCTCAAGAGTCGGGATATCATTTCTCAGCAGACGGATAGCGATAGCCGTGTTTCCTCTCTGATGGTAGATATTGACTCTGTGACGGTAGCCGCGGCGTGTTGTGTAGGAAAAGTCCGTGTCGATATGCTCCTTGATGTTAGCCAGCTGCTTAGCTGTACACATCTGCTCGCAGATCTTCTGGATAGCGGGTTCAGTCATCTCAGGATAGGAGCTGAGCTTTCTGAGAGAGCCGTGAAGTCTTACGATAGGTGCGATCTTAGCTGTGAAATGAACGTCGGAACAGCCGAGAACACGAGCTTCGTCCAATATCTTGTCGATATTGAGAAGAACCTTTTCCTGTTTGGTTCCAAGCCCCATACTTGTATCGAGTTCCATAAAAAACCTCCCAATAAACGGTCATGCGATAAGCCAACCTATTTTTTTTATAATCAGCCTTTTGGGCAAATATACTATATATAGTGTATCAGACAGCGTATGTAACACGAACAAGCTCATCGATAGTAGTAACGCCTTCCTGAACGAGTTCCGCAACGTTGTCACGCAGCAGACGTGTACCCTGCTTCTTTGCGAGATCCTGGATCTCCTCAGCAGTACCGCCGCTTGCGATACACGAGGACATTTCGGGAGTACAGAGAAGTATCTCATGGATAGCGGTACGGCCTCTGTAGCCTGTGTTATTGCAGGCAGGGCATCCGCATGCATCGTATATCTGAACCGAAGCGGGAATACCCATCAGTTCGTTCTCCTCGGGAGTAGACATTCTCGGGGTACGGCACTCCATGCATATCTTCTTGGTAAGACGCTGAGCGATGATACCGATAAGCGAAGTAGCGACCATGTACGCCTGAACGCCCATATCAACAAGACGGGTGATAGTAGCGGCAGCGGAGTTTGTATGAAGTGTCGAGAGAACCATATGACCGGTGATAGCAGCACGGATAGCGATCTCAGCTGTTTCCTGGTCACGCATTTCTCCGACCATTATGATATCGGGGTCCTGACGGAGGATAGAACGGAGGGCAGCTGCGAATGTCATACCGGCTTTATCGTTGATCTGACACTGGTTGATGCCTTCGATATTCTTTTCGACAGGGTCTTCGACAGTAATTACGTTTACGTTAGGCTTAGCCATCTCACCGAGAGCGGCGTAAAGAGTTGTTGTTTTACCGGAACCTGTAGGACCTGTAACGAGCATAACGCCCTGAGGAACCTTCAGCATTGATTCAAACTTTTTGTAGTTGTAGTCGGACATACCGAGGTCTGTGATCTTTCTGAGGGCAACGTCGCCTGTGGAAAGGATACGGATAACGACCTTTTCGCCGTTTACCGTAGGCAGGTTAGATACACGGACATCGAGTGTGGTTCCGTCAACGACCTGAGAGAAACGGCCGTCCTGAGGGATACGCTTCTCGGCGATGTTCATGCCGCTTATGATCTTAAGACGGGTAACGAGTGAAGTATGTACGACATTTGAAACGTTCATGAGTTCGATAAGGTCGCCGTTTACACGGATCCTTATTCTTGTGAAGGTCTTGAACGGTTCGATATGAATATCCGTTGCTTCTGCACGGAAGGAGTTTTCAACGATAGTAGTTGCGAGCTTAACGATAGGAGCGTTGTCGATACGTTCAGCGGATTCATCATCCATACCGAGATCCTGTTCGTTTACAAACTGGCTGTTTACGCTGTCGAGGATATTATCGGTATTCTGCATCGAGTAGTTTTTGCCGATAGCCTTGATGATAGCGGTCTTGGATGCGATAACAGGTACGATATCCATACCCGTTGTAACCTTGATATCCTCAAAGATATAGAAGTTTACAGGGTCGTTTGTAGCAACGGTAAGTCTTTTGCCCGTGATCTTGATAGCGATAACGGTGTGCTTCTTAGCCTGAGCCTCGGGGATCTTTCTGACTGCTTCCTGAGAGATCGCAAGATTCGGGTCATTCAGATCAACATAAGGCACGTTCAGCTTTTCGGAAAGCACCTGAGCGAACTGTTCTTCGGAAACATATTTAAGTTCAAGAAGATAATCTCCGAAAAATTTTCCCGGGACATTTTCCTTTTTCTTTAAATCGAGGACATTCTGGAGCTGTTCCTCCGTTATGATCCCCTTGCTGACCATATATTGACCTATAGGTACGTTTTTCATTGAATTTTATCCTCCTATCGTTTTTTCGGGATGAAAATGCTTGTATTCTATAAAATAATATGTTAAAATATGAATGTACATTATTTTAAAGGAGCGTAGCAAAATGGACAATGTAATGTTAATGGGACTGATAGGTCAGATCGTGGTTTACATAGTCGTGTTTATTTTCGGCGCATGTATCGGAAGCTTTCTGAACGTCTGTATCTATCGTCTGCCTGCGGGTGAATCGCTTACGAAAAGGAATTCGCACTGTATGACCTGCGGAGCTGAGATCAAGCGTTATGATCTTATCCCGATAATCAGCTGGCTGTTTGTGCTGAAAGGAAAGTGCCGCAGCTGCGGACAGAAGATATCGGGGCGTTATCCGCTGGTAGAATCGCTCAATGCGGTTCTTTATGTTCTGGTGTTCCTGAAGCTTGATTTCTTCTCGACCGGCATTATGCTGCCTGTCCTCATGTGCCTTTTCATATCGACAGTTATCGTAATAGGCTTTGAGGATTACGATACTCAGGAAATGACGCTTGCCGTTCTGCTGATAATGGCTGCGATAAGCGCTGCGGCAGCGGTTCTTGCACTCCCTCAGGTGAATGTTATCCGTGCGGGAATGTGCAGCCTGAAGGACAGCGTGATCGGAGCATTTGCAGTAAGCGTGCCGTTCCTTCTGATCGGCTTTGTGCTGACTCCGCTGTTTATGTCAGCGAAGGACGAAAACCGTTCATCAGCGAGAAAGATCCGCAAGCGTCTTAAAGAGATGAATTCTCTCACCAACAAGGACACAAGAGAGATCAGAAAGCTTGAAACTGAGCTTGAAAAGCTCGAAGCTGAGATCAAGGAGCAGGGACCCGTATTCGGCTTTGGCATGGGAGATGTCATTCTGATGGCAGCCGCAGGAATAATGCTTGGCTGGCAGAAGATCCTCGTAGCCGCAGGAGTGGGAATTCTCGTTGGTGCTGTATACGGAGTTATCCAGAAGCGCCGCAGTGAGGATTCGCAGTTTGCGTTCGGCCCTTGGCTCGCGATCGGAATAGGCTTTGCGATATTCCTTGGAGATCCTGTTGTTCAGTGGTATGCAAATCTGCTTACCGTACCTGCTGTCTGAATTATTCAGACGGGAAATTTACTTCCGATTTATTATAATCGCCGTAAATCCGAGAGGGTTTGCGGTGATTTTTTATTGCAAAACGACGAAGCTTCACATTTGCCGCAAGTAAATTTCCCGAAAAAATAATAATTTTTCATCATAAAATATTCCGCTTTTGCCGCCTGCGCTGTGTAACGCAGGCGGTTTGGCGGTTTAAGTGATTAATTGGGTCTTGTAAATACGATATAGGTGTCTTTATCGTGGCTTGAGGTTGAAGGATTTCCGAACAATTCTTCGGTAGATGTCTGATAGTCTATGTCGCAGATATTGATGGTGTAGTTCATTATTGTAACCGAACCCGTCATCTGAGTGCCGATATTCTTTTTGGAGCTGTAAACACCGACTACAACATCAAAGCCTTTGGGAAGCTGGGAAACATTATCTTCTACGAGATCTGAACCGGTGATTTCATTTCCCAACGGATCATAGTGCATATACTTTTTCTTATAATTAGGAATGACAATGGTATAGTTTTTGCCGTTGTAATAATCGGGACCCATTGCCATGTACAGTTCCTTGGTGTCATATGCTTTTACAACTGCATTGCTCATGTTTCCGCTGAAAGATGTTTTTGCCGACTCCCATCCGTTTCTTCTTATAAGTCTTCCTCTGTTTCCGTCATAATTAGTGCTTCGGTCGATCCTGATGACTTGAATTTTTTCCATCTCGTCATCATCTGACATATCAATCTTGTTTTTTTCGCAGAAATAGGTCACAGCATCGGCTTCGCTGTTTATCTGTTTGGTTTTGGATGAAACAGACCCGCCCGGAGCTACATAATCATAGGGCGATGTAGTAACGCCTTCATCACAAATTGATAGTTTATTTGCATAGCGAACGCTTTCTGTAATGTAAGTGATGATCCCGTTTTCAACGGTTCTTTGCCTCTCATATTCTGTCGAATCATTGAAAGCTTCGGTTACAGGCTGCATAAGCTGGAGTATAGCTGTCAGCACGCCGACCAGTATTGCCATAACAACGATCAGCTCAATGAGAGTAAAAGCTTTAACTTTTTTCATAATTGCACCTCAATTCAGCTGATCAGGGCTCGTCAGTAACAAAATACTTGAAGTTCACGCCATCGTCAATATGTGACTTTGTAGTTCCCTGAATGTAGATTGTGTGACCGTCCATTTTGTATGTGCCGGTTGTTGCGCCGCCTCCTGAGAGGACTTTTATTGTGACCTCTCCGTTTGTTACACTGGAAGCAGAAGCATTAGTCTGGCTTTCGTTTTCAGCAATTTTGATCTCTTCGGAAATACGTTCGTTCATCTGATGAGTTTCCCTGTTTATCATTGAGACCTGCTGCATTGCCATAAGAAGCATCAGTGAGGCAACACTAAGAATTGCAATTGCAACGACAAGCTCAACAAGCGTCATGCCTTTTACTTTTTTCATACTGTTCACCTCTTGATTAATGATTGGAGTAATAAACATCTCTCCAGAACTTATCGGGATTTTCGCCATCGTCTGCTTTATTGGAAGGAGGCAGGAAGAATCCGCCGTTGTTATTTGTTCCGTTGATAGCACCGAATACGCATGAACCGATAAAGTTTGTCGGGTTTGTTCCGACGGATACGCCATCGTAATATGTATTGTCTACGCTTTTTCCGTTTTCAAGGGTAACTGTTGCGTTAGGACCATACATATAGCCCATTATCATGCTGTTTTTGATCTCAAAGTTTGAACCGTCTTCAAAGTAACAGAAGGTATTGAGAATAAGGTTATCTTCTCCAACAGATGTCATGTACTGATTGTTGTTGTTTACCATATTATCGTAGAATTTCTCCGTAACGATCATGTTTCCGCTTGAACCGCCGGAAGAAAGTCTTGCTGTATTTGTGAAGTAAAATTCAACCTTTTTATCACCCTTGATAACAATGTAGTTATTGTTTACGTTGTCACCGAAAAGCACTCCGTCAACAACAAACTTCTGGTCGTTGGTAGTTGCATCGATCTCGTATGTTGCGCCATTTGAGTTCATGGGAAAAAGGTTGCTGAGTCTGGTCCAGCTTGGATCAGGGGTTGTTCTCGGTGTCCATGTGTCGCCGTCTTTATAATAGCCGAATGCGGGGTAGATGGAGCCGTCATTAAGGGGTTCGTTTTTCTCATTGACTCCTCCGTAGTTGTTCATATTTGAAGAAGGAATTGTAATGATACCGGAAGTATATTTACCGCTGCCGGTTGCTTTTCCTCTGACAGTGTCTTTCTCCTTATAGGTTGCAGGCATATTGGTGTAAGTATGATCCGCTGTAATGTCAGCACCTGTCTTATCCAAGACAAGACCTCCGACAAATGTTCCTGAAACGCATGTTGTATCAATATTCTCAAATGTAAGCGTGCCGCTGCAATAAATATTTCCGTTTACCTTGGCGTTCTGACCTAATTTAAGATTGCCGTCGCAGTAGAGGTCTCCTTTTATTTCCCCGTTAAAATAGCTGTCGCCTGTTGCATCAGATGTCTGTTCAGCAAACACTGAAGTTTCATTGGAATCGGAGGTTGCATTATAAATGGTTATGTCACCGTTAAATTTGTTGCCGCCGTTTGTAATGGAAAGTCTGTTGCAGTATATATTTACGGAATTTTTAGGATCGGTTGAATAATTTCCACTTACGTCAGCTCCGAAAATGCTTCCGCTGCTGTTGTTTGTAAGGTATCCGTCAACATACACATAAGGAGTATATCCTGCTGTGGCATTTCCACTGACCTTTATATTATTGGCAACATCGCAGTCACCCATAACAGTAAGGCCGGCGTACTGAGGAGTGCCTGCTACATATGCAAATGATCCGTCAGGCTGCTGCTCAAGCTTAGGAACAACATCCTGGAATATGAACTGAGGTGTGGAGTGGAATGTAACGCCGCTTCCGTAAGAAGCAGATCTAACTACCTTACCGCTGTTCATGTAATTAAGTGTGGTTGCCGCGGGGTTTACCGCTGAACCTGCAATATCAACAGAAGCACCGCCCATGATGGACATACCGATAGCCGAAGTAGTTTTATCAAATGATGTCATAGCATTCTTGAAGAGGTCAGGCTTCGGGGGATCCCACTCGATATAGAGGAATACGGAGCTTTCGCAGTCATCAAGTGTTACATGAGCAATAATTCTTCCTGTGTAATCGCTTGTTTTATGAGCATAAAGCTTACATGTACCGAACAGATACTTAAGGTCTCCGCCGCTTTCGCTGGGCTGAGGGAATGTAAGCTCTGCCTTCATAACATTGCTGTTTGAATCAAGATCGTCAAAGGTAGGTACATCTGATTCCTTTACAACTGTTCCGTTTTTGCAGAGTTTGTAAAAATCCTTATAAAGCTGATTATTTGAACCGCCGTCAGTTTTATTTGATGCAGCAATAACAAATCCGTCAACAGCCGATCTCGCTGTAAAATACGCCTGATTTTCCTTAAACTTGGTATATGTACGTCTGTTAGCAGACGAAACAACCGCTAAAGTAGCCATTATCATGATAAGGAGCATAAACATAATCGCAACAACTGTGAACAGAACAACGCCCTTGGTGCGTTTGTGCCGTCTGACTTTTTTGTCCGCCATATAAATACCACCTTTCTTAATTTATAGATTATTAAAAACCGGTATCACGCCATCCGCGGGATACTGATTTCCGATACCGCTGACATATCGGCTGCATCGGAAATCAGTATCTCTACCCGGTTTGCCCCGAATAAAAATACTGAAATTCCCCGCAGGATCTGCATTTTCAGACCCTGCAAGGATATTTATCAGTCAGTGATCTCTGCCATATGTTCAATATGGAACACATAGATCGTAAGAACGCCTTCAGGTCCTTTAGTATCCTCTCCTGAGCTTTCTTCCTTTGCATCGCTGCTCTTGCCTTCAAGAGTTGTTACGATCATGGTCTTGTCTTCAGCTGCAATGTTGTCGAGAGCTGCAAGCAGATCCTCGAAGGGTCCCTTAAAGCTTATTTCAGCGGTTGTAAGACCGATCTCTACTCCTTCCGGAGCAGTTGCCTTGACATCGTTATACTTGTCGATAACTTCCTGAGGAAGCTCGTTGTTGAGGTCAGCATCCATTCGCATAGGATATGCAACAGCATACTTATCGTAAACATAGTTCTGGATCTCCTCTGCTGTCATCAGTTCATATGAGGAAGCTGTGATCTCGATCTTGGATTCCTTGATAAGATCAAAGAGCATAGGTTCAACCTCAAATGTATCCATATGGGGGATAAATCTTTCTTCAAGCTTTTCAACATCTTTTATGGAGTTTTTCAGCTCTTCCTTCTTGCTTTCAAGAGTGCCGATCTTGTCGTCAACAGACTGTCTTTCGGCTTTCTTGGAATCAAGCGTGATCTGTGTTGACTGCTTTTCCTGGAATTTCGGCTTAACGAACAATACGCCGCCGAGAAGGATTATCAGGAATGCAACAACTGCCAGGAAAATGACTTTGTCTCTCTGTGAAAGTTTCATTATTCAGCACCGCCTTCCTCAGCTGCAGCTTCTGTTTCTGCAGGCTGTGTTTCCGCTTCGGGAGCAATGTTCTGGCGAAGCTGGATGGTTATTTCAAATTTGTGAAGGCCTGATAAAGCTGATGCTGCGTCGTCGCTCTCCTGTGACTCATCAAATCCGACATATGTAACGTTGTCGTATTTGTCAAGATCAAAGAGGTTCTGTGCTACCTGATGGGGAGCATCAATATCTTCTGTCACGCCGGTGATTACAAAGATACCGCTGTCATAAGCAAGCTCATTCCAGTAAGCGCCCTTTACAGACGAGAAGCAGCCTTCAACATCGTTGAATACTTCGGTCTTGAGTACAGGCATACTGTCAAATGCGGTAGTTACCTTTATTGCCTGATTCTTATATGTTGCAACCTTATCGATCTGCTCCTGAGCCTTATCAACTGCGGCGATCTTATCGAGGACCTCCTGGCTGTTGATGTATGTATCAATATCGGTTATCTCTTTTTCCATTGCTGTGATGTTGATGTTGATTCCGAGTGCAACAAGTGCTACCAGTGCAGCGGATACAGCAGCTGTGATTCCGACAGCAGTGAAGAAGGAAGCGCCTGCAGCAGTACGTCCGGAGGAGTCATCAACTTCCAGCAGGTTGATACGCTCAACATCTCTCTGACGCTTGAACATTGCGCCGACAGCGTTTGCATAGTTGGAGAATTCGATATTTTCGTAACCCGAGATAACGCTGGGCACCTGAAGCAGGCTTGCTGTGATGTCCATTCCCTCGAGAGCGTCTGTCAGACGGTTATACTCTGTGGTATCGCCGTAGAAGATAACGTTCTGGATCGAAGCGCCGTTGTTCTTGGATTTATGGAACTGGAACATTCTGAAGATATTCTCGTTGACAGCCTCGTAAACATAATCCTTGGAGTTTTCATAATCCGCAGGATCGATAGATGCAAATCTTGAGAATGAGAGCTGATGGTTCTCGTAAAGGTTCAGGCTGACGAAGTTCGGGTCGATCTGAACAACGAGCAGAGGCATCTTAGCTCTGATCTTCATATCATTCAGGATCAGACGTGAAATACAGTTGCAGGAAACAGCAATTGATTTCAGGTTGATTCCGAGGAAGCCGAATACTTTTCTGAAGCAGTCAACGATCTCGAACGGGCAAGCTGTTGCGAGGATCCTCTGAGCCTGAACGCCGTCCTCCTCGATGTCGCCTGCGATAGTATATGAAATACTGTAATCGTCTGAGATACCCATTGTGTGCTGCATCTGGTTCTGAACCATTGTCAGCAGCTGCATGCCCTTAGCTTTAGGAATATGAAGTTCCTTGAAAATTACAAGGTTGGAGGAAATGCTGACAACAGCATCCTTATCGCTGATCTTCTTTGCTTTCAACTCTTCGTTAATGAGAGTTGCAACCTTCGGTATATCTTTTATATGACCGTTTACAATCAGACCTTCGCTTACCTCGATCGTGGTAGCGTCGTATATCTTGATACGTCCGCGGTTTTCAACGCCGTGAACGACTCTGATATGTCTGTCTGTAATATCAAATGAAAGCATACTCGTCACCTCACTAATTTTTTTAAATTATAATAATATCATTGCCGGGCTGAGAAACTCGTTTTTTGACGGCACTCTGATCCCAAAAGCAAATTTATCCTTTGTTTTTGAGCGTATTCCGACGCTCATTCTGCCGATTATTCGATGTTTCCCATACCGGAATACAGCAGTGGGAAGATACCTGCAAGAACAAGTCCGATAACAACACCCATGAGGATCAGCATGATAGGTTCAATCATGCCGACAAGCTGGCTGATAGCTGAGTCAGACTCTTCTTCGTAATAATCGGAAGTTTTTGCGAGAATGGTATCGAGAGCACCTGATTCCTCACCGACATAGATGATTGAGGTGAACATGGATTCAAAGATTCCTGTTCTCTGGATTGCTGCGGAGAGCTGATCGCCCTGCTTTACCTCGTCAACAACTGTCTCGAATGATTTTACTACATATGTATTGCTGAGGATCCTTGAAGATCTTTCAAGAGCCTCTACCATCGGGATACCGCTGGAGTAAAGGTTTGAAAGGGTTCTTGCGAAACGTCCTGTATATACCTTTACGAGAAGCTTGCCGACCATAGGGATCTTCAGGATGAACTTATCCCATTTGTACTTTACGCTTTCGATCTTCATGAGATAGATGATAGTGAAAATGAGAAGTCCGAGAACGAGTATGTAGATGTACCAGTGATATTTCATACTGTCTGAGAATGCGAACAGGAACTTAGCGATAGCGTTTACGTCATCTCCCGCCATGTCACGGAAAGTAGGAAGTACCGTAAGACAAAGAACGATAACAACGGCAACCAGGAGGACTACCAGGATGATAGGATAGATAAGAGCTCCTCTGATCTTGTTTGCCAGCGTACCTTCCTTTGCGTAGTGATCCTCAAGTCTTTTCATGATAACGTCGAGCTGACCTGAAGCTTCACCTGCGGCGATCATACTGATAAAGAAGTCAGGGAAAGCACCGTCCTGCATTCTAAGTGCGTCGGAGAAGGAACGACCTTTCTGAACCTCCTCATATACTTCTCTGAAAACCCTTTTGGAGCCTTCCTTTGGCTGCTCCTTATAAAGGATATCCAGAGCCTTTACAAGCGTAAGACCCGAGCCGATCATGGCACTGAGCTGACGGCAGTTGAATGAAAGCTCCTTGGTCTTGAACTTATAAAGATTTTTGTCGCCTTTTGAGTTCGTTTCTTTGTAGCTCGAACAGAAAAGACCTTTTTCGTTGATTTTATCTAAAAAGTCATTGACGTCCTCCGCCTGCATCCTTGCATTCTTGACGGTGTTTCCCTGAACGTCAGTGGCAGTATAGATAAAAGTCTTCATAATCCGACACCTCCGATAATGGATGAATTTGATCCGGCAGCATAAAAAGGTCACTCGTGCCGCCGGCTATAAGCCGTTTGCATCTGTCAGATACTTCCTGCCTATGATACTTCTTCATTATAACATTTATGTAACGATTTCGCAATATGTAATTTTGAACAAATTGTGCCTGCTTAATAGGAACATATAGACAAAAACGCATTAACATTGCATGAAAATCAGCATCGTTTTTTGTGATACTTTCGGCAAATCGCCGAATATATTATATGAATATTAATCAAAAAGTATCTTTTCAGCGTTTTTGTGTGTTATCATTTCTGTTTCTTCATGGTCAAGTCCGAGTCTTGACAGCATCAGCAGTGTTTCCGACGGCAGCTGCCACGGCATATCGCTTGCAAAGAGTATCCTGTCTGCCCCGTGCTTCTTTATTATGCGGGATGCGGCACTGTCGGGGATCCTTCCGCTTACGAATGCAGTGTCAAGATAAACGTCCTCGCCTGCGAGATATTTTTCGGCTTCCTCCCACATATAATTTCCGCCGAGATGCGCAAGTATCATGGTCAGTTCCGGTACACGCCTATGCACGGTCAGGGCGGCTTTAGGCGTGCAGCGAACATCGTGCGGTGAAATAACATCCATTCCGCAGTGGAAGAGAACGGGCAGCTTCAGCTCGGCACACTTTTTATATATAGGTATCATACGTTCCTCATCGGCATAGAAATGCTGATAATCGGGGTGGAGCTTCACGCCGTAAAGTCCAAGCGATCTTATCCTTTCCAGCTCATCGGCTGCGTCGGGAGCATCGGGGTGGACGCTTCCGAAGGGCAGCAGCCTGTCCGACTTTACCTCAGCCGCCCAGGACATACCTATTATAAAGTGATATAGTAGTAGCAGAAAT
>OQVQ01001012.1_pt1 | contig 12127 bp, 11 predicted proteins | sample 1691491 | NCBI WGS metagenome assembly OQVQ01 (sample SAMN03418252, study PRJEB22391) | human gut metagenome | biome: human-gut; feature: organic feature; material: feces | host: Homo sapiens | place: Tanzania | collected 2013-01
GTGGAAAATCGGGAACTGCCAAAAAGCACTCAGAAAGTGTTAAAAATCAAAGAGTATTGAAAATCAAGACTTTATGGTTAGTTAGTCATAGTAAGTTATGGTTAGTTATAAGGCTCTAAATACAGCCTGCGAATGCGCTACTGCCTATTGAGGTAATACCATCAGGAAGGTTTATACTCGTTAATCCGCTACAGCCAGAGAATGCGCCATTGCTAATATAGGTAATACTTGCCGGAATGTTTATACTCGTTAATCTCCAACAGCCATAGAATGCGTAATCTTGAATCTCGGTAACACTTGACGGAAGGTTTATACTCGTTAATCTGCTACAGCCTGCGAATGCATTAATGCCAATTTCATCATAAAAAGTATGACACTTACTATAATATTGATTATCATAATGACTGTAATGACTATCACCATAATAATAATCCCCACCATATACAATCTCTGCCTCAGACAAATCCAATACAGAGAGATTACCTTTGGTAGAGTTACCATCATAATCACTTCCAGCCATCTCACGGATAAAACACCAATCCGTACCATTAACTTCACCAACAATCTTCAAATTGGTAATCAGATTCTTCTTACTACTTCCAATCTTGTCTGGTAAAGTACCTGCCTTATCCAACTTGACGGTGATTTGCCTTGTAATCAAGTCGTCATCTGCAGCTTGGATTGATAAACAACCAAGCAACATAAATACAGCTGTTAAAAACAGCCCTTTAAAAGTAAATGTTCTCATAAATTTTAATTTTATATTCTTTCTCCTATTATAATATTATAATACTTGTTAGCCCAGTTACTATTGGCTCTCCTTCATCACCTTTGCTCAATTCACAATCGCAGGTAAATAAAAAGATGTCTTCCATAATATCATCCTCCTTTTCAATAGCCAATTTAATCTGACCATTTACATTCCAATGAGAGTCGTTCTCAGAAGGTAGTTGAATAGTTCCCGGTTCTAAAATTGCACTCTTTACTTTTAATCCTTTCGCTTTTCCCAAGAAAGAAATTGAGGAAACGTGTGTACGGACATAGTCAGCTATCGCTTTCACTTTATCCGCTTTAACATCAAATGATAATTTTGGTTGTACCATAATCGTACTTTTTAATGTGAAACAATTGGTTAACACACAATAAAAAGTTAGCGTGAACTTGCCCGTTGCTCGCTTCACTAACTGAGGCCCTGGCAAGCCCATCTTATCGAAACGAACAACTTCGAAGCCCACGCCGATATGATACACTAATCCCTATACCGCTTAGGACACCCTACTTTGCGTAGGGTGCCACGTCAGTATAGGAATGTGGATATACACATCCCGAGAGCATCTACCGTTGCATAGTCTTTGATAAGATTTTGAAACTGCCAGGTTTCAGCTAGTCAAGAACTAAGCGCATAGTAAACGCACTTTATATTATGTCGCGATACCTCTCCCTCCCAAGTCCTCGTTTCAACCTTCTCTCTAAGAGAGGAAGCTTCAACTCGGCGTGAGCAGAATGGGTATCTGGTTGCGAAGGTAATCAAAATATTTTAAATGTAACACCTTTTTCAGAATCTTTTTTGATACAAAGACAAAAAAGATAAATGTGAAGGCACACAAGGAAGAAGCGAAAAAATGAAAAGTTTACTACGCTAACGGCATTTTTTAAAATGGGTTAGCGTAGTAAACTTTTGCAATAGCGTTCGTTATAATCCAAAGCTCTTTTTGGCTTGCCTCAACGTATTTTCTCCTACCGTATATGCATAGCAGGCAGAAGGGATGAAATGAAGCGTTCCAAAATCCATATCCTTTGCTCCTCCCTTACTGATGGAAGTAACCAAAGCCTGGGGCAGATGATTCTTCTCCATAAAAAACTGTAAGGACGAAAGTTCTGAAGGTTTGTCGAAGAACCTATCCGACCATTTGATTTCTACCGCCCAATAAGGCTTTTGCAAAGCATCATTGATGCCTACCAAGTCTACCTCGCCCTGCGAACGCCCCATCTTCCAGTTGGCATAAGCGATGTGTCCCTTTCTTGGAATCCATTGCGAATAGATAGCTGTTTCTATCATATCTCCGATATTGCCATCTATCATTTTGATAGGCTCAAATAGTGCACACCTAAGCGAAGGATTCGTCAGATAAATCTTGAACGTAGTTTGGCGCTGGAATCGCTTTGCCGTATCGTCTGTTCTTGTCACAATCTTTATCAGAAAAGCTGCCTCAAGATATTGGATGTACTTGCGAATGGTTTCCTTCTTTACTCCCGATTCATTCGACATACTCTCATACGAAAACTCCATGCCACTATGATAAGCAATCATCGTAAACAACGAGTTCAACTCCTGTACATCAGAAATGCCGTAAAGGCTCGGCAAATCTCTCAACAATACCTTATCAACAATATCGTGGCGAACAAACTGTCCTGGGTCTTCCTGTATCCGGGAAGAAAAAGCCACCTCAGGATAACCACCATAATTGATATAGTCGAGGAAGAGGCTGTTCAGCTTATCAATATCTATCGTGCTATAGATATCGCTCTCTATCCCATCCCATTCCACCTTGGATTGGCGCATCAGGTGCTCATATTTCTTAAGATGGATATACTCGAAGAAAAGCAACGGCGGCAGATTGAAATCGGTAAACCTGCCCGCTCCGCTTTCGTTGCTGCTCTTTTTTAATGCCGCAGCAGCAGAACCGGAAACCACAAACTTCACGTTGTGATAAGTGTCTACCAGAGATTTCAGATTTATTTCCCAGTCTTTGAGATACTGTATCTCGTCGAAGAAAACATAAAACTCTTCCTTGCTGTCTTCCTTACTCAATATCTGTTTTGCCAAAGAAAACAACTGTTCCAAGAGGATATTGTTATAGATAGGAGTTTCCACCGAAACATAGATGATATTCTGAGGCGATACCCCCTCGTCTATCAACCGCTGGATGGAATGATAGAGCATCACCGTCTTACCCACTCGGCGAGGTCCCATCAAGATGAGGGCACGCTGAATGCTGACATCTTTTACCAGGGGATAGAAGATGTCGAGATAGAGACGAGGACTCATCTCCTGATAGTAAGAAGGTATTCTGCCTTCCGTCCACCAAGGATTGTCTATCTTCAACCTACCTATTATCTGTTTCTCTAAAAGTGCCGTATATTCCATAATTCTATCTATTTTAGACCGCAAATATACAGATAATTTTCTTAATATGTATGTTTTGGTAAAAATAAGCTTGAATTTTTATGCTTAATTTGCAATTTAAGGATGAAATGAAGATAAAAACGTGCATATTAAGGAAAATTAAGCTAAGATTTACCTATTATGTAGATTAATATGCACTTGTAACTTGTTGAGTATCAATAATGAAAACAAGGTTTGCAAATTAAGCATGTTTTAACAGGCTTAATTTGCAACTATATAGAACTATAGAGAAAGAGCAGGATATTTTTTCTCTTTGTATTTCTGCCATAGTTTTCTCGTTAATATGATTTTTCGGCAGAAATGCACATTTCTCATATCAAAAAGTGGCAAACTTGCACATTTTTGATATTAAGCCTATAAAACGGAGTATGACAACCCCCCAAAAGTCCATCTATTCCTTGCCTCCCTTCCCCAAGAGGAAATCGGAGAGACTCATCATCAGAATGCCCTCTTCATTATAACCCGAACGATACCTATCTCCCACAATAATCAGTTTGCGGAAGCCGTCGTTTACATTCAATAAAGAAGCTTGCTCCTGATCTACCTTCTCCTTATCAGGCAAGGCGAAAGCCGACTGGATATAGAGACGTTCATCATGACGGTTCACCACGAAATCTATCTCAAGATTCCGGCGCTGCAGCTTGCCATTATCATCTCGCTTGAAACTCTCAACTATGCCGACATCCACGCCATAGCCTTGTTTGCGAAGTTCGTTATAGATAACATTCTCCATAATATGAGTGTATTCTATCTGTCGGAAATCTACCACGGCATTTCTGATACCGATGTCCTCGAAGTAATACTTGGTGCCTGTACCAATATATTTTCGCCCCTTCACATCATAGCGCAAAGCCTCGCTAATGATAAAGGAATCCTGAAGGTTCTCCAGATACCTACCAATGGTTTTAGTTCCGATTTCTACTCCTCCAACAGATTTGAACGTGTTAGAAATTCTCTGCACATTCGAACAGGAACCAATCGTAGAAGCCAGAAGGCGCAACAACTCGCGCATCCCATCAGAATTCTTCAGATGATTACGTTCCAAAACATCCTTCAGATAAACCGTCTCATAAATCTCACGAAGATAATTCTGTTTCGCTTCAGGAGTTTCTATCTGTGCCACAGCTGGCAATCCACCATAAAGATAATAGGTTTCCAAGGCTTGGCGTTCCTCTCCTCCTACCACTTCATAATATTCTGCAAAACTCAGCGGATGGATTCGGATTTCCCATCCTCGACCACGAAACTCAGTTATCACATCTTTTGATAAGAATCGGGCATTGGAACCAGTAACATAGACCTCTGCATTCTCAACATGGAGATAAGAGTTGAGCACATCCTCAAACTCCTTTACCATCTGAACCTCATCAAGAAGAATGTAATACTTCTCCTTGTCAACCATCTGAGCATCTATATGCTCTAGCAAAGCATCTGGGTCACGAAGTTTCTTGTTACGACGGTCTTCAAGATTTACCTGAATGATATGGTTCTCCGCAACACCTCTTTCAAGCAAATGCTTGCGGAAGATGTTGAATAAGAGGAAAGACTTACCGCATCGACGGATACCGGTAATAATCTTTATCATCCCATTGCCTTCGGCAGAGATGAGTTCTTTCAAGTATGCTTTACGTTCAAAATACATAGCTTTATGACGTTTTTTTGTGTCAAGACACGGTTTTCGGTCGTAAATATACGCTTTTTACACGACTTTACCAAGTTTTATCGGGAATTACATGAAATCTTTAAAGGTATTTAAACAAAAAGGTTTTTAAACAAAGCAAAGAGCGGAAAAACAACTGTAACCCCCAGTTGCCTTTCCGCTCTTGATTTTAATCTCTATAATAAGAAATCTGTTATTCTGCCAATAGCTTCTCAGCCATAGCCTTACCCAAAGCCTCGCATTGCTGGCGAACTTCAGGAGTGATGGCTTGCTTCATGTCTACAGGCTCGCCTACAGCCTCGTAGTGTAGGTGGTTGTCGTTCCACTCCTGAATCTTGGCAACAGCCTTGCTTGCCCAACAATGAGAGCCATACCAGCCGAGGAGATGGTTCTTGATGTCCTTGTTGGCAAGTTCTGAGAGCAGAACCTCCATCTCGTGATAAAGACCTGCATTATATGTTGGCGCACCAACAATCAAGCCACGATAGCGGAATACGTCGCGAAGGATGTAGCTATGGTGAGTCTTCGAGATGTTGTACATCACGATATTCTTGACGCCAGCCTTGCTTGCAGCCTGAGCAATAATCTCAGCCATACGCTCGGTATTGCCATACATGGTGCCGTAGCAGATAACCAAACCAGGCTCGGTTTCGTATTTCGACATCTTATCGTACATGCCGATGACCTTAGCGATATGCTCGTGCCATACAGGACCGTGAGTAGAGCAGATGTAGTCGAGCTCTACGCCAGCCAACTTCTTCAACGCATTCTGTACAGGAATACCGTATTTGCCAACGATATTAGAATAGTAGCGCACCATTTCGAGCCAGAATGTGTCGCAGTTGATGTCGTTATCGATAACTCCGCCATTCAACGCACCAAAGCATCCGAATGCATCGCCCGAGAAGAGCACCTTGTGCTGAGCATCAAGAGTGACCATGGTCTCAGGCCAATGAACCATAGGAATGAGCACAAACGAAAGCTCGTGGTTGCCAAGGTTCAAAGTCTCGCCATTCTTAACCTCCACAACATCTTCTGTTACGCCATAGAAGCCTTCGAGCATGCCGAGAGTCTTCTTGTTGCCCACAATCTTGATGTTAGGATAATACTTCTTTATGAGTGCGATAGAACCGCTATGGTCGGGCTCCATATGGTTGATGATGAGATAGTCGATATTGCGGTCGCCTATCACCTCGTGGATATTCTCAAGATATTGTGTGAAGAAATCCACCTCTACTGTATCTACCAATGCTACCTTTTCATCATCGATGATGTAGGAGTTGTAGCTTACTCCATTAGGCAAAGGCCAAAGACCCTCGAAACGATGCTTGTTGCGATCGTTGACGCCTACATAATAAATGTTGCTTGTAATCATCTTTTCTCCTTGTTATTTTATTTTCTCTCCAAACTCCTTAGACACATAATTATATATATCCTTGCAGCATTCGGCAGAGAACATTTGACCATATTCTATTAGCTTGTCCCATTGGCTCTCCGAGAGACCTTTGTCTACATCGCTTCTGGTGATATTCTCTTTGATAAGACCATATACGAAGCCTGCGTTGAAGTTGTCGCCAGCTCCGATAGTGCTCACCACCTTGGTATCGGCTGTAGGGTATTCCTTGCGGAATCCGTTGTCGCCACGAACGATTATTGGTTCGCCACCATTAGTGCAGATAAACTTCTTGCTATAGAACGATATTTCTGCTTGATACACCTTGTCGGCATCAGGCATCTTGTAGAGAATGCCGAAGTCTTCGCTTGAGCCACGAACGATATCTGAGAATTCAAGGTTCTCGATGAGGTTTGGCGTAATCTTCATTATCTCGTTGCGATGCGAGGCACGATAGTTTACGTCGTAGTATAATATAGCGCCACGCTCGTGAGCATAATCCAAGAAGCCACATACTTGCGGACGTACCACGGGGTTGATGGCAAAGAACGAGCCAAATACCACGATGTCGTCGCGATTTATCTCAGGGTACGAGAATTCCAACTTGTCGTGAGGATGATCCTTGTAGAATATATAGTCGGCATTATTGTTCTCGTCGAGAAAAGCCAACGATAGAGGCGACTTAGAGTCGGGAAATACGTTGACGTTGTCAGCATTAACCCCATTCTCCTTTAGAAAATTGATAACATAGTCTCCAACTCTGTCGTTGCCAGCCTCAGAGATAAACGTGGTGTTTATTCCCGAGCGTCCGAGCGATATCATAGCATTAAAAGCCGAACCGCCAGGTACAGCCTCTATAGGCTTGCCATTTTTGAAGATAATGTCTAATACGGTTTCTCCTATTCCTATTACTTTACGCATTGTTTTATCTTTATTATAGATATGGTTGCAAAGATAGTGCAAGTGAACGGAATGACAAAACAAAAATAAAGTTTTTAAATGAGAGATGAATATTTTTCGACATTAGGAAAAAATAGCTACTTTTGCATTTTGTAAGAGTTGTGCTTGAGCATAACCATACTTTTAAAACTCAAAAATATAATAAATGCAATATAATACAGCAACTCTAAATAATGGACTAAGAATAATCCATTTGCCAAATACTTCGAAGATAGCATATTGCGGATACCAGATAAAGGCTGGTACTCGCAACGAGAAGCCAGGCGACGAGGGGTTGGCTCATTTCTGTGAGCATGTTACATTCAAGGGCACTCAAACTCACACTTCTACAGCCATCATAAACAAGCTTGAGAGTGTGGGTGGCGATCTTAATGCCTTTACGAATAAGGAAGATACCGTTTTCTATTCAGCCATACCTGTAGAGCATTTCGCCAAGGCTGTGGATGTGCTATCAGATATTGTATTCTATAGCATATTCCCACAGGCAGAAATAGATAAAGAGGTAGAGGTGATATGCGACGAGATAGAAAGCTACAACGATTCGCCTGCCGAACTTATTTATGATGAGTTTGAGAATCTGGTGTTCAAAGGTCATCCCTTAGGTCACAACATCCTTGGCTCAGCAGATAGAGTGAGAAGCTTCGCAACTGCCGATGCTATGCGCTTCACTCAGCAATACTATCGCCCTGATAATGCTATATTCTTTGTGTATGGCAATATCGATTTCAAACGGTTGGTAAAGACCTTGGAGAAGCTAACTCCAAAGCAACAGCAGGAAAGCTTGGCTGATGAGGCTCAAATGGTGGCAAACGGTAGATTGCCCGAACTGACGATACTTAACCACGACACCCACCAGGCACATGTGATGATAGGCAACCGCGCTTATTCTGCCACTCATCCTTTGCGCATATCTCTATATCTGCTCAACAATATGCTTGGCGGTCCTGGCATGAATGCTCGCCTGAATGTTATTCTGCGTGAGCGTCGCGGACTGGTTTATTCTGTAGAGAGTAGCATGGTTTGCTATGGCGATACAGGCTTGTGGTCAGTATACTTCGGCTGCGACCCACACGATGTGAATAGATGCGTGAGATTGGTAAAGAGCGAGTTCAAGCGATTGATGGAAAAGCCTTTGTCTGAGAAGACTCTTGCTGCTGCCAAGAGGCAGATTAAGGGACAGTTGGCTGTGGCTTGCGACAACAACGAAAACTTTGCCATCGACTTTGGCAAGAGCTTCCTGCATTTTGGCGATGAGAAAGATATAGAAAAGCTATATCAGAAGATAGATGCCGTGACAGCCGAACAGATACAACAAGTGGCGAAAGAAATCTTTGATAAAGATTCCCTCGCCACCTTGGTTATTAAGTAATACTTTGGCAGTTAAATACCTTTTTTATTCCTTCGCTTATGCTCTTTAGTCCGAAGTCGTCGGGATTGATATCCTTTGGTTCAAGCCACATACATTCTGCAGCATCGTCCATGGCTTTTAGCTGCGAGGTGTCGGCAACTGTGCATTCGAAGAACAGGTCGAGGGTAGGGACGTTTAACCCACTATATAAATAGGTGTTGGGTAGTGAGAACAGAAAGCGACACGATGTCACTATCAAGTTTGTCTCTTCCTTAACCTCTCTTGCCACTCCTTCTTCTGCCGTCTCGCCCATATCGGCAAAGCCGCCAGGCAAGTCTAATGTGCCTTTAGCAGGCTCGTAGAGTCTTCTTGTTACCAGCAGTCGTCTTTCTGCGTCGCGTATCAAAGCCACGTAGGCAGCACTTGGATTCAAGAATTGCTCAAAGCCGCAGTCTTCACACTTCTTGCTCTTAAAGCTGTTGGTTATATATCTGCTGCTTCCGCAACAAGGACAATATTTAAATATGTCTATGGAGCTCATAGCATTTTTACTTCTTGTCGATTTCCACCTCTGTTATAGCGTTGCCGATACATCCGTTAGGCATCTGAATTCTCAGAAGGTCGCAGATGGTTGCAGCTGTGTCAACGATACGAGTAGGATTTGCGGTACGACCTTGGCGTACGTGCCATCCCAAGAAGATTAATGGGATATGTGAATCGTATGGGTTCCAGTTGTAATGAGAGGCACCACGATATTTGTCGTCGTAGGTCCATGTGAAGCCTGCAGGACGAGGCAACACCATGATGTCGCCAGAGCGATGAAGGTTGTAGCCGTTTATCACACGCTCTCTTACTATCTGTGGCACACTTGCTGTTGCTGCATGCTCCATGTCAACAACCCATTGCAAATCCTTCTCCTTCTTCAGTTGCTTTATCGCGAAAGCCTTAACCTCGTCGGCATCGATATTGTTTGATTCGAGCCACCCGTGGTTCAAGTAAACGCGGCAATCCATGATAGAGCTGATATATTTGCCCTCTTTGCCATATTTCTCGGCAAGCTTAGTGTTAATGTTGGCAACAACCTTATAGCCATCCCAGCCTACAGCAGCAATCTTGTGCTCGGCAAGATAGTTAGGGTTGTGGCATCCGCCATGGTCGGCAGTAAGGAACAATAGGTATTGTCCTTTGCCCACTTCCTTGTCGAGGAAGCTGAGGAAATGTGCCAATCCCTTGTCGGCAGCCATGTATACAGCCTTGTTGTCTTCGCCACGTGTGCCATATTTATGGCTCATAGCGTCGGTCGACGAGATGCTTACGCATATCATATCCGTATACTTTCCTTTGCCCAGCTGCTCATTCTTTACAGTAGCTTCAGCCAAGTCGAATGTCATGGTAGCACCTTCTGGTATCATTTTTGGGTCTGTGCCTGGCTTAATCTTTATTTTGCCATTAAACTTGTCTACCCATTTAGGCAATTGTGGCATATAGTATGTGCTTGTAACAAACTTGCCTGCCTTGGTGTCGTACCAGTATGCAGCATTTGCCGAGCGACCGGCAGGAAGTATGGCTGCTCTATCTTTCAAAGCTACGCCAATAACCTTGGAGTTGAAGTCGGTTGCAAGACGAATTTGGTCGCCAATAGTTGTCGACAGCAGATTGCATGGCGACATTCTGCCTGCATCATTCTTTGAACCTACCGACTCTACGGTAGTATCCTTGCAGCAATACACATCCTTGCCATCTATCTGGAAGCTGTTGCCAGCTATGCCGTGAATGGCAGGTGTGGCGCCTGTATACGTACTTGTATGACCAATAGCCGTTACCGTAGGCAGATAGTTAATCATGTTGTTGTCGCATGAGAAACCCTCGTTGATAAGACGCTTAAAACCTCCGTCGCAATATTGGTCGTAGTAATAATTAAGGTAGTCCCAGCGCATCTGGTCGATGATGATGCCAACTACCAATTTTGGTCTTTTGATTTGTGCATTGGCAGCAAAGCCTGTGAGGGCTAAAGCCAATAGCAGAACGAACTTTTTCATATTGTTTGATAATGTTAGTGATGATAGCCTGTACGCTTAGGCTCTCTTACAGCAAAGCCTTAATTTCAGCATCGATATCCTTTATCTGAACATCACGCTTCTGCAAAACGTTGTTCTTGTCGATAAGGAAGTATGTAGGGATGTCTCTTACGTTGTACATGCCAAGTTCTGCAGCATTCAAGCCGTCGTCGGAATGAACGCATACCCATGGCAAAGCTGCCACACTTGTCTTCCAGAAATGCTCGTCTGGGTCGACGCTTACCTGATAAATCTCGAAGCCCTGAGCATGATACTTGTTATAGAGTTCGCGCAACTGCATGATACGAGCTGTACTCTCCTTAGTTGCAAACGCATGGAAGTCGAGCATCACCACCTTACCCTTTAGGCTTGATAGCTTTCTGATGTTGCCCTTGTTGTCAGGCAAAGCTATGTCGATAACACCAGTATATTCCACCTTGCTTGGGTCTACGGTCTGCTGCTGTTCTGCCTTCATGATGCGGATATTCTTCAATCCTTCGATAGCTATGTTGTGAAGGTTCAGTCCGCGCTCAGCCTTTGGATAATAAGTATCCCAACTTGTAGCTACAGCAGCAAACACCTTTACGTCGTCCTCGTTGCTGCGAGGATTGAATACCAAAGCATTCTCGTAGCCTAATGCAATTGTTTGGAATAGAGCAAAGTAGGCGTATGCCTTCATAGGCTCTTTAAAGATGTAGTTGGTCTTTACGCCCTCTTTGTATTGTGCGAGAATAACCCTGATAGAGTCGCGCATAACATCGTCGTTGAGGTTGGTGTTTCTTACAATATTATTAATAGAAGCCTGAAGAGCCATCTGACCTATTGCAAGTTCCTTAATCTTTGAACATTCGTCAGAACCCGACACCTCGTATTGGCTTGCCATGGTAGGGTAGGCAGCCTTGATGGTTACATGCTCCGTAGAGTCGGCAGCAACATTGATAATCTGACCAGCTATACGCAAGCGATAGAACTCTGGTGCAGAAGGAGCATCTACAGCAAACGAGAAGTTGCCGTCGGCATCAAGCTTAGTAGAGTCGACAACAACAGCTCCGTTGAGGCTCATGTTCTCAAAATACAATAGTGAATCCTTAGCGTCGGTAATGTTTCCGCTTACCTCAAATTTCTTGTTACTACAAGAAACTGCTCCCAACATCATTAATGAAACGGCGAGAGCAGAAAGTGTTTTTGATATATTCATTTTTATATTCATTTATTTCTTTCGATAAATATTTCTTCAGACAGATATTTCTTCCGATACAAAGATAGTGCAAAAGAGTGGAATGGCAAAACAATCGATAAAAAAGACGTTAAATCAGAGCAAGAAATCAAAAAAAACACATGTTTATTCCTATTTCTTCGTTTATTAATAATAAAATAGGTATATTTGCACGATTTATATTTTTAGATGTTTGACACAATCAACAACATTAAGATTTTTAGATGAACGTAATTACGAAAACAGTTCAATTGCCTGATGGAAGAACCATCACAATTGAGACCGGAAAAGTTGCAAAACAGGCTG
>OQVQ01001014.1_pt1 | contig 12117 bp, 9 predicted proteins | sample 1691491 | NCBI WGS metagenome assembly OQVQ01 (sample SAMN03418252, study PRJEB22391) | human gut metagenome | biome: human-gut; feature: organic feature; material: feces | host: Homo sapiens | place: Tanzania | collected 2013-01
CGAGGTAGGCCTGCGAGTAGTCGTGATACATCTGGTTGTTCCAGGTGATGGCGTATGTACAGCCTACGAAACCGCCATAGATGAAAGGCAGTTTCCAATATTTGCGATTGTATATCTGTCCGGCACCAGGTAATACAAGTGCCAACCACATGGCACGCTTGGTATCAGGTCGCCAAGTTGCCCAGTTGCGCTTTTTGCGTACAGGCTTTGCTGGTTGGGTGAGGCTTGCCAGTTTGCTGCTGTCTTGTGCGGTAAGCATCGAGTCGATGGCTATTTTTGCCGAGTCGGCTGATGCAATGGTTGGCACATCGGTCACTTGTTTTTTTTGTTTCGACTTCTGTGCCTGTGCGCCCATCGGTGCCAGAAGCAGCAGGGTTGCCAAACAGATTTGTGATATACTGAGTTTCACTTTTATTCTTGCTTTAACTGATCGAAAACATTCATGATGTGCTCCAGCTCCTCTTCGTTGGCGAATGGAATGCTGATTTTTCCCTTGCCCTTAGCAGAGCAGGTGAACTGCACTTTGGTATTGAGAAACTGTGACAGGCGGTTTTTGAGTTGTGTAAATTCCTCAGGCATCTGAGCCTTAGCCGTGATGGTTTTCTTACCGCTCTCGATGTCTTCTCCGCTCTTGAGTCGCTGTACCATCTCTTCAACCTTTCTTACTGAGTAGCCGTTCTTCTGTATCTCCTTGAACAACTTGATTTGCAGCGAAGGTGAGTCGAGGGCCAGTAGGGCACGGCAATGACCCATGTCGATTTCTTTCTTTTGTAGTGCCATCTGCACCTGGGCAGGAAGTTTGAGCAGTCGCAGATAGTTGGCGATAGCTGCACGGCTCTTGCCCACACGTTCTGAAATTTTCTCCTGTGTCATACCCTCGTTTTCCAGAAGGTGTTCGTAGGCGAGTGCTATTTCTATGGCGTTGAGGTCTTGGCGCTGGATATTCTCTACGAGCGCCATTTCCATTACGTTCTCATCGCTGATGGTGCGGATGTAGGCAGGGATAGCTGTCAGCCCCGCAAGTTGTGAAGCGCGCCAGCGGCGTTCACCGGCGATAATCTGGAATCTGTTTTCTGAAACCTGTCTTAAGGTGATAGGCTGGATGATGCCTATGGCCTTGATGCTTTCGGCGAGCTCATGTAGGGCTTCGTCGTCAAACTCCCGGCGTGGCTGATTGGGATTCGCCTCAATCTGGTCGAGAGGAATTTCATTGATGGTACTGCTGCCTTGGGTGCGCACTCCCTCGGTAGAGATGAGGGCATCGAGTCCGCGTCCTAAAGCGTTGCTCTTAGTACCGTTGTTGTATTTCTTGTGTACTGCCATTTTTTTACTTTTAATTTTGAACATTGAACTTTCTAAAAGGGTTCAATTTCCAAATCTTAACTATTCTTGTTGATAATCTCCTTTGCCAAGGCCAGATGGTTCTTGGCTCCATTGCTTTCTGCATCGTAAAGGATAACTGGGAGACCATGGCTCGGACTCTCGCTCAGCTTCACGTTGCGCTGGATAACGGTCTTGAACACCAATTCCTGGAAGTGGCGTTTCACCTCGTCGTATATCTGGTTGGCAAGGCGTAGACGACTATCATACATGGTGAGCAGGAAACCTTCTATCTCGAGTTTCGGATTCAGCTTGCTCTTGATGATCTTGATGGTATTGAGCAATTTGCTGATACCTTCAAGAGCGAAATATTCACATTGAACTGGGATGATGACACTGTCGGCTGCTGTCAACGAATTGACGGTGATGAGGCCGAGCGAAGGCGAACAGTCTATCAGGATGTAGTCGTATTCGTCACGGATAGGCTGCAGTAATGTCTTAATCACCTTTTCGCGATTTTTGAGATTCAGCATCTCTATCTCGGCACCTACCAGGTCGATATGACTAGGAATGATGTCGAGTCCATCAATGTCGGTGGTGTAGATGGCATCGCGCACGTCTGCATGGTCGATGATGCATTCGTAGAGCGAGCAGTCTACCTCGCTGATGTCCACGCCCAATCCACTGGAAGCGTTTGCCTGTGGGTCGGCGTCCACTACGAGTACAGTTTTCTCTAGCGTGGCAAGCGATGCTGCCAAGTTAATGGTGGTAGTAGTCTTTCCTACACCGCCTTTTTGGTTAGCTAATGCGATGATTTTTCCCATTTTCTTAGTAAATTTTCGGCAAAGATACAAAAATATTGTGAGAAAGTCGCTATCTTTAAAGGTTTTTTCGTACTTTTGCACCAAAAAGAAAGATATTTTTATGGAAAATAAGAAACCGTTAGTATTAATTTCGAATGATGATGGCTATCATGCCAATGGAATCAAGACCCTGGTGAGCTTTCTGAAAGACTGGTGCGACCTGCTGGTTGTAGCACCGGAAAGTGCCCGTTCGGGATTCGCCTGTGCCTTTTCGGCTACTACTCCCTTGCGCCTGAAGCGTCGCCACAATATGGGGAATGATGTGGAGGTCTGGTCATGTAGCGGCACACCGGTTGACTGTGTGAAACTGGCGTTGGATCAGTTTCTTGCAGATCGCAAGCCTAATCTGATTATCGGCGGTATCAATCATGGTGACAATTCGAGCGTGAATAATCATTATTCGGGAACTATGGGTGTAGCTAAGGAGGGCTGTATGCAGCATATTCCAAGCATAGCCTTCAGCAGTTGCAATTATGATGAAAATGCTGATCTCACTCCTTTGCGCGATGGGGTACTGAAGGTTGTTAAGCTGGTGCTGGAGAAGGGATTGCCAGAATATACCTGTCTGAATGTCAACTTCCCGGCTTTGCCTCCGTTCAAGGGTTTCAAGGGTTGCCGGATGACTCATGGCTCCTGGATCAATGAGGTGGATCATCGTACGCATCCGCATGGATATGATTATTATTGGATGGTGGGTGAATATCGTAATGACGAACCGGAGGCAACGGATACCGACCAGTGGGCTGTGAATCATGGTTACATCGCTATTACCCCAACTAAGATTGATGTAACGGATTATGATTGGTTAAAGAATTTTGAATTATGAAGTATTACCTGATAGTAGGCGAGGCTAGTGGAGATTTGCATGCCAGCAGATTGATGCGCTCGTTGAAAAAAATAGACGAGTTTGCTGAATTTCGTTTCTTCGGCGGTGATTTGATGGCTGCTGAAGGTGGCACTCGCGTCAAGCATTTTAAGGAGTTGGCTTATATGGGTTTTGTGCCTGTTCTGCTACATTTGGGTACCATCTTTTCGAACCTGAAGAGATGCAAGGAAGATATTGTGAAATGGAAGCCGGATGTAGTGATACTGGTAGATTATCCGGGATTTAATCTCAAGATAGCTAAGTTCTTGAAAAAGAACACCAATATCCCTGCCTATTATTACATTTCTCCTAAGATATGGGCATGGAAGGAGTGGCGGATCCGCAGCATTAAACGTGATATCGCTGAACTCTTCTCAATCTTGCCATTCGAGGTGCCGTTCTTCGAAAAGAAGCACCGTTATCCTATTCACTATGTAGGTAATCCTACGGCTCAGGAAGTAGGGGAGTTCAGGTCGGGATATCATCAGAGTTTTACGGAATTCTGTCAGGAGAATAATCTTGACACCTATCGTCCTGTTGTCGCTTTGCTGGCAGGAAGCCGTCTGCAGGAAATCAAAGACAATCTGCCAGCGATGATTGAGGTGGCTGAGCGTTTTGAAGATTATCAGATGGTGCTTGCCGGTGCTCCTTCGATAGACGATGCTTACTATGAGAAGTTTATCAAAGGTACACCTGTCAAACTGGTGCGCAACAAGACTTATCCGCTCTTGTCGCATGCTACGGCAGCTCTTGTTACCAGTGGTACTGCAACCTTAGAGACGGCTCTTTTCGATGTGCCTCAGGTGGTATGTTATGAAACGCCTGTACCTCATCTCATCCGTTTCGGTTTCAAGCATATCATCAAAGTGAAGTTTATCTCGCTGGTGAATCTTATCGCCAATAAGGAGATTGTGCCGGAGATGCTTGCCGACCGCTTTTCGGTTGATGGTATTGCCAACGAACTTTATCAGATTCTTCCGGGAGAACCTGGCAGGGATAAGATGTTGGCAGAATATCAGGAGGTTCGTGCGCAGTTGGGTGATAAGGTAGCACCGGATGAGGCTGCGAGCATCATGTTTGATCTTCTGGTTAAGCGTAGGGAAATGCTTCTCCGTATGGCTCGTGAGCGTGCTGAAGCTGAAGCCAAAGCAGCAGCTGAGGCTGCAGAACGTGCGCGACAGAAGGCGATAGCTGAAGCCGAGGCTGCTAAGAAACGTGCCGAAGAGGAAGCTTTGGCGGCGCAGAAACGGGCAGAAGAAGAGGCTGAACTGGCAAGAATAAGGGCAGAAAAAGCCAGACTGGCTGCTGAGGCTAAGGCACGTGAGGCTCAGCAGCGTGCAGCCCAGGCACAGTATGAGGCGCAGGAAGCCCAGAAGGGTGAACGCTTTGAAGAAGAACAGGAAAAAGGTGAAATGTTTTGATAAAAAGCAATCTCTTTCAGTTCTGTGGCGGATATCAATCCGCTGCAGAACTGCTGACTAAGGCAGATTTGTAATCTGCTACCTATGTAGGAGTATTAGCTATCCTAAAAAACAAACCCAAAAATATATATTTAATTTAAACCCTAAAAAAAATGAAAAAACTAATGACTCTCATTTGTGCCCTCTTTTGTATGGCACAAGTGTATGCAGCAAACCCTGTAAAGCAATGGGGACAGTTGCAGGTAAAAGGTGCGCAGCTTTGCGACCAGAATGGTAACCCTGTAGTGTTGAGGGGCGTGAGTCTGGGATGGCACAACATCTGGCCTCGGTTCTACAACAAAAAAGCGGTGAAATGGCTTGTGCAAGACTGGCATGCTAACATCATCAGAGCAGCCATGGGAATTCAGATAGACGACAACTATCTGGAAAATCCAGACTTTGCTCTGAAATGTATTACCCAGGTGGTAGATGCCGCCATCAAGAATGATACCTACGTGATTATCGACTGGCATGCACACAAGATGCATACAGCCGAGGCTAAGGCCTTCTTCGGAAAGATGGCGCAGAAGTATGGTAAATATCCTCATGTGCTTTACGAACTCTACAATGAACCTGTTGAGGATAAATGGGAAGACTTGAAGGTATACGCTAAAACCATCATCACGGAAATCAGAAAGTATGATCCGGATAATATCATCCTGATGGGCTGTCCGCATTGGGACCAGGATATTGATATCGTGGCAAAGAGCCCTATCGAGGGTGTGGAGAATGTGATGTATACCCTTCATTTCTATGCAGCCACCCATAAAGATTATCTGCGTGATAAACTGGAGGCTGCCGTGAAGAACGGTTTGCCGGTCTTTGTATCAGAATGTGCTGGTATGGAGGCTTCGGGTAATGGTCCTCTGGCTCCTGATGAGTATCAGAAATGGCTCGACGTAATGGAGAAAAACAAGGTGAGTTGGGTAAACTGGTCGGTTTCGGATAAGGATGAAACCTGTTCCATGATTTTGCCACGTGCCAAGGCTACCGGCAACTGGACAGATGATCTCATCAAGCCATGGGGCAAGATGGTGAAGCAGGCACTGAAGAAATATAACAGATAACAGCATAGTTTATCGCAAGTACTTTCGTGAGCCAACGAAGCTACTTGTGTTTTTTTATGGTGATATGAAAAAAAGGCAGGGGTTCTTTGAGGAATCCCTGCCTTTCTTTGTGCTTGGCCAAACTAAGGTTTGGCCTTTATCTCATAAAAGATGTATTATCCAAACAACTGGATGGTGTATAGGTAGATTACTGCTGCCGGTATCGCCATGAGCGAAGAGTCGAAGCGGTCGAGCATGCCTCCATGTCCTGGCAGGATGTTGCCACTATCCTTTACTCCGAGGGTACGCTTGAAGAGGCTTTCTACCAAATCGCCCCATGTGCCGAAGAATACCACAACCAGACCTAAACCTTCCCAACCGAGAATGCTGAGACGGTGGGCTTCGCCATCGTTGGCAATATAGCCGATGATGCCTGCTGCTATCAGTACGAATATGCCTCCGCCTATGCTGCCTTCCCAACTCTTGGCTGGACTGATGCGAGGAAAGAGCTTATGCTTGCCGAAAAGCGAACCGCTGCAATAGGCACCGGTATCATTGGTCCAGAGGAAAATGAAAATGCTCAAAGGCAGCAGCATGTCATAATGTATCTGACCATCGAAAGCTGATGTCTCGAAACTCAGTACATTGATCATCGAGAAAGGCAAGGCGATGTACAACTGAGAGAGCATAGTGTAAGCCCAATCGTTGATGGCATCCTTGTTGCCTGTATACAGTTCGCTGATGAAGAGATAGAGGATGGTGAGCAGATAAGGTACGAAAACCACGAAATTGCCCACAATGCCCATGCGGAAACCAGCCACGGCAAGGAAGAAGTAAACACCCGCCACGGTGCTGATGAAACGGTTTACCGTAACATTCTCCTTCTGGTTAACTAATCCGCAATACTCCCAGATGCTCAATCCGGTAATGAGGGCGAACAGGATAACCATTGCCCTGGGATTGAGAAAGCAAGATACCATGCACACTACGAAAAATACGCCTGTGATGGATCTTATCACTAGATTCTTCTGTTTGTCAGTCATATCGGTTTGTTTTATTCGTTCTTGTTTTCTTCCGAACCTTCATCCTTCTTGGAAGTCTCATCAGAATCAGCATTCTTCTTCTGGTTCTCTTCATGCTCCTTGATGGCAGCCTGAACTTCAGGAAGTTCCTTTACGGCGTCATCGTCTATCTTAGGCTGTTCGTCTTCCATGATTTCCTGCGAACGGCTCAACCAAGGGCGTTTGCCAAAGATATGTTCTACGTCTTCTGCCATAATCACCTCTTTCTTGATCAGAAGTTCTGCTAAGGCATTGTGGCCTTCCTTGTGCTCCATCAGAATGTTCTTGGCACGGGTATACTGTTCGTTGACAATCTTCAGAACTTCCTGGTCTATCTCGCGGGCAGTAGCCTCTGAGTATGGACGCTGGAATGAATATTCGTTCCGGTTGTAAAAGCAGATGTTTGGCAACGTCTTGCTCATACCGAGATAAGCTACCATACCATAAGCACTCTTTGTGGCGCGCTCCAGGTCGTTCATGGCTCCTGACGAAATATGACCGGTGAAGAGTTCTTCTGCGGCACGTCCACCCATCAATGAACACATCTCGTCGAGCATCTGTTCCTTGGTGGTTATCTGGCGCTCTTCAGGCAGATACCATGCAGCACCGAGAGCCTGACCACGAGGTACGATGGTAACCTTGATGAGAGGGTTGGCATACTGGCAGAACCATGAGATGGTTGCGTGGCCTGCTTCGTGGAGAGCGATGCTACGCTTCTCGTCGGCAGTCATCACCTTAGTCTTCTTCTCAAGACCGCCTACAATACGGTCTACTGCATCGAGGAAATCCTGTTTGCACACAGCCTTCTTGTCGTGGCGTGCAGCAATGAGGGCTGCCTCGTTACAAACGTTGGCAATATCTGCACCCGAGAAACCTGGAGTCTGGCGTGCCAGGAGATCAACATCTACAGTTTCGTCAATCTTGATAGGTTTGAGATGAACCAGGAAGATAGCCTTACGTTCGTTCAAACCAGGGAGATCTACGTGAATTTCGCGGTCGAAACGTCCGGCACGGAGCAAGGCGCTGTCGAGCATGTCTACACGGTTGGTAGCTGCAAGGATGATGACACCACTGTTGGTACCGAAACCATCCATCTCTGTAAGGAGAGCGTTCAAGGTGTTCTCGCGCTCATCATTACCACCCATGGCTGGGTTCTTGCTGCGGGCACGGCCTACAGCATCAATCTCATCGATAAAGATGATACAAGGTGATTTCTCTTTAGCCTGACGGAAAAGGTCGCGTACACGTGAGGCACCTACACCTACGAACATTTCAACGAAGTCGGAACCGCTCATGGAGAAGAAAGGTACGCCAGCCTCGCCGGCAACAGCCTTAGCCAAGAGGGTCTTACCAGTTCCCGGAGGGCCTACGAGAAGGGCTCCCTTTGGAATCTTACCACCCAAGTCGGTATATTTTTGTGGGTTTTTCAGGAAGTCTACAATTTCCTTCACTTCCTGCTTGGCACCTTCCTGTCCGGCCACATCCTTAAAGGTGATGCCGATGGCATTTCCCTTTTCGTACATCTTAGCTTTGCTTTTGCCCACGCTGAAGATGCCGCCGCCCATACCGCCGCTGAATCTTCCTGACATCCAGAGAATGAAGAATACGAAGAAGAGCAGAGGTGCCAGATTGAAGAGCGTGCTTAAGAAGTCGTTATCCTTCTGGTTGTCGTAGCTGAAGGAGCGTATCTTCTTTTCCTTCAACATCTGGTTGGCATAGCGTTCCACTTCGTCAACCGAACCGAACTGTACTTTTACGTATGGGTTAGGACCTACAGACTTTGCCGGCATATTGTATACATCGCGCGTATATTTCGGGTTGATGTATATTTTGAGGGTGCTTTCTGTTTTATTGGCCACAACACTGAGCACATAACCCTTGTCTACATACTGTTTGAACTGGGTGTATGTGGCTTCCTTGGCAGCGCTGCCTCCAATCGCATCGCCTCCTCCTGTAAAGAAGAGGATGATCATGGTGATGAGGCAGATGGTGAAAAGCCAGGTCATATTAAATCGTGGCATCTTTGGTCCGCCATTGCCACGAGGCTTCATATTATTGCTTTGTTCCATTTTATTTTATATGTATAACTTTTAGTCGAAAAACAATGTCTGATCCATCATGTAGGATGGGAGAGACTGACTAGTCGAGATCAGGTATATGGGTAAGCTTTGCATCCTCCCATAAATGTTCGAGGTCGTAATAAGCACGTACTTCCGGAAGGAAGATGTGTACTAATACGTCAACAAAGTCCATTGCCACCCACTGGTCGTTGCCGAGACCAGCTACATTTACAGGTTTTTCTTTCAGATTCTTGCGCACGATGTCTCCCACAGAACCTGCGATAGCTTCAACCTGAGTAGGGCTTCCTCCCTGGCAGATGATGAAGTACTTGGCAATGCTTCCATCGATTTCTGTCAGGTCGGCGATAACAATGTCTTGACCTTTCTTTTCTTGTATACCTTCTTTAATAGTCTCTACGAGTTGTTTAACTGTGTTCATTTATCTTTTCTTTCTTACTTAATTTATATTCTCTATTTTTCTGCAAAGATACATTATTATAATGGAAAATCGACTTAAAAGGCAAAAAAAATGTGGAAAATTAAAGAAATTGCGCTTTTTTTAGAAAAAAGTGCCGAAAAATTTTGTAGGTTCAAAAAAAACTAGTACCTTTGCACTCGCAATTGAGAAATGAACATCTCTTTTGCTGATATTGGGATATGGTGTAATGGTAACACTACAGATTCTGGTCCTGTCATTCCTGGTTCGAGTCCGGGTATCCCAACTCATACGGTAAGGCATCTTTCAGTAATGAAAGGTGTTTTTTTTTGTTTATAGGAATTCTGTTTTATGGAGTATTCATAACAATAAACCCCAGAGCTTTCGCCCTGGGGTTTATTGTATTTATTTCTTCTCGGCATCAATAGCCTTGATTTTCTGCTTCACCATTTCGAGGTCAGTCTTGAGTTTCTCAATCTTACGATTCATTTCTTCTACCAGGCTGTTGCCCTTCTTGCTGGCTGTATTGAAGAAGCCGAGGTTGTTCTCATAAGTAGTAATCTCGCTGCGCAACTGGTCGTAGCGGCGCAAGAGTTTACCACGCTCATTGCCGAGTGCATTGCCGCCTTCCTTGGCAACATTCTTCAAGTTGTTCTTGAAGTTGTCGAAGTGGCGCTTTGCGTTGGTGGCGTGAAGTTTCTCGTAGGCTGCATCGATAGCCTCATGATACTCTTTATAGACCTTGTCTTTCTCTTTGAAAGGAACGTGTCCGATTGCACTATATTGCTTGGCAAGATCTTTGAGCTTCTTTTGGAAATCGTTGTCTGAAATCTCTGCAACTACAAGTTCCTTGAGCTGGGCAATAATGTTGCGCTTCTTGTCCAGATTGGCATGTTCCTCGCTGCGTGAACCGGCATTCTGCTTGTTGCGGGCTTCGAAGAACTTGTTGCAGGTATCCAGAAATTCCTTCCAAAGCAATTCGCCTTGTTTATGAGGTACGGTACCCACCTTCTTCCATTCTTTCTGAAGAGCGATGAACTTGTCGCCAGTCTTCTTCCAGTCTGTACTGTCAGCCAGTTCCTTTGCCTTGTTTACGAGTTGCTGTTTCTTTTCGAGATTGGCAGAGTAGGTATCTTTCAATCCTTTGAAGAATTCTGCCTTCTTGTTGAAGAATTCATCGTTGGCGATGCGGAAACGCTCAAAAATCTTGACGTTCATTTTCTGAGGGGCAAAACCGATAGTGCGCCACTCTTTCTGAATCTCTATGATTTCCTGGGTAACCTTTTCCCAGTCCTTGGCAGTCTTGTATTCTCCTTGGTTGGCAGCCTCTACCTTTTCGCAGAGGGCAGTCTTCTTGGCGAGGTTTTCCTCTTCCTTGGCACGCAGGTCTTCGAAGTGCTGCTGGTGCTTCTTGTTGATAACAGTGCTGGCAGCCTTGAAACGCTCCCAAATCTGTTCTCTCAACTCCTTGGCAACAGGACCAATCTCACGATATTGCTGGTGGAGGTCCTGAAGCTGGTGGAAGGCAGAAATAACATCCTCTTCCTCATTGAGTTTCTCTGCAGCCTCGCAGAGTTTGGTCTTGGCTTCAAGATTCTTCTTGAAGTCATATTCGCGGGCTTCGCTGTTCAACTTGAGCATGTCGTAGAACTGCTCTACATAGAGCTGATAGTTGCGCCACAACTCGCTTGCGCGGTCGGCAGGCACATTCTTAATGTCCTTCCACTGCTGCTGCAATTCCTTGAACTCGGCATACGACTTGTTAGCCTCATCGGGAGATGTGGCCATAGCCTTGATTTTTTCAATGATTTCGAGTTTCTTTTCGAGGTTAGCCTGCTTCTCTGCCTCCTGCTGTTGGAAAATGAGAGCGCGTTTCTCGCGCACCACAGCCATGTCGGCCTTGAAAGCTTCCTCATCCTCGTCGGGCATAATAGAGAAATTCTCGGGAGCGCCACCGCTTTCGAGATATTCCTTCATACGTGCCTCACGCTCTGCGTTGTGCAGTTTGTAGAACACAGTCTTGAGTAGGTCGATTTCGTCCTTGTCGGGATTCTCGTCGTTTGCAACGATTTCCTTCAGGCGTTCCACCACCTCTTTTTTGTTTTTGTACACTTTCGCGTTTTCTACTTTCTGAGCGTCGGCTGTTTCTGCAGTCTGTGTGGCTGCTGTCTGCTCAACGTTCTTCTCTTCTTGTGCACCTTGCAACAGGGCGTTTTCTTGAGAGTCCATCATTTAACTGTTTTAAGTTTATGATAAGGGTAATTCACACGAATGTGGCGCGGAGCCAACATCCTCACATTATTTATTATAGACTGCAAACTTAAATAAAATATTTTGAATAGCGACAAAAAACGCAATTTATTTTTGCATTTTGCTTTAAAGCAGTCGCTTATGTCGCAGTATAATCCATGAAAGTGCGGAGATAATAACCGATATGATTATCGCCACGATGAAGCCGAAGCGGTATTCCTCGAGTCCGTTTATGAGGTTCATGCCGAAGAACGAGGAGATGAGCGTCGGCAACATCATGATGATAGACACGGAGGTGAGCGTACGCATCACGGTGTTCATGTTGTTGTTGATGATAGACGAGTAGGTGTCCATCGTCGACTCGAGAATGTCCGAGTAGATATTGGTCGTTTCGCGAGCCTGCGACATCTCGATGTTTACGTCCTCGATGAGGTCGGCGTCCAACTCGTCCACTTGCAGCTTGAACTTCAGCTTCGCGAGCAAGGTTTCGTTGCCGCGGATAGAGGTTACGAAGTAGGTGAGCGAGTCCTGCAGACGCGAGAGAGCGATAAGCGATTCGTTGTTCACGTTATGGTCGAGATTGTGCTTCGCCTTCTCGATGAGCGTGTTTATCTGCTTCAGACGCTTCAGATACCACACGGCAGAAGAAAGGAAAAGGCGGAATGTCATGTCAACATAGTCGGTGAATCCCTCGCCGCGCTTCTGGTGATAAGACACGAAGTCGATCATCATGTTCGTCTCGTAGTAGCATACGGT
>OQVQ01001016.1_pt1 | contig 12112 bp, 10 predicted proteins | sample 1691491 | NCBI WGS metagenome assembly OQVQ01 (sample SAMN03418252, study PRJEB22391) | human gut metagenome | biome: human-gut; feature: organic feature; material: feces | host: Homo sapiens | place: Tanzania | collected 2013-01
ACGCAGACGCAGAACTGCAAGATGAGCGATAAGTTCAAGGTCAACTCCATGATTGTGGTTCCTGCCGCCGTACTCGTGCTCATCGCCTATTCTGTCATGGGAATCGGTCTTCAGGCACCTACCCACATCAACGAGGTAGAATACATGAAAGTATTGCCTTACCTCATCGTCCTCATTACCGCTATTGCCGGCATGAACGTAATGGCTGTTCTCACCCTGGGCACCCTACTCTGCGGCGCCATCGGCATAGGCAGTCATCTTATAGGCGCCTCCGGAAGCTACGACCTCTTTGGCTGGTTCTCAGCCATGGGCAACGGCATTATCGGCATGGGCGAACTCATTATCATCGCCATGATGGCAGGTGGTATGCTCGAAATCATCCGCGAAAACGGCGGAATCGATTTCATCATCAACAAGATTACAGCCCACGTAAACAGCAAGCGTGGAGCCGAACTTTCTATCGCCGCCCTCGTTTCGATGGTAAACATCTGTACAGCCAACAACACGGTAGCGATTCTGACAGTAGGAAATATTTCGAAAAAAATAGGCGACCGGTTTGGCGTAGACAACCGCAAGGCAGCCAGCATTCTCGACACCTTCTCGTGCATGGTTCAGGGACTGATTCCTTATGGCGTGCAGATGCTTCTGGCAGCCGGTCTTGCCAATCTCAGTCCGATGGACATTCTTCCTTATCTCTACTATCCGCTGGCGATAGGTGTGGCAGCCCTGCTGGCCATCCTCTTGCGCTATCCTAAGAGATACAGTTAGGAAGACTTCTCAAATCAGAGGAGGGTCTCCTTCTGCGTTAGAGATTTCTTGACAGGAAGAACAAAACTTTATTATTGACTATTAATAAGAACAAGGCATATGAATTTTCTTCAGCGCAACCTTTTTACTAAGCTCCGTGCCGACAATTTCGGCATCAAGGAAGAAATGGAACCGATGACTACCTTTAAGAAGAAAAAGATAGCTCAGATGCTCAAGAACGTGAATGATGTTCCTGCAGGAGAGGTGAAGATGAACAACAGTTTTCTGAACCGGCGGCTCAGCAAGATTCAGGAAGACGAACGCCACGCCATCGATACTTCTATCGAGACCATTTATCTGCTGCGCATTATCGTGGCAAACGTAAATGGAATGCTGGCTAACGGCATCAATCTCAGAGGAATCATCCAGTTGGGAGACTACCTGAGAACCCGAGGCGACAAGGTAGATTTCGTAAAACTGGAGAAGTGGCTTGCCAAGCTCCGTATCCAGAGAATCGCCCAGTTGGAAGGAAGCGTGCTCATCACCTTCTTCGATTTCGAACAGGACGAAATCCCTTTCGTTCATCATATAGAAAGAGGCGCCTACAAGCTGACACTCCGTTCGCTCTACTATAATATCATGGACCAGCAGGCCATTCAGTTTGAGCAGACCAGCAGCGGCTTTGTACGCACCACAGGTGGAACCATGCGCAAGAATCTGCGCCGCAGCATGCGCTATCTGCAATACGCTCCGATAGAAACCATGAGCAATTTCATGAACAATTTCTTCCGTTCATTATCTGAGATTGAAGAGTAAATTTCAGAAAGATTTGAAGAATGTTTCCGAAGGAAAGAGGCTTGTTTCTGGAATGATTGAAGGGGCTAATCAGGGATTCTTCAGGGCGAAGAGTAAAATATCTATAAAATTAATCTCTTAGTAGTACGATTTTCATCTGATTTTCGTATCTTTGCATCTATGAAAAAGTTATTTATCTCTATTATAGCATCCATTATTGCCTTGGGAGCCCATGCCCAGGTGCAATGCGAAGACACTTGTCGGCACGTTCACGGCATCGACTTGAGTCATTATCAGGGCAACGTGTTCTGGGAAACCGTGGGCGACAACTCTAAGATGGCTTACGTTTATCTGAAAGCTACCGAGGGCGGAACCAACATCGACAGCAAATACAAGAAGAATATCGACCTGGCTCATCGCTACGGAATGAAAGTAGGTTCTTATCATTTCTACAGACCCCGCATCCCACAGCAGACGCAGCTGGAAAATTTCATGGCCCAATGCCGTCCGGGAGATCAGGACCTCTTGCCTATGATTGACGTGGAGACGAAAAGCGGCATGAATACAGAAGAATTCTGCGATTCGCTCTTTAAGTTTCTGCATCTCGTAGAGAAAGCATATAAGCAGAAACCCCTCATCTATACGGGAGCCAATTTCTATGACAACTATCTTCTGGGCAAGCTAGACAGCTACAAGCTGATGATTGCCCAGTATACGAAGCGCATACCTGTGCTGCGCGATGGTAGGGATTTCGAAATGTGGCAATATACGGGTAAGGGCAGGCTCAACGGAATAAACGGCTATGTTGACAAAAGCCGCTTCATGGGCCGCCATCGCCTGAGGGAAATCAGATTCAGACACAGATAAGGACTTTGAACTTGGAACATGGAACTTTGAACTTTATGATTAGCTTCGTGGTTTGGGTTCTATTGGTCAGAAATATCAATATTATTAAGTAAATAAATAAACACAAAATAGAATTATGGCAATTATCAAATGTCCGGAATGCGGACGCCAAATTAGCGATAAAGCACCTACCTGCCCTAGTTGCGGAGTAGAAATAGCAGGCAAAATTACCAAATGCCCAAGTTGCGGCGAGGTTTATTTCAGCAACCTGGAAATGTGTCCAAACTGCCACGAACTGAATCCGTTGCTCACAAGAATGACTCCTCAGGCAGGAATGAACCAGCAGGTTCCTGCAAACCAGGCTCCTTCTATGGCTCAGCAGCAAGAAGCAGAAAATGCAGCCAGACAGAATGCAATCAGACAAGAGGAAATGCGCCGTCAGGAAGTTCTCAGACAGCAGGAACGTCCTCAGACATCTGTCAGAACCACAACTCCTCCTACTCCACCGGTTCCACCGGTTCGCCCACAGCAAACCAATTCCCAGAACGGCGGAAACGGAGAAGGAACCCAGGAAAAGAAAAAGAGCAACCGTGGCGTTATCATCATCTCGCTTATTTTCGCCTTCCTCGTTTGTGGCATCTTCTATTATTTCTACGATAGTGCCAATAAGAATAAGGAACTGGAAGCTTACGAGTATGCGATGCAGAGTAGCGACCCGATGGTTCTGCAGAGTTACCTAGATACTTACAAAGATGCTGACGAGGCGCATCGTGATTCCATCATGGCTCACCTCGAACTTCTGAAACAGACCGATCAGGACTGGACCAACGCCGTAGTAAGCGGTTCGAAAGAGGCCCTGCAGGCTTATCTCGACAAATACCCAAACAGTCCACACAAGCAGGAGGTTTTGAACAAGATAGATTCCATCGACTGGAATGTGGCCAAGAATGCTGATAATGTAGAAGCTTACCAGGCTTATCTCGCCGCTCATGCTGACGGTTCGCATATCGAAGAGGCTGAGAATGCGATGAAGAAAGCCAAGAGCAGAGATTTGCAGCCAGAAGAGAAAGATATGATAAGCAGTCTGTTCCGCCATTTCTTCCAGAGCATCAATACCCGCGACGCAGATGGTTTGCAGGCTTCATGCGAAGATATTCTCTCTTCGCTCCTGGGCAAGAATTCTGCTACCAAGGCAGATGTTGTTACCTTTATGAATAAGCTTTATAAGGAAGATGTGACCAACCTGAACTGGTTCCTCACCAACGATTATAAGATCAAGAAGCGCGAGGTGGGTGACGAAGATTATGAATATCAGGTTCAGTTCTCAGCACGTGAGGAAGTTCAGCTTACCGACGGTACTAAGAAAACCAACCATTTCAAAATCAACGCAACCGTTTCGCCAGACGGCAAGGTTTCTGCGTTCAACATGTCGAAGATTAATGCCGCAGAATAATAAATAAAGACTCATCTGAGACGAAGCGATTTTTATTTCAGAGAATCGTTTAAAGATAAATAGAAAAAACGCCCTGCAAGATCAGGAACTTCATTTCTGAATGTTCCCTTCTTGCAGGGCGTTTCTTTTTACCTTCATGTTTCGGGAAAGTTCTCATGTCCGAGAACCTGTTCCCTTCCTACAGAAACTACTTTGCATCCTTCATCTGACGGAGCAAATCTTTCTGCTTTTCGTTCAACCCGGTTGGCAACTTCACGTTATAAGTAATCATCAGGTCGCCAAAGGTTCCATCACCCCGGTCGTATCCTTTTCCGCGAACACGAACCTTCGTACCATTCTGCGTTTCCGGTTTAATCTTCAGTTTGATTTTAGAACCATTACTCAGTTTGATGATTCCTTCACCTCCCAGCAGAGCCGTGTAAAGGTCGATGTTCACATTCATGTTCATTTCGCCGTTATTGGCACGGCCATTCTGACCGCAACCGCCTCCACAACCGCCAGTACCGAAATCAGCACCAGCTCCGTAGCCAGCCCCATTAAAGCCGCTACCATAACCGGCAGAACCATTAAATCCGCCGAAATTGCCGGAACCGAATCCATCAGCCGACTGCTGGCTTCTGCCACGTCCTCCGAAGAGATTTTCGAAGAAGCTGGAGAAACCTCCACCTCCGCCAAACTGGCTGAAGTCGAAACCTTCGAATGGATTTCCACCAGCTCCACCATAGCTTCCGGAACCGCCTGCACCACCAGCTCCGCCGAAACCGCCGAATGCATCAGCATTCTTCCATTGTTCGCCATACTGGTCGTATTTAGCACGCTTATCTGGGTCAGAAATCACCTCATACGCCTCGTTCAGCGCCTGGAACTTAGCCTTCGCCTTCGGGTCGTTAGGGTGCAAATCTGGGTGAAACTGTTTTGCACGTTTACGATACGCAGCTCTCACATCCTTCTGCGGAATGTTCTTGTCTACGCCGAGAATCTTGTAATAATCAACAAATGCCATATTATAAAACCTCCTATTTTTTAGTTTTTAAAAAATATCCAACAAAAAGTATGCCTATTTAAGTTCTTTTTTGTACTTTTGCAGAGAAAATAAGAAACAGAGCTCAACTGATGGGCTTTCATTACTCAAAAGATATACATTAATTAATATGAAACAATTATTTGCGGCGCTTCTTCTGGCGCTAACTTTCAATTCACAAGCTATGGCACAACAACGTACCGTAAAACTGAGAGTGATAGAGACAAGCGATGTGCACGGCTCTTTCTTCCCTTACGATTTCATCAACCGTAAGCCAAAAGCAGGAACCCTGGCGCGCGTTTCTTCCTACGTCAATAATTTGCGAAAAGACTACAAGGATAACCTCATCCTCTTGGAGAATGGCGATATTCTGCAGGGACAGCCTACCTGCTATTATTATAATTATGTAAATACTGAGGCAAGAAACGTGGCTGCCGATGTGGTAAACTACTTGAAGTATGATGCGCAAGTATTTGGAAATCATGATGTTGAGACGGGTCATCCGGTTTACGACAAATGGATAAAAGAACTCAACTGCCCAGTCTTGGGTTCCAACATCATCAGCACTTCTACAGGCGAGCCATACGTTAAGCCTTATCTCATCCTGAACCGCGAAGGCGTGAAGGTGGCTGTCTTGGGAATGCTCACTCCTGCCATTCCAAACTGGCTCACGGAGAATCTCTGGAGCGGACTGAAATTTGAAAATATGGTAACAAACGCCCGCAAATGGGTGAAATATCTTCAGGAAAATGAGAAACCGGATGTCATCATCGGCCTCTTCCATAGCGGAAAAGAAGGAGGCATTCAGACTGCAGAGTATGATGAAGACGCCTCTATCAAGGTGGCAAAAGAAGTGCCGGGCTTCGACCTGATTCTCTTCGGTCACGACCATACGCGCGACAACGAAACCATTACCAACGCAGAGGGAAAGCAGGTGGTTTGTCTGGACCCTGCCAACAACGCCATTAGCGTGGCAGATGCTGAAATAACCCTCACCCTCAACAAGAAAAAGGTGAACGGAAAGAAGCAACTGGTGGTTACTGACAAGAAAGTGACAGGCAAGATTGTAGATGTGACAGATTGTCCTATCGACGAGGATTTCATGAAGACATTCGAGCCTCAGATTGCGGAAGTAAAGAAATATGTGGGCAAGCAGATTGGCAACTTCAAGACTACCATCTACAGCCGCGACCAGTTCTTCGGCAGTTCTGCCTTCAACGATTTCATCCTCAACCTCCAGTTGCAGATGACAAAAGCCGACATTTCGTTCAACGCTCCCCTTCAGTTCAACGCGGTTCTGAAAGCCGGCCCAATCTACGTGAGCGACATGTTCAATCTCTATAAATACGAGAACCAGCTCTACGTAATGCGCATGACGGGCGAAGAAATCAGAAAGCATCTGGAAATGAGTTACGACCTCTGGGTGAACACCATGAAGAGCCCGGACGATCATCTTCTGCTGCTCGATGAGAAGACCGTCGGCGACCAACAACGCCTCGGTTTCAAGAATCTCTCGTTCAACTTTGATAGTGCTGCCGGAATCGATTACGAAGTAGACGTAACCAAACCAGATGGCGAGAAGGTGAAGATTCTGCGCATGAGCAACGGCGAACCTTTCGATGAGAAGAAATGGTACAAGGTAGCCGTTAACAGCTATCGTGGAAATGGCGGCGGCGAACTCCTTACCAAGGGTGCCGGAATCCCGAAAGACAGTCTTGAAAGCCGTATCATCTATCGCAGCAAGCGCGACCAGCGCTACTATCTGATGGAAGAAATCGAAAAGATGGGAACTGTAGATGCGAAACCAAACAATAACTGGAAGTTTGTGCCGGAAGCATGGACCAAGCCTGCTGCCCAGCGCGATTTCGAATTGCTGTTCGGAAAGAAGCAATAGCCCCTCAGAACGCATTAAGAAAAGCATATCATAAAGTTCAAAATAAAGAAGTTCAAAATAAAGAATGAAGTATTGGTTTATATTTTGCAAGACCGATCTCTTGCTCGAAAAGAAAGAAGACGGAACCTATACGATTCCTTGTTCAGAAGAGAGTCCAATCCCAACAAAGCCTTGGACTCACATTCTCAACATTACCCCGATGGAAGACGGAACAGAGGTGAAGACCTTCACCATTCCTGAGCCCGTTACCGGCAATCCGAAGTACGAAATGTGCGGCTTGCGCCCTAGTTTCTACAAACTCTCTCCTGCCCTTTACCAGAAAGCAGGAAAGTGTCAGGAACTCAACTATTGGGACATGAATACCCAATTCTGCGGCGTTTGCGGAGCTCCGATGAAAATGGCAACCGACATCAGTAAGAAATGTACAGAATGCGGCAAACAGGTCTGGCCTTCGCTTGCCACAGCCATCATCGTTCTGATTAAGAAAGATGATCAGGTATTGCTGGTACACGCCCGCAATTTCAAGGGAAATTTCGACAGTCTCGTAGCTGGTTTTGTTGAGACTGGCGAGAACCTGGAAGAGGCGGTTCATCGTGAAGTGATGGAAGAAACCGGTCTGACTATCAAGAACTTGAAATATTTCGGTTCCCAGCCTTGGCCTTATCCGAGCGGTCTGATGATTGGTTTCTCGGCAGTATATGTAGATGGAGAAATTCATCTTCAGAAAGAAGAACTTTCGCGTGGCAAATGGTTCACGAAGGAGAATCTCCCTATTCTCCCAGAGAAACTTTCCATCGCCCGAAAACTCATCGACGCCTGGCTGGCGGACAAACTCTAATAATGAGGACAAACTCTAAAAGTGAGGATAAACTCTAAAAATGATGAAAGAGAAACTTTGGAATGCAAACTACATCAAGGTGATGACTACCAACTTTCTGTTGTATTTCGCCTTCTATCTGCTCACACCTTTGCTCCCTCTCTATCTGAGCGAAAATTTTGGAGCCACGAAAGATGTGATTGGAATTGTGCTGAGCGGCTATACGGTTGCCGCCCTCATCATCCGTCCGTTCAGCGGATATGTGGTTGACAGCTTTTCGCGCAAGAAGGTTCTGATGGTCTGTCTCTCGGCCTTCGCCATCTTCTTTGCCGGATATATTGCAGCCAGCACCATTCTGATGTTTGCCATCTGCAGAACCCTGCACGGAGGTCCATTCGGAGCCGTAACGGTTGCCAACAGCACCTGCGCCATCGACGTTCTTCCGGCAAGTAGGAGAAATGAAGGAATCGGACTCTACGGACTGAGCAACAATTTTGCCATGGCGATAGCTCCGTCCATCGGAATCTATCTGCATAATGCGGTAGAAAGTTACATGATTCTCTTCTGGATAGCTTTCATCGTGGCGATTGCCTCAGTTGTGATTGCAGGAACCATCCGCCTTCCCGAAAAGGAAATCGTTAAGAACAAGGAGAAGCTTTCTCTCGACCGCTTCTTCCTGACGCGTGCCTGGCTCCTTGCCATCAACATCGCCATGTTCGGTTTCTGCTGGGGCGTTCTGAGCAATTATCTCGCAATTTACAGCAAGGAGGAACTCGGAATTACGGGTGGAACGGGCACTTATTTTGCCCTTCTTTCCATGGGTCTGTTCCTCTCAAGACTGCAAGGAAGAAAAGCCTTGAGCCAGGGCAAGCTCACACAGAATGCGGCCGAAGGAATGCTGCTTTCGCTTGTTGGTTTCATCATCTTTGTTGCCGTCAAGCATCCGGTAGCCTATTATCTTTCTGCCTGTCTCATCGGTTTGGGCAACGGTCATCTTTATCCAGCCTTCCTCAACATGTTCATAAATGTGGCTCGTCACGACCAGCGCGGAACAGCTAACAGCAGCATTCTTACCGGTTGGGATTTGGGCTTCGGAATCGGCTGTCTGCTAGGTGGAGTTGTGGCAGAACATTTCGGTTACAGCGGAACATTCTGGATGGTTGCGATAGAAAATGCAGCTTCTGTTCTCCTCTTTTTTGCCGCTTCGAAACAATTCTTTGAGAAGAGACGCAGAGAATAGAAAACGGTTGATAAAAAGAGAAATATAAGATTATGAATAAAAAAAGAGCACTTCATCCGAGACAGAAGAAAGTCTCAGGCGAAGTGCTCTTATTTTTATCTTACTTTTCTGTTTTTAGAAAGGAAGATCATCTGCGCTACCACCCTCTGCTGCAGGAGCTGCAGGCTGAACTGGAGGGAATGCTGCAGTTGCACCATTAGCAGGAGCTGCTGGCTGAGCAGGAGCTACAGGAGCACCTACTGGAGGAAACGCACCTGGCTGCATTCCGCCCATAGCACCAGCTACGGCGTTAGGGTCAACACGCTGGATGTTCCAGGCGCGGATGCTGTTGAACCAACGGCCCTGATACTCGTGAGCATCAATATCGAAAGAAACCAGAAGTTCCTCACCACTCTGAATGTTGAACTGAGCCAGACGGTCTGCTCCGAAAACATCAAAGCACAATTTCTTTGGATACTGCTCGTGGGTTTCAATTACGAACGACTGAGCTTTCCACTCTCCTCTTGCAGAGACGCCGCTTCTTTCAGGCAAAACGGCAATAACCTTTCCTTGTAATTCCATATGATAATATTTAAAGTTTTTCCTTTGTTTAAAGGGTGTTTTTTTCTTTCTGACTGCGAAATTACTAAAAATAGTTCAAAAACTAGAACTTTTCTCCAATTATTTTTGCTTATCAGCGATATTTTTTGTATTTTTGTGCTCAATTAGGTGATATTGCCTAATTTAATAAGGTGAAACAGAAAACAAAATAAAATTTAAATAAAATACTCATGAGATTTACAGTATCAAGTTCTGCATTGAGCAGCAAGCTCAACATGCTCGCAAAAGTGATTGGAAGCAAGAATTCGTTGCCAATCCTCGATTGTTTCCTTTTCCAAGTTGCTAACGGTGAGATGAGCATCACGGCTAGCGATAGTGACAACGTCATCAAGAGTACACTCGCTCTTACCGACCATGATGGAGAAGGTGAGTTTTGTGTGCCTAACCGCGTTATCCTCGATGCGTTGAAGGAACTGCCTGAGCAGCCTCTTCACTTCGATGTGGATACTGCCGGAGAAGCCATTGCCATCAAGATTGTTTATCAGAACGGTCTTTACAACTTCACAGGTCAGAGCGCAGAGGATTATCCTCGCACACAGAGCATGAACGATGCTTGCACCACCGTTTCTTTGCCAACTGAAATGCTGATCAATAACATTTCACGCTCGCTCTTCGCTACTGCCAACGATGAGTTGCGCCCTGTCATGAACGGTATTTACTTCGACCTGACTGCAGACGCACTCGCTATCGTAGCAAGCGATGGCCATAAGTTGGTTCGCAGCAAGAACTTCACTATCAAGAGCGAATCTCCTTCTGCATTCAACTTGCCTAAGAAGCCAGCTTCTCTGCTGAAGAACATCCTGAGCAAGGACGGCGACGACGCAATCATCAAGTTTGATGACCGAAGCGCAGAAATCCAGTTTACAGATGGCGTCATGAGATGCAGACTGATTGACGGCCGCTACCCTAACTACAACTCTGTCATTCCAAACAACCCTAACGAGGTTACAGTAGACCGCAGAGGCTTGCAGAGTGCTTTGCGCCGCGTATTGCCATTTGCAAGCGAGAGCAGCCAGCTCATCCGTTTCCACATCGAGTCAGGCCGTTTCGAGGTTTCTTCTGAGGATATTGACTTCTCAACATCAGCAAAGGAACAGTTGTCTTGCGAATACAACGGCTCTCCTATGAGCATCGGTTTCAAGGGAAGCAGTCTGATGGAAATCCTGAGCAATCTCACCAGCGACAACATCATCATCCAGCTGGCAGACCCAAGCCGTGCCGGAATCATCGTACCAGCAGAACAGCCTGAGAACGAAGATATTCTGATGCTCATCATGCCTATGCTCCTTAACGACTAAAGGAGCACGGGCTTTCTCTGAAACAACAAAAAGAAAAGTATTTCTACAAAAATGAAACTCAATTTGACAAAGCCTCTGATTGTGTTCGACTTGGAGACAACGGGTCTTGACATGATCAAGGATCGTATTATACAGATTTCTTACATCAAGGTAATGCCTGATGGAACTGAAGACCGCAAGAACCTCTTCATAAATCCTTGCAAGGAGATTCCTGCCGAAGTAGTTGCCCTTACAGGCATCAGCAACGAAGATGTAAAAGATGCGCCAACCTTCAAGCAGCTGGCTGCCACATTGGAGAAGGAATTTACAGGCTGCGATTTCGCAGGCTACAATTCCAACCATTTCGATGTTCCTATGCTCGCAGAAGAATTCCTGCGTGCTGGAATCGACTTCGATTTCAATAAGTGCCGTCTCATCGATGCGCAGACCATCTTCATGAAGATGGAGCGCCGAAACCTGGCTGCTGCCTACAAGTTCTATTGCGGCAGAAAGATGGAGGAAGATTTCGAAGCTCATCGTGCTGATCAGGATACAGAGGCTACTTACCGCGTGCTCATGGGCGAGCTCGACAAGTATGCTCCAGGCGTACAGGATGAACCTGAGCGCGTGCTCAACAACAACATGGATGAACTTGCCGAATTCTCTAAGCAGAAGGATAATGTAGACTTCGCTGGACGTATCGTCTGGGAAGAGGTAAAAGACGCCCAGGGCAACGTTGTCAACGATGAGAACGGAAATCCTTTGAAGCACGAAGTATTCAACTTCGGCAAATACAAAGGATGGGATGTGGCTGAGATTCTGACCAAAGACCCAGGTTACTTTACATGGGTTTTGGGAAGCGATTTCACCAACAATACCAAGCAGGTGCTTACCCGCATCCGCCTTCGTGAATTCAACAAGAGAATGGGAAAATAATTGTTACCGGGCTTTCGCAAGCAGTTGAAGAACAACCCTTGTGAAACTCGGATTTATTTCTTAACAGTTAGAAAAATTCATGTTAAAAGGAAAGAAAATCGTATTGGGCATTACGGGCTCTATTGCGGCCTATAAGTCTTGCCTCATCATACGAGGTCTCATTAAGCGAGGAGCCGAAGTACAGGTGGTCATTACACCTGCAGGAAAGGAGTTTATCACTCCCATCACTCTTTCGGCTCTTACCCATAAGCCTGTGGTAAGCGAATTTTTCTCGCAACGCGATGGAACCTGGAATTCGCACGTAGACTTAGGTCTGTGGGCAGACGCCATGCTCATCGCTCCCTGCACAGCCTCTACCATGGGAAAGATGGCTCACGGAATTGCTGACAACATGCTCATCACAACCTATCTGTCGATGAAAGCGCCTGTTTTCATCGCTCCAGCCATGGACCTCGACATGTATAAGCATCCTTCTACGCAAGCCAA
>OQVQ01001018.1_pt1 | contig 12097 bp, 17 predicted proteins | sample 1691491 | NCBI WGS metagenome assembly OQVQ01 (sample SAMN03418252, study PRJEB22391) | human gut metagenome | biome: human-gut; feature: organic feature; material: feces | host: Homo sapiens | place: Tanzania | collected 2013-01
GGGGCGGCGCCGTTTGAAATCCGCCCACCTCCGTTCTAAAATAACTGGTGACTGGCGGCACCGATTTGAATTCCGCCAGATTCCTTTCGATTATAAAATTTTTAAAAAGTTGAGAAATTGACTTTTTAGAAAATTTATGATATAATTATTATAGAAAAGGTTGAGAAAACCTACATAATAATTACCAAATAAATAAATGGGAGAGTAGCTCCAACGGTTAGAGCGGTTGGCTGTTAACCAAATGGTTGTGGGTTCGAATCCCTCCTCTCCCGCCATAGAGTTTAGTGCTTCTCACAAAAGTATCTTGACTTTGAAATATTTCAAGAGGTAAATATTCCCGCTTTTCTAAGGTTTCAAGTTTGTAAAACCTGAGGTTCGCAAGTGAAGATGCACCTAAGGTACGAAAGGTGGCAAGAACTTAAGTCTTGTCTGACGCGAGTAGACTTTAAAAATGAGCCGCTACTAATTGATAGCGTTAGAAAATTTATCGGTATTCCAGATAGGACGTCCGTACTGGTGAATTTTCCAATTGATGAACAGCGATGACTCTCACCTCCACGTGGTGCTGTTCGGGTAATTCTAACGAGAAGTCGAAAGGTAAAGCCTTAACGAAGATTGAGCGTCGGTTCGACCCCGACCCTGCCCCATTGTGTGGGCGGGATAGTTGGAATATCAATCGGAGTTGAATTTATTTGTACAAACGAGGAGACAACCTACGTTAGATAGAACCGTGTTTGGCAACTACACGTTAAAATAAGTTGTGCAGATAGAGAGTATCTTCTAACTGGATAAGATGCAGCGTTGAGGCTGCGATGTTGGTTCAAAGCCAACTGCTCTTGATGACCTGCTTTTTAAATGGTGCCGTAGTTCAATAGAGTAGAGCACTGGACTGTCACTCCAGAGGTTGCGGGTTCGAGTCCCGTCGGTATCGCCAAAGGAAAGTGGCTACGAGCTTAGCGACCACAATCCGTAACATATCTAAGCGACTTAATGATTTCAAATCGTCAATTGTGGATAGCCTGTCCAATCAGACGTTAAAATGAAATGGCAAATCGGTAGGTATGCAAACTGGTTAAGCGAGCTGTCTGTAAAACAGTTGCCTATGGCGTTGGGGGTTCGAGTCCCTCTCTACCGACCAATTATTAATGGCTCTGTCGATTAACTGGTCAAGTCATCAGCCTGTCACGCTGAAGTTACGGGTTCGAGTCCCGTTGGAGTCGCCAATAGCTCAGGTTGGGAAAGTTCACTATGTGAACGGCGTCGCTTGAGAGGGTAGAAATCCCAAGTCCGAGCCGTCGCTGACTAAAGACTTTAAACTACCGTCAGCAATAAATGCGGGATTAGTTTAACGGTTAGAATCTCTGCTTGCCATGCAGAGGGTGAGGGTTCGATTCCCTTATCTCGCTCCATCAAGTAGGTTTTAAGAACAAATGAGACTCCTACTATAAAAAAAGGTGATAGATGCGTAGTTAGTGCCGACTTTATGGCTCACCAAGCCGCCATAGCTCAGTAGGTTAGAGCGCCGTGCTGATAACGCGGAGGTCGCAAGTTCGATTCTTGCTGGCGGCACCAGAAACTTGAAAACTTCATAAAAAGTATGTTGTAACCTTGTGTTAAAATGAGGGCTTAGTCAGCTCTGCAAGGGCACGATGAAACTGCTGAGAGTTCAGGTCAAGGGATACCTTGACAAGGGTTCTTTTCCAAAGTCGAAAGGCGGCGGAAGGAGATGGTATACCAGCCATCAAAAGAGAAGTCGTGGCACAGGTGCAACGTGAGCAATAGCACACCTAAACTGGTTGCTCCAACAATAGACGCCTCAGTGAGGAATAACCCTGCAGACCACGTCCGCAAGATGTGAGTAAATACAGGGAACGCAAAACAATGGAGTTGAGCCTACACTTACATGGAAACGTGTAAGAACCCGATGGTGGTGCGAGTAGCCCAAGGCTCAGTTTGGTTTGATGATAATAGAGATTATGGTAATCAAATATTCTGAATGACGGGTGAAAGTTGGGGGTAAACAAATTCCCCTTAGTGCTTGGGTTTCTTCGGAAACTGCGGTAAGAAGTTTCAGAGCGACGGCTCTGGGGCTCAGACTTATCGTCACTGTGGCTGAATAATGCGTAGCGTTGTATGAGTACGGCGAATAAAAACCGACAATGTTCTTTTTATGAAGTTTTCAAGCTTAAATGGGGTTGTAGCTCAGTTGGGAGAGCGCCTGCCTTGCTTGATAGACTCATAATGTATGGCTTATGATAGATACAAAAGTAAAAGGCAATGTAACAGAAATGTCTAATATGCTTGAATTTATGAAGCTTGGTTATCAAGTAAGTATTCCGTTCGGTGAAGATTCCCGATATGATTTCATTGCAGATGTAAATGGAAAACTGTTAAAAGTTCAAAGCAAAAGCTGTTCTGAAATTATTCAAGATGATGAAGTTGTGGCAATTCACTTTAAGACAGTTCGTCAATCGGGCGGAAATGCGAAAGTAAATACTCGGACTAAATATACTAAAGATGAAATAGATTATTTTGCTACTTCATATCAAGGTAAAACTTATTTAGTTCCAGTAAATCAATGTTCAAATGAAAAAACTTTACGAATTCTTCCTCCAAAAAATGGTCAAACAAAAGGCATTACTTGGTTGAAAGATTGTGAACTTAGTGAGGTGATTAAATCATTATGAGCATTGTCGAGCAAAGCAGGAGGTCGCGAGTTCGAGGCTCGTCTTCTCCACCAATAGGAATTTTCCTTTGAAAGCTATGATGAATAGGGTGCAACTCCCTGCAATCGAAAGGTTGGTGAGGTGCGTCATAGCGAGTAAAGAATCGGGGATTACGCCAATTTGGTAGACGGCTGCGCTTGGGACGCAGAGGCTGTGGGTTCGAGTCCCGCATCTCCGACCATATGAGGGGTTAACACGGATTTCTCAGTTTAAACTACCACCGACGTGCAAAACTCGTGATGAAAGTCCAGTAAATGTATGGTATGTGGCTTAGCGGAAAACGCCTCGTAAAAAAACAAAGAAGCGAAGTAAAACTGAATAATGCCGAGGTAGCTCAACTGGTAGAGCGCAAGCCTGAAGAGCTTGGCGTAGGGAGTTCGACTCTCCCCCTCGGCACCAATAAAGACGGTTCAGCAATCTATACTTGATAGTTTAAGGTAAACAATTTCTATTCCGAAGAAATCAAACGGTTCAATTCCGTATCAAAAGCCCCGTCTTGTGAATGCTCTTGTAGTACAATAGGTAGTGCGTCCGCCTTGTAAGCGGAAGGTTGCAGGTTCGATTCCTGTCGGGAGCCCCAATAGTTTCACTATAATATTTCCTTTCTTTCAGAGTAAGCCGCGAGATTAAAATTTTTATTCTTGCGGCTTATTTACTTTTTAAGAAATTTTTGTTATAATATATATAGAAAAGGTTAAGAAAGGAAGTTAAAAAATGAAAGAAAGATTATTCCTTGTTCAGAGAATTGTTGATATCGACACTGAGGACGAATACAGAACATCGACATTAATGACTCCTGACGAGTTAATTCATTACATTGATATGCAGGATTACTGTTCAGAGTCTTATGACATTTATGACGTAACAGAATTCGGCAAGGTTGTACACATTCACTATGTGGGTTGGCAGCCGATGTGCTTAATTGAATTCGCGACAGACGACGGCACAATAGTTTTAAGCGGCTATGGCGTTGACCACTAAGAAAGGAGAAATAATGGACGTTAATGAAGTAAAAGAAAGAATAGAAAGTCTCTATTCTTTGGGCGGCAACTACATCGTAATCTATCGTCTTGACGACTCCTATGATTGGGAGAGTGCATTTAAGACGGCGGAGCAAGATTTTACGCCGCAGGAAGTTGAAATTCTGGTTCGCAACTATACTCCGAAAACAGAATTTGAAGACTGCATAGAAATAGAGACAGAGTCGTTTGCACGTGACCTATGTGAAGCAAATGGTTACAAGCTGGAGATATGGGAGTCTGACCAAGTCTTTGATAGCTGTGGTTATGACTTGTTTATCCTGAGCTTTGCAATCAGCAACGGACCGAGTAACGACTGGGTTTATTCATTCCACAATTCTTATGAAAGATGTTAAGGAGGAAATATTATGGGACTTGATATGGAAATAAGAGTAAACGGCATTGACCTTATCTATATGAGAAAAGCCAACGCAATTCGCAAGTGGTTTGCTGACCATCTTGAGAACTTTGAGGATAACGGCGAAACTGAAATCACAAAGACTAACTTCGAGAATATCATCGCTGATATGAAAAGAGTCATCGTAGAGGGCGGCGTTGAGGACTTGTTCAACAAGTACGCTGAGTTTATGGACAGAGAGAACGAGGACGACGCAGAAACTCGTGACGACTGGCAGAACATTCTCCTTTCTTGGGATTTGTTCGTAGGGAGCGGCGAACCTCACGAAAAGTTTGCTAAGGTGGCAAATGAGATTTTCCCTTCTTCAAGCGGTTTCTTCTTCGGCGGCACAGACTATGACAGATGGTACATCAATGACCTCTTCACATTCTACATTAAGTTTACCGAGCTTAATGACTATGTTAATTGGGATACGGATATGGTAACATACTGGGAATGGTATTAATTCCCTACAAAGAACGGAGTGATAAATATGTATACAGTAACTTACTTCCTTGTCTTCAAGGACGGCGATACCAGAACTTTTGAAGAGAAGTTCGGTTTCTATCCATCTGATGCCGACATTGTTGATGTAGGTTATCAGATAATGGCTGAGTATGGAGCTTCAAGCTTCTGCTCAAGCCGCGGGTAGTAGTATCCACCATACGGAGATTGAAAGGAGAAAATAATGGATAGAATAAACGAGAAGATTATGGTCACTGTCATTGATAGTGACCTCGAAATAACAAATACAAAAATCTTTACCACATATGAAAGAGCAAGAGCCTACTTCATGGAACTGCTTGGACAGGAAATGCTTTATGCTTTCTGGGACAGTGAAGAGTGTGAGGGTAACGGAAGAAAGCTTGCTTCTTTCTATACAGAAGCTGATAAAGCTCTCTACTTCGAGGCGGCTGGCGGCGTACCACTTACAAGATTGCCTGATACATTAAAGGAATTTAAGGAAGACTGCAATGGTTATGCCTCTTTTGGCGACTTTGAGTTTTCTCTTATTAAGATAATGATAGTTGAGGAGGTTTCATAATATGCAGATAAACTTTTTACCTTATGATAAATGGGGCGAAGATTCTTGGTGTATTCAGGATTATCGTTCAGTAACGGGTGACACAGAAAATCGTTACATTGCAGGTCTTATCCTTTTCGATAGTGATACTGATTATCCTCAGCAGAGCGAACAGTTCATAGATATGGCGGCAGAAGCTGGGGCGGCAATAATCGTAGTTGAGACCTGCTGGCTTTCTCTTGCAGACCCCGACTGCGAAAAGCTCGTAGAAAATATTCGCAAGGCGGCACTTGACTGGGGCTATGTTGAGCACCCCGAAACATACGAAACAAAACTTACTTTCTTCAATGAATCAGAAGAGCTTACCTTTGAAGAGAAATACAATATTCTCTGTGACAAGCTCGGCTATGAAGAGGGTTGGGACCCGAGAGAGGAGGAAGATTCTTAATGGAGTATCCAGATGTAGTTATGGCTCTTGTACGACTTCAGAAGCGTTACTTTGAGCTTGAAGATACATTAAAAGAGTCTGAGCACGAAAAGGAACAGCTCCTTACTATGTACAACGTATCTGAACAGCGTCTCGCTGAAGCCCGTGAGGCTCTTGATAACGAGATGACTGAGCATGAAAAGGATTGTGCAACATATAAAGAGCAGGTAAACGGACTTACTTCTGAAAACAACCAGTTCAAGGGAAAGATAAGACTTCTTACTAAGGAACTGGCTGAGGTTAAGACTGAACTCAATGAGCTTCAGTCCCAGTGCGAAGGAGAGTGCTGCTAATGTATAATTACACACTGACAATTAAAGATAGTCCATTTGAGCGGAACTTCACCGACCTTAAGGAGTGTTTGTATTACATTCTTCTTCGTGAGGATGCTGGCAAAGTAGCAGATATAATCTCTTCCATTTATGACCCCGAAGATGAAAGCTGGATTGATACTTATATGCAGGGCTACCAGTTAGCAAGTGATGTTGAAGTTGCAGTTGCAATTTATGCAGATAAAATCCATCCTGAGTTACAGGCTTACGACAAACTGCTCAGACGTTTATCAGCAACGTGGGCTATGGATATAAATGAAGCGTTCGACAATGAAGGATTTGAAACAAACACAATTGACCTGTTGGAGTTGGAAAACGAGGGGTATGCAATAACAAGGTCGAAAGAATAACAAGTCGCCGCTATGCTATTTAGGTATGGCGGCGAAATTTTTAATTAAATAACTTTCTTTACTTTTGTTAAAATTTATGCTATAATATATATAGAAAGTTAGGAAAGGAAATTAAGTTAAATGGATTACACAAAATTAATGGGGGCATTTCCCGAAGCAACAATCAACAAGACTACATCAGGTAATACTCTTGCGAACTTTCTCGATTTACCTGCTGATGTAAAGTCTTGGTTACTCCAGAAGTTCACAAATAAAGAGGGCGTGCTTCAGGCATTTGATTTAAGTGAGTATGTTAAAGAGTTCCGCTTAAAGACAAATGAATGGAACTTAAAACTCCTTGAAGCAGCTCATACTGCAAAGGGAGAAATCAAACTTCTTACAAAGGTCGTAGTCGAGTTTGACTATGCGAATGAGTTAATTTGCTTTAGTCTTCCCGAATATGGTTTCCCTAAGAAAAAGAACGAAGCACAGCTCGACTGGTCCACAATTGCTCATTCTAAAAATCACCTTCTCAATCCTGATGGCGCATGGGGTGAAGCAACATTATGCTATGATTGCGGTATGGTTAAACTTGTCGAGTTTAAGCCGCTTTGCCCATACACTTTTGAGTTAAAGAAGTATCAGAAAGGAAGAGAACAGTATGATACAGATGAATGGATAGATGTGCTTCTTGCAGGTCTTAACTTCAATCCCGAAGGATTTGATAAAGAGGGTAAGTTAACTCTCCTTCAGCGTTTTCTTCCTTTTGTGGAGAAGAGACTTAATCAGATAGAGTTAGCTATCAAGGGCAGCGGCAAGTCATACTGTTATTCACAGCTTTCAATTCATAACTGGCTTACTTCTGGTACAGTTAGCCGTGCGACAGCTTTTTACAACAATGCTACTAAGAAAGTCGGTTACTTCTCTCGTTACGACAATGTAATATGGGACGAGTGTCAGACTATCAAGTGTGCAAATGCTGAGGAAATGAACGGCGTGCTTAAGCCTTATCTTGAAAATGGTGAAATTCGTATTGGCAACTACTGTGGTTCAGCTGATGCAGGTCTTACCCTTGTCGGTAACATTCCGATTGGTCAGATGGACTTTGAGAAGCACAATATGTTCTCCACTCTCCCTAAGATGTTTAAAGAGTCAGCGTTCCTTGACCGCTTCTCTGGTATCATCGAGGGTTGGAAGATAGGACGTTTCACCGAGGATAAGAAGTATGAGGGCTGGGGCTTAAGTGCAAACTATCTTACAGGTATGTTCCACGAACTTCGTAATGAGTTCTATTACAGAGCAATCGTTGACGAGCTTCTTGAAGTAGAGGGCAACTGCGATACAAGAAACTTTGAAGCTATCAAGAAGACTTGCACCGCTTATCTGAAATTACTTTTCCCACAGGTTAAGTCTATTGCAGATATTAACGTGGAAGACTTCAATACCTACTGCCTACAGCCTGCTATTAGAATGAGATGGGCGGTCCTTTGTCAGTTACGTCATCTTGATGAAGAATATGAAGATGTTAAGATGCCCTCAATAAAAATAAAGTCTTTACAAAAATAAAAATTTATGATATAATATATATAGAAAAGATGAAAGAGAGGAAAAAGAAATGGCAGAGAAGATGTCGAAAGACTTAAAGTTCCAGCTTGAACTGGCTAAAAAGCTTTATACAGGCAAGGACGAAGTTCTTGCTACTCAGATAGTGGTTGAGAATGTGCCTTTCGGCAACTTCAGTTCGCTGTTAGTTGGTTGGGAAGATGTTCTCCGCCACATTGACAAAGAAGTTATCTCTCCTGTTGACCTTGACAATCCGTATAGCTACTACACAAATACAGGTAAAATGTTATTCGACTTCAAGGGGTATGAGAGAGGTATTGTAGTTGGTGAGACAAACATCGGTTCTCCCTCTCGTAAGAAGATGATTGCAAAGATTGCAAAGGACGAGGGCAGCGTTTATGTACAGGGGAAGTATCTTGAATACTTCTCAGCCACCGATGAAATCTGGGTTAAGGACGAGTTCTCCCCAGTTTTCATCTTCCGTCCTAATCCCCGTAGAATTGTTGGCGTGATAATGCCATTCATTATGAAAAAGTGAGGTTAGATAAATGATTTATTTTATTTCAGATACACATTTTAATCACGACAGAGAGTTCGTGTACGGACCGAGAGGGTTCGAGTCAATTGGCGAAATGAATGAAGCCCTTATCAAGAACTGGAACGAAACAGTTACAGATGAGGACGATATCTATGTACTGGGGGATTTCTTCCTTGGTACTAATGAAGAGTTCATTCACGAAACTCTGATGAAGCTTAATGGGCAGATTCATCTGATTTACGGCAATCACGATACTCCCAAGAAGATTGAGCTGTACGAGAATACTTGTAAGAATATCAAGTGCGAAGGATATGCAACTAAGATTAAGTACAAGAAGAGAGAATTCTATCTCTCCCATTATCCTACACTCACCGCAAGTCTTGAGCAGGACCCGAATCGTGCAGTAATCAATCTGTTCGGACACACACATAGCAAGGAAAAGTTCTACGAGGACCGTCCTTATATGTATAATGTAGCGGCAGATGCTCACGATAACAGACCTGTTTCAATCGACACAATCATCAATGACTTCAACGAAAAGATAAAGGAATGTGTTTCATTTCTTGGGGAGGAATCATAATGACAATATGTGTAGTAACAAGAATAATTCCTGAACGTGAAATGGCACAAGATATATATAATCGTCCTGAATCTGCGTGTGAGAAGCTGCTCTATTGGGCAAAGGACGCCGCTTATAGAGCAAACTTTACTCTTAAAGAGTTCGATGATTTCGAGTCAAACGTAAGGACAAATATATATTACGGGACCAATGGTGAAGAGAAAATATTCCTTATTGGTGATTGTACTCTTTACTACAAGGAGTTCCTCATAGACGACAAAACAGGCAGTCGTATGCCGCCATATTAAAAGGAGAAAATAAAATGTTTAAAGTAATCGGTTAGAGTTCATATGACAAGTTCGATAAGGTTATTATGGAAGGCGTATCTCATAAAGATGCAAAGGACTTCTATGACAGACACGGCGGCGTTTATACAGACAATGCGGGTTTCCAGTGGTATCTAAGAGTTGAGCCACAAAATAAAAATTCAAATACTTTTTAATCTTTACTTTTCCTAAAAATTATATTATAATATATATAGAAAAGGTTGAGAAAGGAAAATAAAAAATGAAGATTAAAAAGACAATATTCATATATCAGACCGAAGACGCTGAGCCTATGGCTTTTGCTACAAGAAAAGAAGCTGATGAAGCTATACAGGACGAAATCAACTATCTTGTAGAGCGCTGGCACTTCGATGAAGAAGAAGTTGCTGAGGCTCAGGAAGAGCTTGCAAAGTGCAGAATCGACGGCAACTACATCGGCACTTACCTTGGCGAGCATAACATTGGTTATTACATTCAGGAACTTGAATTTGAGATATGAAAGGAGGATTAACTAATGGGAGGAGAATATGTGTGGGTTGTCCACTATTTCGACGTAGCTGAGGTTGACATTTTCGGTACTGCTGAGGCGGCAATACGTGCAGGTCAGCAGGAAGTTGATGCTCAGGTAAAGTATTACAAAGAGCATGGCCAGCTTGAACTCGCAGACCAGATAAACACAGAGTGGGCTGAGGAAACCGAACAGTTCGGTGATGAGTATTCTGTTGAAGATGTGGTCTGGTGTGAAAAGCAGCGAGTTCTTTATTAAAAATTAAGAACTCAAAAATCTTTACAAATTTCAAAAATTATGATATAATTATTATAGAAAAGGTTGAGAAAGACCTTTGAAAATCTTGGTGGTTTTATTCAGTACCCGTATAGGGGCTGTCACCACTTCTTGATTGACTGGGTTCAGTCGGACGTGGTGAGAGAGAACCGTTGGTGACACTTTGATGTGAGGAAATGCGGCGAGTGAGAGCGCGCCTCCGCTCTATGGACTCACCATCCGAGGGGCAGCATTAAAGCCTATACATCAGGTGCTGAATAAAGCCACCAAGATACCGACATAAGACCAAGCAAGTCACGTAACCAATCGTGGGTGGTGCTATCGCAGATGAGCGTGTGCTCGTTGGTGTAAATGACATAAGTCCGACGAGATAAGTTGAGCCGACTGCAAGAGGTACGGCGGCGAAACGAAAGGCGATTAACAAATTGACGGGGCAGCGGATTTTAGGAGAATTTTCCTGCGTTGAGTGGAAAACAACCCTTCTACCTTTGGTTGGTAGTGACTGGATAGTGGAACTACTACCTCACTTTTAAATGGGGACTGGCAGAGGTCAGTATCTCGGGGAGTGCTTCGATGGAAGTCTCCTGAGCCGCCGTTGAAAGAAACGGTCGAAACGGGTTCCAACTCCCGTAGTCTCCACCAATTAAATGTGGTTATGATGCAACTGGCAGACATCTTCGGCTAAGAACCGAAGTCTTGAGAGTTCGAATCTCTCTAACCGCACCAAATAAGTAACAAGGGAAATTGGAAGCGTAATCGTAAGTACGTTAGTCGTAAGTGCAGACAACGAGAGTAGGGCTTAGCCGAGGTACACTGACACGACCAGTCACTGCCTGCTTGTTACTTAAAACAATTTAAACACTAAATAGTTGGCATAGCGAGTCTGGAAACGATATGAGAGAGGAACGGCTCGGAAAATATTCGGACGCTCTTTAGTGAGAATGTACAGCTCACGCCGCAAGAAAGAGAGTGAGAAATCCACTATGTCAGCTGCCAATCGTAGAATAGGTGGTTCGATTCCACCACATAATGGAAGCTATGCTTTCTATTTAGTGTTTAATATGGGGCTGAGGTGTAGTGGCGATTGAAACTATCAGAGGTGACGTCACTGAGAAGTCAGTTTAGATAGCACGCGGGGCAGGGGTGCTCCGAGGTACGAGTGAAAGGCTCGTCAGCCTCACCGAAATTTTAAGATAAATAAATCTTGACTATTATAACAATTTTTGTTATAATATATATAGAAAATGAGAAAGGAAATCAAAATCCTTAATAATTGGGGTGACGGTATCGGTGCTGAGCCGCCGTGAAAAGGCTTGGTGAAATTCTCATTTGCTATATGTATTATAAACAAAAGCGTAAACGAAAGGACGATGTTTAATGGAACAGATAATTACCTATGATGATTTCGCTATCTTCTATGATGCGGATACTGAGACTTTCTATTATCAGGGCGTAGACTCTGATGACCAGCTCGTTGAGCTTGAAGAGGTTGAGGTACTTGATGCTGACACTTATATGCAGATGACAGATGAAGAGCTTATCGACTATAAGTTCGACTACGATATCGGCGGCGAGTTCGATGACTGCACTGGCTATGGTTACTACAAGTTTGTAGAAAATTAAAGCCAAAGAAATCTTTACAAATCATAAAGATTATGCTATAATATATATAGAAAAGGTTGAGAGAGAAATAAATGAAACCTACAAAGCACGGTTGGTGCGGTGAAGAACTCAGGCTGATATAATCGCCATATGTGGTGAAGCCTAAATCCAATGCGTTGTTAGTCGTAAGTCTGGCGGCAAGCCAGTAGGGAGTAAAGGTTAGTTCTCACGACGGACAATACCGATTTATTTCTCTTCCAATAAAAAAAATAAAGAAAGAAAAAACTTGACTTTCTATAAAAATTATGATATAATTATTATAGAAAAGGTTGAGAGAGATAAATAAAAAAATCGGTGTGAAGCTCAATTGGCTGAGCAGCTGACTCTTAATCAGAAGGGAGTGGGTTCGAG
>OQVQ01001019.1_pt1 | contig 12096 bp, 14 predicted proteins | sample 1691491 | NCBI WGS metagenome assembly OQVQ01 (sample SAMN03418252, study PRJEB22391) | human gut metagenome | biome: human-gut; feature: organic feature; material: feces | host: Homo sapiens | place: Tanzania | collected 2013-01
GCACACACGCATCCTGTTCATCATAATTCCTTACGAAGTATATCCACCGTATGTGCCCCTGCGCCAATCAGATCCGGTCGCTCACACACCTTCAACTGATACGCCACGAAAAGCTCATAGCTCTCCTCACTTAACTGATTCACAAACGGACGGATATAATTGGCTGGTCCATCCGGTGACAGTATCTTCTCCCTCTTTAACCCAACCGCTTCATTATAGCTGTCGATGTCCTCAATCCGTTCAAATGCATACAGACTATCCGCCGCAGGTACCGTATGATATGACGCATCCAGTGTTCCATTCTTCACGCTTTCTTCAATGTGATTTTCCTGAATCCCATATACGACCACGGCATACTCGTTCATCACATAGGCAACCAATATAATTCCGCCCGGCTTCGTCACACGCTTCGCTTCAGAGAGTGCCTGAATCTTCTCCTCCTTCGTCATCAAATGATACATCGGTCCGAAGAGAAGTGTCAGATCAAAGGTATTATCTTCCAGCTTCTTCAGATGCAGCGCATTTCCCTGCATCGCATGCACGTTGCTGTTTTTCTGCTTCAATATTCCCAAATTATGCTTTACCAGCTCCACAGCTGTCACATCATAGCCTTCCTCGGCAAGAGGCACTGAATATCTGCCTGTTCCCGCACCGACATCCAGAATTTTAATCTGTGAGCGAAGATCAAGCTGCTTCTCATTCATCAGGCTGCCAAGACAATCGTGTATATACTTCATGGAGGTGATGAACTCTACCCTGCCGTGACGGCTGTTTAGGCGCTTTTCCTCGTTGAATTTGTTATAGTATTCTTCTAATTCTGTCACGTATATTCCTCCCTGTATTATTCCTCGATATGCTCACGTCCCTGCGCAATGATTGTGCGCACATGTCCGTCGGCAAGCGAATAAAACACTGATTTGCCCTCACGTCTGCTGTTTACGAGCTTGTTTGCCTTTAATATCCTAAGCTGGTGTGATATGGCAGACTGTGTCATGTTGAGCACCTTTGCAAGGTCGCAGACGCATACCTCCGCTTCAAACAACACAAAGAGGATTCTGATCCGGGTGGAGTCGCCAAACACCTTAAAAAGCTCTGCAAGGTCGTATAAGTATTCGTCGGCAGGCTGCTCTTCAAGAACTTTTTTTACAACATCCTCATGTGCCGCAAGAAATTCTGACTGTTTATCGTTTTCCATTTGTATAGCTCCTTTCATATTGACGTTTTATCAACTGTTCATATGTTATTATATTCATATGTTTGACGTTTGTCAATAGTATATTTAAAAATTTTTTATTTATAATAAAAAAGCTATAATTCACATTCGGTTCACTGAATAACCGTTTGAGAATTATAGCTTTTTTATTTTAAATACTTCAACATTTAGTTGTCCAAGCGTACCAATTCCACCAAGATTTTCAAGTGCAATTTCTACAGCTTCATATTGTTTCATATGTTTTCCTCGCATTAGGCTATGAAGCACCTGCGAAGCAGTCCACCACAACGAAGTGAGGAGGATGAGCGTTAGCGAAGTGCGCAATAGCCGACGGCATTTATGCCGAAATGCCCCCTCCGCCGACAAAAGGTTCACAGTATTTTTCTATATTCTGAGGATAAAATTTTTGAATTTCAGGTAAAAGCTGGGTTTTTCCGCCAGCCCATTTTAAGAAAGGTTTTGCCCCGGAGTTTTTGTTTTTCATATTATTTGTACTCTTTGACCTTTAGTATCTTTAAGTAATTCTTTTTGAATTCCCGGTAATTATTAAAAAAGAGCATCTCTGACTTTGAAAAACTTTTGCTCGAAAACTTCATTTCCAGCAATTTGAAAGAACAGATTAAATCAGCTGCCTGAAACAGACGATAATCTGACGGAGAAACTTTTCTGAACTGGACATGATCCAGAAGCGTATTGAAAACTGAAGATAAAATTTTTGTTACCTGAACCTGACCATTGTCATAATAGACTTTAACTGTATCAAAATCCAAAAAATCCTGATAATGTGTTTTGATGAAATTTGCAATCTGTTTTGACAATTTTCCTGTAGCTTCAACTTCATCCTCAATATGAAGCTTTTCAATCATAAAACATTTGTATTGGATATCTGCAGAACGTATAAATGCAAACATTTTATTGAATATAGATTTTCTCTCTTCTATATTCATATAAGTAAAAGATTCTTCTTTTCTGATTATTGGTCCTACATGTATACACTGGTCATTAAACCCTGCATTAGAAAGTTCATATTCCAGTTTTTCGATTAACGGTTGAATATTTTTGTCTTGATTATGAAAAATCATTGTTATGATATAATACGGGGAGTGGCTGGAATATTCTCCGAAGTCGCCCGATTCATCAACGAAAACGCTCAGTTCTGACATATAAAAATCCCACAGAGCAAAAAAATAGCGGGGCACTTCCCCGCTACGCGATAGGACCAAGGTCTATTGACCAGCCCCTACGGCTTTCACCGTTTTTATAAATTAACATAAATATTTTTTGTTGTCAAGTTTAGCATAAACCAAGGCAAAGTTCTATTGACTGGAAGTTAGTTCTTGTCAGGAGAGTTTTTTAACAATTTATTTGCCCGTTAAAAAAGCTGCCCTTTTTTAGAGCAGCTTTTGTTGGGTTTAGTATTCTATTTTTGACATATCGGTGACTTCTTTGTTGTAGTCAACGCCGTCTACATCGAAGCCGTTGATTGTTAGGAAGTCGTGCTTGAGGCCGGCAAGATCTGTTGTCTGTGCAACATTCTCTTCGGTTACTGTCGGCATTATCTTGTCGACTTCGGCCTGAACTTTGGGGTCAAGTTCCCAGTCATCTATGCGAATGCGGTTTTCTGAATCTACAGGAACTGTTCCGGCTGCGTTGTCCTGTCCGGTATAAAGACGCTCGGCAAAGAGACGCTCCATCTGTTCAATACAGCCTTCGTGTGTTCCGTTTGCCTTCATAATCTTGAACAGAACGCCAAGGTAAAGTGAAATAATCGGAATAACTGCAGATGAACGTGTTACAAGACCCTTGTTTACGCTTACGTATGCTGCACCGCCAATCTTTTTGAGAGAAGCGTCAATGTTGCGTGCGCGTGCTTCGAGGTCTTTCTTTGCTGTTCCGATTGTTCCGTCGCGGTAAATTGCGTGTGAAAGTTCCGGTCCAATGTAAGAATATGCTACTGTGCGGCATCCTTCTGCAAGAACTCCCGCTTCTGAAAGCTGCTTGATCCAGCGCTCCCAGTCTTCGCCACCCATTACTTTTACTGTGTTGGGAATATCATCGCCTTCTGCAGGAGCAGCCGAACTGAATGAGATTTTTCCGCTCATCATATCAAGTGCCGCACCGCTGTACTCTTTTCCTACAGGTTTGATTACTGAGCGGTAGAGTACTTTTGTGTCGGGGTCTGTGCGTACAGGGCTTGCAAGGCTGTATATAATAAGATCGAATTTTGAATTGAGCTTTTTTACTTCGTCTATAACAGAAGCACGGCACTCGTCACTGAAAGCATCTGCGTTGAGTGTTATTGCCTTGAGTCCGGCGGCCTTTGCTTCCTTGTCGAATTCCATGTTGTTGTACCAGCCCGGGGTTCCGCCCTTGTTTACTGTAGGCTCTTTTTCGAATGAAACACCGATTGTGTCGGCACCGTATTCAAATGCTGCGCTTATGCGGCTTGCAAGTCCGTATCCTGTAGAACATCCGAGGACGAGAACTGTTTTTGGGCCTTTTCCGCCTTCTGATATTGACTTTATTGCGCGCTTTGCTTTCTGAGAGCGAACATAGTCAATCTGATTGAGTGTTTCTTTTGCGCATCCGATCGGGTGTGCGTTAATGCAGATATTGCTGCGAATCATCGGTTTAATAATCATAATTTTCTTAGCTCCTTTAAGCCTAGAGATAGTTTCTAATTTTATCACGTCTCGACATTTTCCGTCAATATGTCAAAATAGAATGTGTTTTTTTACGGTTTGACTAGTTGCTGCCAATTTCTATAGACATGGATTCACTCAGAGCCACTTCTTCACCGTCGTGCATGTACTCTATGCTGTAGGGACCGGCCGGAAGATCTGCGAGCGCGCGTTTGTTTCCTTTTATTGCAACGTCCATGTAGTCAGTACAGGCCGTACTTACCGCCGTCATTATTGATTCAACAAGCATTATCAAAAATTCCGAACCTTCTGCATTTAAATCGGCTGAAGTATCATACGAAAATACTGCTTCCCGGAAAAAAAGCGTTTCGTTTGTAATTGCAGACCGCAGAGTATACCTGACAGCAACATCGACCGAACCTACATTAAGAAAATTTGCCTTGTTCCAGTAGCAGATCTGCGTAAAAAGAACCGCATCTGCTCCCATTATCTGATTGAATTTTGTAAGGTCGCCTTCTGCAAACATCTCTGAATCATAGGCGCTCTGACTTTGAAGATACTCCAGCGTAAGAAACTGCGGGAACACATAATAGCCTGCTTCTGCCAGCGGAATACTCATTGTTGAATAAAAAAAGTCCTTTGCTTCTACACTTGTGCTGGCGTTTATTGGCGGCATGATAAGAATTGAGCGCGGCGCTTCTGCATACATCTGCGGGTAGCGTTCGGCTTTGGTCGGTACGTGAATCACGCTGTCCATTGTGGCGCAGGATGCAAATAAAGCGGAACAGAGTGTGCAGGCAAGAAAAATTTGCACTATATAATGGAAGATTTTGTGCTTAGTTTTCACCATATTCGATGCGTCCTATTATCTGCGAGATAAATTTTTCTGACTCGGGGTAAAATTTTATTTCATTACGCAGCATTTCAAGTCCTTCGGGAACAAAACCCTTCTGCACAAGAATCCATCCGTAGTCTGCACATACTCCCGGCGGAACACACGCTCGCGTTCCGGTTGGAGCATCTATCATTTTTTTGTAAGTCTTTAAAAGTCTGTTTACAGAGGCGTCGTTTGACTTTTTGAGATAATCGTAGCTGTTTTCCTGATAGCTGTACCAGTTGTACTTTGTTGTGGTAGTCAGGCAGGAATTAAAGCAGATTACAACTGCCGCTCCAAAGACAAACCGCACGAAAAATTTTGCGTACTTTTTCACGGAAGCGCTATTTCCCTTATATCCTGTGACGAAATAAACACTTCTTTTGAAAACACAAGGCGGTCACCTGAATATACCTGAACGCTGTGTGTTCCAGCTTTAACTGCATAATTGTTTTCGTTGTCTATTTTGCGCGTGTCAGGGGAATTTACGGCGGCATAAAATTCTATCTTGTCGTCAATTACAACGCGAACTGCGTCAAAATCTTCGCTGGTAAACGTAATGTAGCCAACATCAGAAATGCCGTGCGATACTGTTCTGGTAGATTCGCAACCCGTTGTTACAGCCGCAAACAAAACCGCCGCCGCTGTTAATATTACAAATAAATTCTTTTTCATAATGTTTATTTCTCCGTGATTTCGTATTTGGAAATATTGCTGTAGTCTATGCTGCCTTCTGTTATTTCTACTATGGAATATTCGTCGGTTACGGTAGTACCGCCGCAGGAAATTACTTTTACTTCGGCGGCTTTTTTTCCGGGAAGGGTTACGGGCATTCCGGTCTGCGGATTTTTTACTGTTTTACCCTTTTCTATTACAGACAGTTTTTTTCCGGGAAGAAGGCCCTGCTTTATTCCGCCTGCGATAAAAATGCCGTCACTGTCTGCCGAAAGAAATACTGACTTCCACGGACGATCCATGCAGTTGTTTATTACGTTTTCTACAAGTTTAGAAATTGCCGCACTGATTGCCTTGTCGCTCAAAGTTGCGTCAAAACCGGCCGTTCCGCCTATGCCAAGTATTGTAGAAGATTCTGTTTCTGCCTGACCCTTGCCTTCTTCTGAATAAATTATCTGTCCTGTAGAAACGTCGACAAGTCTTAAACTTACACCGGCCTGAACAATCTGGCGCTTTGTACGGGAGAAAAGGTCTGTTTCGCCGATATTTTTGCGGCCGAATTCTGTTATTGAACCTATAATAAGATAGTCGGCGCCGATTTTTTCTGCAGCCTGTGCATCTGTGAGAGCTTTTTCTGAATCTATTTTGTCTGCTTCGGCGCGCTCAAGTAAAATGAATTTACCGCTGGCCGCAAGTTTTGTGGAAAGGATGTCCAGCGCCTGTTTTCCGAGCGGGTCATTGTCTTTGTCAAAGAACGCGCCCTTTGCATACTGGCTTTCGTTTGTAAACCGTGCGATTGCTACCTTGCGCTTGAGTCCTTTGTACACCGGCTGGACAGACTCCTCTTCGTTAAGTGCTGTGCGGTCGGAGTGTACATCGGGCTTTACGCTTGTACACGAAGACAAAAGTGCCAGTGCGGTAAAAATGAACGGCAACAGTTTTTTCATAATATTCAACTCCTTCCTATTTAGATGGTTCAGATTAGATTCCGAGCGGTTCGTCTACGAGAATTATTTTTATTCTTCCCGGAACTTTGCTCATTCTTGTTTCTACGATGTATGAACAGATGCAGTCGGCGGCAGTACAATCACCGCAACTTCCTGTTTTTGAACACGGTGTTCCTGTAATCTGTGCAAAGTGAGGGTTTAAGTTGCAGCGCTGGACATTTACCGGAGCGGCATAATTTCTGGCACGGTCGCGGGCACTTTCTGTTGTTTTGCATATTTTGTTCATGCTTACTACGGCAATTACACTTTTGGGACCGTAAGCAATGGCTGCTACGCGGTTTCCCATTCCGTCTATGTTTATTAAAACGCCGTCTTCGCTCATTGCGTTAAAACTTGTGAGATAAACATCGGCAAAAAAGGCTTTGTGCATAAGTTCCTGGCGTTCTTCGGGAGTTTTTGCTGTGTCGCGGTCTATTGCATTGTAGTCTCCGCTGCGTACGGCTTCCAGAACTTTAAGTTCTTCCATAGTCTGGGTTCCGCCCCAGGAGACAGATGCTTTTGCCGGAATAAGTGAAAATACTTTTTGGGCTGCTTCCTGTGCAGTTTCTGTATAATATGCGTCGAATTTTCTGGCTTTGAGATTTTTTATTACGCGCTCGGCTAAAAGTTTGTTTCTGTTTTTTACCGAAATATCACCGGCCATTTTTTCCTCCACCAAATGAATTGCTTCTCTATATAAGGTACATCTTAATTCAATACTGGGGAAAAATCAATTGGAAAAAAGAAAACCTGTTTGCTGATTTTATTCAGTATCGCAGTCGGCATAAAGATAGGCGAGCATATTGTATTCACCGGAAGGAAGCCTGAAGTTGAGTGCGACTTCGAAATCCCGATCCAAAACAATTCCCAAATCGATGCAGTGCTTCATGTAACGGTTAAAGGTAAGATTTTGTTTTGGGGAAGGCTGTTTTGAAAGCAGTGCCTTTTGAAGTTCATTCATATCCATGGTTTTCTCCCGGCTTTGTCAATGAGGGGTTACCGTTAAAGTCTGCCTTAAGGGCAACCCCCGTTTTTAAATTCAGTCTGTAATTGTAAGAACTACAGGAAGCGTTACCGTTGTTGTTCCTTCTGTTGCGGTAATCATAACATTGTATGTTCCGCTTTCGAGAAGTTTTGCACCGGTCTGTGTAAACGTTGCGGGTGTTCCTACTGCTACATCTGCCTGTGTCTGGGTGTAGTGGTGCATTCCGAGTGAAGAAACTTCAATTTTTACAGAGTCGTAAGCGAAACCTGTTGTTATTGGTTCTGCACCGCTGTCTGCTACGGTTATTCTCCATGTAAGGTCGCCGTTGGTTTCAAGCGCAGCGGCTTTTGATACACTTACGGTATATGACGGATCTGTTCCTGTAAGTGCAACATTATTTTTACCAACTGTAATCCATGAGGCGTCGAGTTTATAGTCGGCTGCGTTAAAGATATTTACATCTGCGTCGGTTGTGTAGCATGCGTAAAGATCAATATTTGCAGGACCGGAGTATTTTGGTGTTGCAGCAACGTCAATATCTTTTTTGCCAGAGTCCTGCCACTTTGTCCAGGAAAGACTGTTCTTTACAAGTATATTTGTTGTTGCAGCTTCAGAAGTATCAGGAACAAGATATGCTGTTTCGGTAGAAGCATATCGTACAATTGGTGTAGTCTGTGCTGATCCTGTCTCCGGTGTATATGTTCCGCCCTGGAGATTGTATCTGATTCTGAACAGATTGATGAATGTTCCGCCGAATACTGTTCCAGTACCATTTCCTGCGCCGACTTTTACATAAGTGTTGGCTGATGAACCTGCACGGTTAACTGCGCGAATTCTTGCGACATAGGCTTTTCCGAGCTCAAGTTTCATTGTAAGCCATTTGTTGTTTGCAAGAAGTGAACCTTCTGTGTAAAGCTGGTCTTCTATTACTGCAGCACCGTAAGTAACTGCTGTATTGCCTGAATTTGTTACTGCTGATTCCCATGTTGTCTCGTCTGTCGGAATTGCAGCTACAGTAGAACCTGTTACATCAAGAAGGTCAATTTCAAAATAGCGCTCGTTTGTGCATGCTGTTCCGTCCCATTCAAACTTAACATCGTAGAATCCCGGAGTGCTGTCTTCTGTTCCTGCAACATAAGATGCTGTAAATGCTGTTGCTGCTGCGGGGGCTGTTCCGAGTACGTTTGGTACAGCTACAGCAGTGCTGTTTGTTTTTCCCGGAAGAATTACAAGACTGTCGCTCCATTCTGCTTCACATTCGGCTTTTGCATTAAGGAATTCTACTTTGAATGTATATGTTCCGGGGGCAAGATCTTTTGAAGAGTCACCAAAAGTTGAGGGGAATGCAATTGTTCCTGCAGATTTTGTTGCAGTTACAACAGTTGAACTGTCATCTGAATAATTGACAACAGTACCTTTTGTAAAATTGTAGATTCCGAGTCTTACTGACTCAATGTTGTCAGGAATTGTCCAGCTGCCTTCCAAAGAAGTTGTAAGCTTTACCTTACCCGGTGTTGTAAGTCCGTCGGGCTTTAAGGTAAAGCTTGCACTGTTTGCATGGCGTGTAAGGTCTACGGCAGCATATCCTATAAGAACTGCCTTTCCCTTAACTGTGGCAAGATCGTCTGCTTCTGTAATTTTTGTTGCTGCATCTGCAGTAACAGCAAGAGTAAGATTCCAGTTGTACGGCTCTACATCAAGAGTGAATTTTCCGTTTTCTACTGTTACAGAAGTCCACTCCTTTTCTTCACCGTTGGAAGCTTTTCCGTAGAGATAGTAACTGAGAGTGTCTGCTGTTGTAAAGGCATCGGGCATAATTGAACGTGCAGGAGCAAACCTATTTGCCTGAACACTGCTCTCTTCAACAAACTCGCTGTAATTTTTGATTTCTACAGTAAGTGTCCTGAGGCCTTCAATTCCATCACCGGAAACACTGTCGCCTTCAAGGCTGTTCTGACATCCGGCAAGACCAAGCAAAAGTGCAAGCGCACCAATGCAGTTCCTAAAGATTTTCTTTCCCTTCATTATTGTCCTCCTGAACAGGGATTTCTTCAAGCGAATCGTAAACCACAAGTTCACACGAGTCGCCGTATATTGTTCCGTCTGCGCAGGCAAGTGAAAGTTCAAGAACATAAGTTCTGCCGCTCACAAGCTTTGCATCGGGTATGTACAAAATAAAATACTGTTCTTCCTGAACAAGCACTTCTGTTTTTTTAATGGTGCTTACAGAAAAAAGCGTCCACTTGTATGACGAACAACCGTCGGGTGCCGCCAGAGAAACAGATGCATTGCGGTTTACAAAATAGCGTTCCAAAAGAATTTCGCTTTCATTAAAATTTTCATCACCCGGAACAGGTTCTCTGAAATTTTCTTCTGCAACATGGTGAAACTGCGAATTGTATTCATCCATAATCTGCCCGATTCCGTTTGTGCACGAAAACAAAAGGGCAGGTAAAATTACAAAAGCAAAAGGCATTGCACAAACTTTTATTTTCATTGCGCACCTGCCCTGAATCTGTAGCCTGCCCCAAAACGGAGTGAAAATGCAGTTACGCTGTCCCAGTTGAGTCCGGCAAAAAATGAAATTCTTTTGAATGCTGCCCCGACACAAATTCCAGCGCATGGAGAAAAATATGTTCCGAAAGCGCCGCCTGAAGGCTGGACCAGACTGAATACACTTATTCCCGCGCAGAGTTCCGCAAAGACATCAACATCAGTTTCAAAAGGAAACAAACTCAACCCGAACGGAACAACTGCAGAAAAAGAAGTGAGCAGCGGATTTTCAATAACCGAGCCGCCGCTTCTGTAAGTGTATGGAAAATTCTGTGAAGGAAAAGCACACGCTGCACGTACAAGACCGCCAAAATAAAACGGCTTTAGCACACCGGCATTTGTGTAACCGGCACAAAGGCCGCCCTGAACACCATAGATTCCCGAAAGAATTGAACAGTCGGCACGGACTTCCACACTGTGAGCATTGCGCGTTCTGAAAGCCTGAACCATTTCTGCAGAAGAAGAAAGTGCTGTTCCGCCAGAAGATTCTGCGCCTTCACCTGCAGGCAAATATCCTGTTCCCGAAGAAACATTTTCCTGGGCAACATAAACGCGGTAAAGGTTTGGCTTTTTTCCGGGTTTATAAAAAACGTCTTTTACATTCAAAATATAAATTGAACCGTCTTCATGTCCTACAAGAAGTTTTTTTGAATCAGAAGAAAATGCATAACTTGTAATTGCAGTTTTATTCCACGACGGAATGTAGCCCAGATATTCTGCACTGTCCAGCACGTAATACCTGAACTGATTTTTTTGTGTAAGAACAATCAGTGTTTTTTTATCTTCTGCCAGCCGGAATGAATTTATTTTGTCTTCACATGAAATTTGTTTTACGGTCTCGCCAAGAAAATTTTTTATTTCGATAGTGTCTTCTGCAGAAGCAAAAATTATTTTTTCTGAATCTTCTGTAAATTCCATGCAGGAAATTTTTGTACACGCGCCGGAAATTACAGTAACAGGTTCAACGCTGCTCATATTCCATACTACAACAGTTGCATCTGAACGCAGAGCCGCAATTTTTTTTGAAAAAGAATCAAAAGCAAGCGAAATTATTTGAACACTTTTATTTTTGTTTTCTGTATTGCTTTCGCTTTCATCTTCCGCAGTTGATGAAGAAGGAGATTTGAGCGTTAGTCCCGAAAGAGCATTTGAAATATAAAGCTGAAGATAAACGTGAATATTGTTTTCGGGAGTAACTGATGCGATGTAGTTTCCGTTTTTTGAAAAACTTATTCTGCACTCACCGTTGCCTTCGAATTTTCTTGTTATTGTATTTATTATTCCTGGAAGACGGTAAATTTTTAATTCAGAAGAATCAGACACCGTGACCAGCTGTTCAAAAGATTTTTCTTTATTGGCAACAAATTTAAGCTGCTGTACATTTTCATCATAAACCGAAAAAGTCTTTATCTTTGAAAAATCATCTGCGTCGCGGATTGTAACAGAATTTGCTTCACTGTATGCAAAAACAGAAGAGTCGGCATTCCAGTCCAGAGCCAGTACGCTCGAAGGAATTTTTATTACCGGAATATCAATTTCCTTTGATGAGATACAAAATGGTAATGCTAAAAATAAAACTGCTGTAAATAAACGCCTCTTCTCTTCCATAATAAAACTCTGTTTTCCATTATACCCCCCCCCATTTTTTGTCAATACTATCTATATAACGGTAGACAACTATCTTGTACATCTTTATGACAAAACAGGATGCAGCAACCGCAGCGAAAAGGAAAAGGAACTCATTCAGCAATTAAAAAAATAGAAAAAACAGCATTTCTTCGCAGTGTTAATTCGTATCTTGGAATAATGCAGCATTACAAAATGTATAATTTCAAAAGTAAACTGATAAAACACTGTTGCGGCATTTATTGGAAAAATTATTTTTCTTTTAAAACAATTCTTAAGAAAATTGTCTGGCTAAAAACTGAATATATTGATTGATGTCCAGTATATTCTGCATTGAATATAGTTACCTTTCAAGATATAATAAACTTATGGCAGAATTAAAACTTTTTCCTATTGGAATTCAGGATTTTGAAAGGCTCAGAAAAGATGGTTGTTATTATGTAGATAAAACCGACATAATTTATAAAATGACTCATACTTTTAATTATTATTTTTTGAGCCGTCCGCGCCGCTTTGGAAAGTCACTTTTAATTTCAACTTTA
>OQVQ01001023.1_pt1 | contig 12038 bp, 9 predicted proteins | sample 1691491 | NCBI WGS metagenome assembly OQVQ01 (sample SAMN03418252, study PRJEB22391) | human gut metagenome | biome: human-gut; feature: organic feature; material: feces | host: Homo sapiens | place: Tanzania | collected 2013-01
GCATTGGTAATACGCATATCCAAATTCCTCTTTTTTAGTCACAACCGTTCTTTATTCACCACTTTTCTAGCAATTGCTTTAAACTCTGAATCTGTAAGTCAGCTCAGTGTAGATAGAGAGAACGAATATTATGATCTGCTGGAACAGAGTAAGCAGCAGAACGAGCAGGAAGATAATTGCGATCATAGCTACTATCGTGAGCAGCATAAGAGCTATCGTCTTGCCGAATGTGAACTGGTGAACAGCCTTCTGACCGGATACGAGAAGTATGAAGGTCCAGCATTCACCGATTATCTGTATCGTCTGGATGAAGATGTACTCATCTCTGATAAGGAAGTGCGAGAGGAATGTGCAGAGGAGCGAGCTTATAACATAAGGGATAAGAGCATAAGCGCTGTTGATGAAGATGTTTTTCATCGTGCCCTCGCCGTCGAACAGCGTACACATTGACCAGTTTGCGACTACCCATGTCAGGAAGAGGATAAAGCTTTTGAATATGTAAGGAACTATGTTGAAGATCCTGTCATAGCTGCTGTAATACTGGAAGCCGTACAGCCGGCTGTATGCCAGTGATGCGATGAAAAGGAGAACGACAACGCCCCATGCGATCTTCATCGAACCGCCCTTTTTCCAGCGGAGGTCCTCGAAGCCTTCAAACGGGTGCATGCAAACGTATTTCGCCCACTGACCTTTAGTATAATCCATCATTTGAGCTGCACACCCTCTCTTTTCATATTTTGTAACATACGCCTGAAGTCAAGCTTTCCTGCTTTCTTCATCTTTTTGAGAACGACGATGAGGATTATCAGCAGGATGATAACGAGCATGATAACATCGAAATGATCTCTCAGGAAGTCATCACGGTAGCCCTCATAAGCCTTATCGTAGCGGACACGGCTGATAGCGGTCTTGTAATACTTCATAGCTTCCTCATAGCGGCCGCTGTTGAAGTAAGCGTTGCCTATTCCGATGTAAGCGCGGCGGTAGTTTCCGTCGTACTTCAGGACTTCGAGCCAAGGCTCAAGAGCCTCATCGTAGCGTCCGTCATTATAAAGCTCGGTAGCCTTAGTAACAATGTTTCCGAAGTCTGTTCTCTTGAATACGGTAATGTTGCACTTTCTGGAATCGAGGACGTAAAGCTTATCCTGATAGGACTCGACAGCGGAAGGAGCCTTGAAGCCTCCGAGCTGATCGCCCGTTGTGCCGATGATGAACATCAGGTTGCATTCCTTGTCGTACTGGAAGATACGGCCCTGGTTATAGTCGAGGCAGTTCAGCACGCCGTCATCTCCGATATCGATATCGACCATCGAAGTTTCCTTGGAATAAATGGAGTAATATGCAGGAGGCACATCACCGAAAGTAACGTCGTTTACGTTTGCGTTATTGAAGATGTTGTAGCCTCTGGGGTTCAGCTTCTTTACGATATCGGTATCGACATCTGTGGATTCGGTTACTGTGTAAATGAATCCGTCCTCGTCTATATCGAAGTTGGAGAAGCCGACAGGAGTTGTCTTGATCGTGCTTGCACGCTGCTCTTCCGTGGAGATGAGGTTCCAGAAGTATCTGGAAAGCACCTCAGCGGTAGCGTCAACACGGTTTGCGCCGTAGAATCCGAGGAACTCTCCGTCGCTGTTGAACATAACGGCACCCTTATTTACGCTCTTTACGACTGCGTAAACATTTCCTGCCTTATCGGCGAGAACTCTTATCGGGTTATAGGTCAGGTCAGCGGAATAAAGCTCCGAATCGGGCTTTCCGAAGAGTCTGATGACCTTTCCGTCCTGATCGCAGTGAATGATACGGGAATTCTCCGTATCTGCGATGTAGATCGTATTGTCATATGGGCTTACGAAAACGCCGCTCGGGTTTTTCAGAGTAAGCGTTTCGCCGTTATAGTCAAATTCGGTCATTATTCTCTCGACATTGAATTCCATGTCGGTGATAATGAGCCTGGAGGGGAGCTTCTGCTTCTCTCCGTTTATCTCAACTTCGCCCGTTTTATCGGTTATATAGAACTTATTATCGGCAGCGAGGAAAAGATCCGTAGGCTCAACGAGCTTGTCGCAGCCCATCTGAGCGCCGTCGATGTTATGATCCGCAACATATCCGACCTGTGAAGGAACGGCATCGCTCCATCTGTCATATGTATAAGGGTCATAGGCTTCCAGAGCGGAAACCGAAGCGGTCAAAGCACTAACCGAAAGCATTGCCGACAAGATGACCGCAGCAGCTTTTTTTCGGTTTATCACAAATCATCACCCTTTTCTTTAAGTTGTACAGCTCATCAATCCTTGATACCTGAATGAGCCATTGTTTCCATAACGTTCCTCTGTGCGAGAATGAATATAAGCAGCGGCGGAACCATGAGTACGACTGCCGATGCAGCGATCGCACCCTGTCTTGCCAGACCTGCCGCAGCGATCTGCTGAACGACTGTCGGCATTGTTTTGAGTGCCTCATCGTAGATGAAGAGACCGCCTGTCGCATTCCATGCAGCCTGGAACTGGAAGATGATGATTGTCATAAGAGCCGGCTTTGAGTTAGGCATTACGATGCCCCAGCAGATCCTCATAAGACCTGCGCCGTCGATCTTGGCAGCCTCGATCATAGCGTCGGGCAGCTGAGACATACTCTGACGCATCAGGTAGAGGTCCATAGGCGTAGCGATGATAGGAAGGATCAGTGCCCAGTAGGTGTTGATCATTCCGAGCTCTGCCATTACCAGGTACTGCATGATGTAAAGAACGGTACTGGTAAAGAGCATTGCCACAACGATTACCTCATTCAGGAACTTGAAGCCGGGGAATTTGCACTTGGAAAGTACGAAAGCGGCTGTCGAAGCGAACAGAATGTGGAAAACGGTTGCTGTAACGGTAACGAAAACGCTGTTGAAAACGTTTCTCGAGAACGGTACCCATGAGTTGTTTGCGACCTTGAAGAGGTCATCGAAGTTATCGAGTGTAGGCTCCATAGCGTAGAGCTTAGGAGGCATGATAAAGATCTCCTGAACAGGCTTCAGCGAGTTGATGATAGCCAGATAGATCGGGAAGATCATAAAGAGTCCGAGGATAGTCAGCACCAGAAAGATGCCTACGTCGTTTTTCCACGACTTGCCGACACGCTTGTTGGAACCCTTGCTCTTTTCCATCTTGCGGTGTTCCTTCTCACGGCGTTTGCGGAGCGCTTCGAGGGCAGCGGCGTTTTCCGCTTCCTGAAGTGCAGCCAGCTCGGACGGTTTGAGATTTTTCTTGTTTTTCAGCACTATCACTCACCCCCGTCAGTCAATATATTTGCTGAGGATACGGCGGATAAGCGCATTACACAACAGCATTACGATAAACAGAACAAAGCATATTGCGGACGCATAACCCATCTCGTAACGGATATAACCGTAGTCGAAAGCGTGCGTCATGATCGTATGTACCTTATAGTCAGTCGACGGGAAGCCGGCGAGCTGTCTGCCGACGAGATCGGCTGTGAAGGCTGTAACGATCTGCTGAACAGCGGCGAACATCAGCTGAGGTCCCATAGAAGGCAGAGTGATGTAGATAAGCTCCTGCCATCTGTTCTTGATTCCCTCGATAGCGCCCGCCTCGTACATGGACTTGTCGATGCCCTGGAAGCCTGCACGCAGAGCAAGGAAGCCTGCGCCCATTGAGAGCCAGAGCTGAACTATGATAACGCAGGGGAGAACATAGTTCGCATCTGTAAGCCACTGGATAGCGGAGTTTGTGATGCCGAGTTCCATAAGAGCGGCGTTTGCGTAGCCGTAGGTATCACCGCTGAAGATCAGCTGCCATACGAAGTAGATGTTTCCTGCCATAGAAGGCGCATAGAAAACGAGCGTAAACAGTGTCTTCAGAGCGGGATGAAGCTCATTGATGAGCCAAGCGAGCAGGAAGCTCAGGAAATAGCTGAGCGGTCCTGTAAAGATAGCGAAGATGATAGTGGTTCTGACAGCGATGAGGAAAACATCGTCCTCAAGGAACAGAGTATAAAAATTCTGAAATCCTATCCACTTCGGGAAGTGCGCCATATCGAAGCTTGTGAAGCCGATAGGCAGCGACATGATAACGGGTATTACCGTAAATACGAGGAAGAGGAGCATGAACGGCGCAAGCATAACGTAGCACATGTAATTTCTCTTCATTTCATGGCGGGTATATGCCCAGCGTTCTTTACGGCTCATTTTCCGCTCGGAGGGGAGAAGAATCTCCTTCTTAGCGGGCTCGGATGAAGATGCCAAATTTAATCCCTCCTGACTGAATTAATCATCGAGACCGAGGTTCTCACGTTTTCTTGTGATCTCGGCATTGATGTCCCTGTTGTACCATCTCAGTGTTTCACGGGGATTCTCAGCATCGTTTACGCAGGTTCTGAATGCGTTCATGATGCTTCGTGTTACAACGTAGGACGACGGCGTGATGGGAATTTCTTCAAGTTCATCCATCTGAGCCATGATCTTAGTGAGATCCTTCTTGGACCAGTTGAGTCTCTGTAAAGCTTCGGGGTTAGCGGAGTCAAATCTTCCGAGAGGACCCATTACGCCTTCAACGTTCTGACCGTAGGAAACCATAACGTCGGTAGAAGTGAACCACTTGATGAATTCCCATGCAGCGTCAACGTTCTTGCAGTCCTTAAGGATAACAACGCCTGAGCCGTTGGAGTTTGCAGCGTGAGAAACCGTGCCGTCCTCGCGGAGTGTTCCGGGAACGGAAGTGAAGTCCCAGAGTCCCTTGATCTCAGGAGCTGCGACATTCAGCTGATTATAGAAAGTATTGTAGTTCTGGATAACGATAGGAGCTTCACCTGTTCTGAAACGTGTGAAAGCATCGTACTGCTGATCGAAGTTATATGTAGTATAGAACTTGACCCACTGCTCGAAAGCGTCAACAGCTTCCTGAGTTTCAAATGTGGTAGCAGTCTGATCGTCATTATAATAGTTGATGCCTCTCTGGAGAGTCAGCAGAGCGAATGTGTGACCTGACTCGGTAGCAGCAGCAACAGCGTTGCCGTTTACGTTTACAGGGAAAAGGACAGATTCCAGGATACCGCTTTCGTGCATTATACTTTCAATGATCGCGTTTACGGTGTGCCTATCTCAAGAACCTTCCCGATGATGTTCTACCGTACCGACGTTCTCGCAGGTATCGGCATAGACGATCCCCCCGAGACATGCCCCGCCATAACAGCCTCCATGATGCTTCCCTGAACGAGGTTGATGGAAACGTTTATGTTATATTCGGGAACAAACTGGGAGTCAACAAGCTCCTTGACAACGACCGTCTGGTCACGTCCGAGTCCGACCCATACGTTGATGGAATCCTGCGAAACATCGGAAAGAACGGTGTAATCCTCAACGAAGGAGCCGAAGAAGGACTTTGTGCTGAACGACAGGCTCTTGAAGAACTGTTCCTTGCAGGAGGTGAAGTCCTTGGAAGCGGGCGCAAGCTCGAAATAGTCGATCTGGAGCGGCTGAGTACGGTACTGACGCATCCACGAGGAAACGGAAGCAACGTTATCCTTCAGCGTTGAGATCATCTGGGGGATCTTGTTTTTCTTCTCGATACATCTGTCGAGAACGATAGCAAGACGTTCAAGAGCGGCAGCCTCAGAACCGCCCTGATTTGAAAGCGCCTCAATATTCGCCTTCTCCTCATAAAGAGCATCTCTCAGACGTGTGAATTCGGAGATAAGTTCGGGGATCTCCTTATCAACGTTATAATCGGTATACTTATCGGGGTTAGGTCCCGTGATCATAAGTATCTTTCTGTAATACTGGTTGACATCGTAAACAACGGAGTCCAGACGTCTCATAGAGTCGCCTATCTCACCGGGGATAACTTCCATAGTCAGGGTGTGCTTGCCCTTTGTCAGATAAACATAGGCAGGGTCGCCGTTATCATCTTCGGGAGATATGCATTCCCAGTCAGCATCGTAATAGAACTTCACCTGGGCATATGCATCATTCGGAACTTCGCCGTCAATGTATACCCGGCGGTTCGAGTACATACCGCGCATAGAGTTCTGGCGTGCCTTGATGCCGAGCTTATAATATCCGTCCTTATCGACATCTACATTCCATGTGATAGACTGTCCTGCGCTGTCCCATGTACCCTCGCCTATTGTGTTATAGCGCTGTTTTGTGGGGTTTGAGGGAGAAGTGAGGTAGCTGCCTCTGTCATATGTAGGATAAAGTGTCTGATCGGACTTGGTATCAGCGTGTTCGCCCTCGATGCGGATGACTTCGGCATCGGAATTAGCGGCGAGATCGGAATCGGAGGGCTTTGTATACTCAGCAAATCCCTTAGAATTCACGAGCTTTACCTCAGCGATAGCAACGCTTGCCTTATAGGATTCGAAAGTGATGGTGTGCTTGCCCTCATCGAAATAGAAATAGAGGGGGTCGTTGAACAGACCATCGACATCACGCAGAGAGATCGTCGTCCACTCGGGCTGTTCTACCTGCGGAGGACGCACCTCATTGTCCTTGGAATCTGTTTTGATGGGATACGCATTGACCCATGTTCTGGGGAAAGATGCACGGGTAGCGGTATCGTAAGGGGAAACGCCGTCTAAGAGGACGGACATTTCAGTGGTTGTGTTTCCGCCTGTGATGGGGAAATATGTTACTTCGAGGTTATACGCACCGGCTGTGGGAACGTCCACCTCATAGGTAACAGCGCCCTCCTGGTTAGACCATACGAGAACGTTTTCTTTGCCCTCATAGGATTCTACTGAACATTCTGTTTCATCGGAAGCGCCTGTAAATTCGGCTGTGACCGTTTCCTCGGGGCGCGGCTTGTCTGCAATTTCGTCATAATAATCACTGTAAGTCTTTTGCTTTACGAAGCCTGACTGCTCGCTGTCGGAAGCGGTGTTTTCGGCGGAAGCGGACGTATCGGAATCCGCCGTGTCGGCTGTATCCGCAAAGACAGTCATCGGAACGGCAGAGCATGCCATTATCAGAGCAGCAGCCGAAGCCAGCAGCCTTTTCAGGTTGGATTTTTTAGACACTTAATGACCACCTTTCATAGGATTTAAGGACTTACGCAGGAAGAAACGATACACTTAAAATCAAAACATCATTCGTATCCGAGGCTTGGACACGAATGTTTTTGTGCAAAATGTATAATCTTATATCCCATTATATGTCATTCTGACTAATAACGCATAAGTATCTTACTAACATTATAACAATATGCATAAGATTTGTCAAGCGGACGGAAACGTTTAAGTTGAAATAACTTCGATATGACGTTTTTTTGGCGATTTTCACAAACACATCACTCACATGCTGTTGAAAATGACAATCAAAGGATAAATATGTGACAAATAAGAGAAAGCCGAGGGAGAATAGAGGAGATTTAAGGTTAGTTTAAAAATATGAACATCAAAAATGTTTACATTTTGTAAACGATTTCTGCATGATTTTTATTCTGAAATGCGCATAAATTCGGCACAATGCACAAAATGAAAGTGACGGTAAATTTTTATGCAAATCGGCGGGGTTTTCGATTTTAATTTGCCGCCCAAATCTGTAAAGCAGAAATCGTTTACAAAATGTAAACATTTTTGATGCCAAATCTGTAAAGCATATGCTTGACATTGTATGTATTATGTGATATACTATAAATAAAGGAGATGATAGTTATGGCACAGACTATGGTCAATTTCCGAATGGACGAAGATCTGAAAAAAAATATGGAATCGACCTGCAAAGAGCTTGGAATGAATATGTCAACGGCATTTATTATTTTTGCCAAAAAGGTTGCGAGGGAAAAAAGGATACCTTTTGATGTCAGTGTTGATCCTTTCTACTCCGAAGAAAACATGAAGCGGCTCGAAAAGATCATTTCCGATATTGATTCGGGAAAAGCTAAGCTTGTTGAACATGATCTCGTTGAGGTGGATGAATGAAGCTTTTGTGGGAAGAAACTGCCTGGGCAGATTACTGCTACTGGCAGTCTCAGGATAAAAAGACGTTGAAGCGCATCAATACCATTATAAAAGACATCATGCGTGATTCATTCAGCGGGATAGGTAAACCCGAGCCGCTGAAATCCAATCTAAGCGGGTGGTGGAGCAGAAGAATTGATGAAGTCAATCGAATTGTTTATAAGGTTTCCGGCGATTCGATCATTATCGCTTCATGCAGAGGACATTATGATGAATAAAAAAGTCTCAGCAGACCGCTGAGACTTTTTATTTTATCTGTATTTCCCATTGCAACAAAAAGAAGCACCCCGTCCGCTCTGCATACGGACGGGGTGCCTTTATATGATGTTAGAAAACGTAAGTAATCTAAATCGTGTGGGGGCTATGAATTAGCCTCTCTTCTTAGCGATAACTGCTGCAGCTGCAAGAGCAACAGGAATTACAGCCAGAGCAACAGGAGCGTTACCTGTAGGAATGTTCTCTACGGGAGCAACAGCAGTTGTCTCAGCGGGAGCAGCCTCAGTAGCAGGAGCCTCTGTCTCAACAGGAGCCTCTGTGATAACCTCAGTCTCTACGGGAGTAGTCTCGATCTCATCGGGATCCTCAGTCTTGCCCTGGGAAGAATCAGCTGAATCAGAAGCTGCTTCCTGCTCAGGAACTGTAACTGTGCAGGATACCCACTCTACGTTCTGAGTAGAGAGGAGCTCAACGGAGTGGAGAACTACGGAAGCATCATAGAATCTGCCTTCTGTCAGCTCATCCCAATCAAATGTGATTGTGTTTGTGCCCCAATCAACAAGACCGGAAGCGGAGAACTGCTTGGAGAAGTCTCTGTTCAGTACGATTGCGCCTGTGAACATTGATACGCCCCAAGGATCGTAGGAATCCTTAGTGTTGTCTGTATCCCAAACGCCGTTTGTAGCTGTCCAGTTGAGGTTTGCACCGCCAACAGACTTAGCCCAAGCTCTGTATGCAGCATCATCGAAGTTGTCCTTAGCTGTGAACGTCAGTGTAACGCCGCTGTTGTCAGCGATAGCATCACGGATCTGACGGAGAGCATCAGGCTTCCAAGCTCCGAGGTCACCGGATACAGTCTTAACAACGCCGCTATCTACTGTGATACCGGACTTAAGACCAACCTTGTTGGACTCGAACTTTGTGAACAGTGTTTCAGCTGTAGGAGTTGTGGACTTAACCTCAACGCCAACATATGTGCCCTTAGAAGCAGCCTTTGCAGCCTCGATAGCAGCATCGTAAGCATCAAGAGAGCCGAGCTTGAGGTCAGCAGTGAGTGCATCGTATGCAGCCTTAGCATCTGTAGAAGCCTTAACAGCAGCATCGTAAGCCTTAACATCAGCAGCATACTTCTCAGCAGCTGTGTTATGTTTAGCTACATCAGCATCAGCAGCAGCATTAAGGAATTCACCCTTCTTTGTTGTAGAAGTGATTACCTTCTTACCAGCAACTTCTTCCCATGTAACAACTTCATCGCCAGGAACTGTTACAGCACCTGTGCCATCGAGGTCGATAGAAGAATCAGTAGGCTTTGCAGGAGCTGCAGCAGGAACTGCCTTAGAAGCAGCATCATACTTAGCAAATACAGCCTTAGCATCTGTAAGAGCCTTGATTGTAGTTGTAGCAGCGTCATCAGAGATCTCGTAGATTGCAAGATCCTGGAGACCGGAAACAGTCATTGTAACCTTTGTCTTATAAGCGCCAACGCCGTTCAGAGCGTCAAGTGTCTTAGAAGCTGTAGCAGGGATCTTAGCTGTTACAACGATCTTATCGAAGTAAGGAAGATCAAGTTCCTTCTGAGCAGCATCGTCAGCCCATGTGTTTGTCTTAGCATCATAAGCGCCGGAAACAGGGTACTTCTTGTTACCATCGGACATCTTAACTGCGAGAGCTTCCTTAACAGTGTTGTACTTGTTAACGTACAGAGCCTGAGCATCAGAAGCAACACCGTTACCGGAAACGGGGAGCTTGAATGTGCCAGCCTTGGAAGAAGCGCTGTAGTTGAAGAGGTTCCAGTTGTAGAAGTTAACATCGTTCCATGTTGTGTTGTACTTCATAGTCTGAGTCTTAGTACCTGTTGTACCAACAACCTCAACTGTGAGATCCTTCATGTTAGCGATGTCGAGAAGACCGGAAGCATCAGTAAAGTTCAGGCCGAGAACCTTGTTAGCATCTGTATCAGCCAGGTCAGCGATTGCCTTGGAAAGCATGTAGTCGCCGTCGAGTGTGAACTGTACGGTTGCGTAGAATTCAGCGTCCTTAGTAAGATCAACTGTGTACTCACCTGCGCCAGGAACAGCAGCAGATGCGGATGTAGCCATTGCAGATACGGCCAGTGCGCCAGCCATTGCGCCAGCGAATGTCTTTTTCATGTTCATGAAAAAATCCTCCTTGTTTTGTTTCTTGTTTTCTTTATTTATTTCCAAATGTAAATGGAAATCAATAATTGATATGTAACCTTTGGGCTATGCCTTTCGGATTACGCTATTATTCTATCATGTAAACCCTCAACTGTCAATCAGCATTTACAACAAATTTTGCGATGCCAAACTGGTGAAAAGGGGTATAAATCACTAACTTTCACAACTTTTTTCGAAATCGACAACGTTTTCGGTAACAATTTGATTACAGAGAGGGGGGATTTTTTATTGATATGTAATTTTATCGGAGCACATATTTCTTTTCAAAGCGCTTCAAAATCTCATCTCCGTCAGCACGATTTCCATTATCAAGCGAGCTTATGCCAGCCGCAAGCATCTCTTTCAGCTCTTCCATGCTATGATAAACGATACTCTCGGGAGGGGGGCATTCGTCAAAATTTTCATTTCGGGGAGATTTTTCGGAATTATAACACATATTTTCTCAGCCTTTCCAAAGCTTCATACGCATCTTCCGTTCTGGCGTTTCTTATGTCGTCCCCGCCTTTTTCCAATGCGGCAAGCAGTTCCTCTTTGTTTCTGATATACGTCCTGCTGTCGGGTTTTCTTTTCGTATATTTCATTTGCGGCTTCTCTGTTTACTGACATAAGATCATCTCCTTTTATATATAGTATATCATATTTTCGGTGAATGTCAACGAGGGCGCATTATATCCGCGTGACGGCACGGTTGGGCGGTTGGGGGATACTATACTTACATGGCGACTTTGCTGCGGTCATATAAAAGCTTTCGGTCGGGAACGGAAAGTCACGGGGGTATGTTGGGTGAAATTATCCAAAAAGAGAAAAACCGCCGCCCGATACGTTCGGACGGCGGTGGGTTTATATGCAGCAGATCAGACTCTTGCCTTTGTGTCAACTTCCTCTGTGATGCGTGCTATGATATCGTCGGCTGTCATTGCGCCAAGCTCGTTGTTCTTGCGGAAGGTTACGGAAACTGTGCCGTTCTCGACTTCCTTGTCGCCGATAACGAAAATATACGGCAGCTTTTCAAGGATAGCATCTCTCTTCTTTCTGCCTACGCCCTCGCTTCTGTCATCAACCTCCGTTCTGATGCCCTTTGCTTCAAGCTTCTTCCTGATCTCATATGCATAATCAAGATGTCTGTCGGCTACGGGGACGATCCTTACCTGCTCGGGGGCGAGCCATACGGGGAGTTCGCCTGCGTATTTTTCGAGGATATATGCGAGTGTTCTCTCGAAGCAGCCGAGGCTTGTTCTGTGGATTATATAGGGGTGCTTCTTTGTGCCGTCAACGTCTACATATTCCATGCCGAAACGCTGTGCGAGGAGCATATCTATCTGGATAGTTACGAGTGTATCTTCCTTGCCGAACACGTTTTTATACTGAATGTCAAGCTTTGGTCCGTAGAATGCGGCTTCATCTATACCGATAGTATATTCTACGCCGAGGTCGTCAAGGATAGTTTTCATTGTTGCCTGAGCTGTTTCCCACTGCTCGGCTGTGCCCTCGTACTTATTCTTCGGGTTTGCGGGATCCCACTGCGAGAAGCGGAAGGTGCAGTCCTCAAGCAGGCCGACCGTGCCGAGGCAATACTTGGCAAGATCGAGGCAGTGCTTGAACTCCTCCTCGAGCTGATCCGGGCGCAGGACCAGATGGCCCTCGGAGATGGTGAACTGGCGG
>OQVQ01001025.1_pt1 | contig 12024 bp, 9 predicted proteins | sample 1691491 | NCBI WGS metagenome assembly OQVQ01 (sample SAMN03418252, study PRJEB22391) | human gut metagenome | biome: human-gut; feature: organic feature; material: feces | host: Homo sapiens | place: Tanzania | collected 2013-01
AGGATTACCTCCGCCGCCCTTGCCGTCCGGAGGAGCATCGGGTTTTTCACCATCCGGCTTTTCACCGTCAGGCTTGCTGTCGGGCTTTTCTCCGTCAGGCGGATCGCCGGGATGGTCATCATCTTTTTCGGCTTTATCTGCATCAGATTCGGATGCTGCTTCGGCCGTTACCTCGGTATTGGCTGATGTATCTGAGGTTGAGGTTTCAGTCGAACCGCAGCCTGAAAGACTTACACAAAAAGTAAGTGCTGCTAAAAGCGCTGTTAAACCTATGTTTTTCTTCATATTGAACCCTCCTTGATGTTGGGAAACAGGTGCTTGATTTGTTTTCATGGTTTTATTATACAGCCCATTCCTTAAAATCGCCTTAAACGGAGTTGAGTAATTGGATAATAATGATGAAAGCTGCGTGAGAACAATATGAATATGCTGTCACATTGAAACAAGGACTTATTTCTTTTCTGCCGCTTTTCGCAATCCCCTAAATGACAAATTTTCAAGTGCTGCCCGAAACGGCAAAATGATTGGATTTCCATTAATCACACATCTCAGCCTCAAAAACCTCAAATCTGTCAACGACCTCAAATCTCTGCGGTATCTTTTCCGCCAGATGCTTGCGGATAATGCTTACAGCGTTTCCCAGAACGTCCATAGTGAGCTCCTCCGAAACGCAAAGGCAAAGACATTCCAGTGAACATGAAGCAATCGCACCAAGCTCATATATATTGTCGTTTTCATCATGAAGATTGATCCTTACGCACTGACCGTCATAGAAATACTCGGGTGTCACGGAACACAGCGGCTTTTCCGCATTTTCCAGTGCCTTAAGAAAATCGGATATGCAAAGCTCAACGCACTCGATTATCTTTTTAACAAGTTCAAACGAATTCGGTTCAAAGCGATACAGCACGGGCAGCTTTGCACCCTCCGCCTGTGAATCGATGTAAACCGCCGAAAGCTTGCCGTCGATGAAAACCGCTTCTGTGTCCTTTAAAATGTCCTTGACCTTTGGCTGATAAATGCAATGCTCCCTGTATCCGCCGCAGGCATATGTAAATATATCTGCATTTTCATCGTGATCTATAACAACACAGTTTACCGAAGCTGCGGGAAGCTGTTCAAGGGTATATACTCCCGTTTTAAATTCCATAGGTATTCTTATTTGACTCATAATTATCCACCTTTCTGTTTTCAGCCGTTAAAATCAAATACTTCCTCAAAATCCAAACCTGTAATGCCGTTTTCTTCTATGAAGTCTTTGAATTCATCGGTTACATACATTCTCATATTATAAACTGCGCCCTCATACTTCAGTTTAAATATAGGGAAATATTCAACATCATTCTTAAATTCATACTTATAAATTATACCCGGTATTCTGGAACTCGGCATAAAATTGCATTTTGATCTGTCAATATCTAATCCGTCAATACTTCTGAAAGGATTTAATAAGTAATATTTATTTGACAGATCATCATCATTTATCACTTCAAGGAACTGAATGCAATCAGAAAACTTTTTTTCAATTAACGCCTTGCTCTTCTCATTTACTATAACAAATAATACATTATGATGCAGAACATCGTAGGTCTTTTTCCTCTTGTTTATGAAGCTGTTCGTATAAATATGCAGTGCCTCCCAATTTTCAAAAGGAACGCCGTCGTCCATATACTTCCAATAACGATCTTTAAAATCCAAACAGTCAAGCTTATTATTATCTGAATAAATACAAGTAATGCCATTCTCCAATGTAAGTAAGCTGTATATTTTCATATCATCTCTCCTATTTTAATTTGAATTATTGGTTTTTAAATTTCCCGACATCATCAGCATTTGATTTACGTTCCGCTATAATAAATTCAGCCGTTAAAATCAAATACCTCCTCGAAAACCCAACCTGTAATGCCGTTTGCTTCTATGAGCTCTTTGAATTCGTCGGTTACATAAATGCTTTATCATGTTTGCCCCTCTGCCCGACAGTTGTTCAAATGTTTTCTCACATTTTTTTCGAGGTGTTTTATTAAGTATCATTCTTAATACCTACACACCCAAACATCAAATTTTCCGCATATGAGTTCTGTAATACTTTTCAAATTGAGCTTCTACTATTTCATCAACATCATTAAAGCTAAGAAATTTTCCATACTTCTCATACCATTCTTCGCCCCATTCTTTGCCATGATGTTCGCCTGTACATATTCCTTGATTATCGGTAACGTAATACTCCTCGCCATAACAGCGTTCAATGATCCACTCAATATCAGAGTAATTTCTTATCAGCCTTTTTATATCAGTAGTTACCTGATTGCCGCTGTTTAAATAATAAACTTTTGCTGCAAGTTCAAAGCAAACAACAAACATTTTGAAATCCAAAATGTCAAAATCCTCCTCTCCTCTCTTAAGAATCGGACATCCTGACCATGCAAACGGTCCCTTTCTCATCACATTATCATCATTGCGAGGCAAATTTAAGCAGCAGGCAGTAAACGTGTTGTATTGAATTCCTTTTGCATATTCGCTTAAAATTTTCTGAAAATAGGTACCGATACTTTTTTCAAAATAATCAATCACCTGAGAATATTCATTTTTATCATACGGAAAAACATCCAAAAATTTCATATCTTATTTCTCACCTTTCTTCCTTTATTGGATATAGTGATTTCAGCTCCCAAGTTTTAATATCAATCCACCCTTCAAAGAGAACTCCATTATCTGAAACACCCGTTAATTTTAATGAGTATTTTCCTCTGATGTTTTTTTCTATATTTATTTCTACATTAATAAATGCGGATTTTGCCCACTTTTCAATTGTTTTAATTGGAATTACAGAAGTATCAACAACAGTTTTGCGATATGGGTTATCCATCTTCCATACATATTCTTCCACATCATTCACCGTTTGAATAAAGTAGCCACCAAAAATTTCTCGAAAGACTGTTGAGAAAATCTTCGTCAATACAGATGATTGTGCTGCCTTGACGAATATATCCGCTGTTCAGTCCAAGTGAAGGATAGAGATAAAAATCAATATCCTCCGAGTCCGAGCCTGTGATTTTTCCGATAGTTTCTTTGTTGATCTCAAGACTGCCTGTCCGTGAAGAAGCCGCTGAGTTATAAATTATTGTACCATCATTTTTCAGAACAGTTTCTTTGTTTGTAAGATGGTAGCATGATTTCTTTACATTATACGGATAATGCTTGATCATTGAGATCTCATCTGTCAGAAGCTTATCCCTGTCATATGAGCAATAGCGATAGGTTTTATCAGAGATCATTGCTCCCATAATATCCACCGCATATACATTTTCAAGCCGCTCGGTGCTGCCGTCATAGTATATATTCACGGTGTTTTCGTCATCAAAAATAATCATCGGACCATTCTTATATCTGCTGTCAACAAAGGCAATTGCCCCTCTTTGGGGAGCAGCCTTGATTTTCACATCAAGTTCTGTCAGAGCATCTTGCTTTACATCATAACAATACGCTTTCATCTGCGAAACAAAGTAAAAGCAGTCGGAACGCCTGTCCTCACCGTCATGAGAAAAAATGTCAATAGATGCATACACATCATCAACATCCAAAAATTCAAAAACAGGTTCATTAAAGCTTTCTGTGCGGTAAATTCCCAAGGAATCATCATCAAAAATAATCCCGATATAGGGGACATTTCCCTTGACGTTGTTCAAAACCGCATATTCGGGAACTTTTGGGAACAAACCGGAAACTGTTTCCCTCGGCGAATTATAGATCGTAAGCTTTCCATCATCTGAGATCGTTACAAATTCTGCCGTTCCCCCGCTTCTTGCACAATCCGCAAAAACAAAATTTTCATCTATATCGAAGCACTCAGGGAATGCCTTTTGTGCCGCAGCCCTAGATACTAAAAACAGTGAAACAATAAAAATAATCAATATGCTCACAAAAACTAATACCGTTCTTTTTCTATTAATTAACATCAACAATTACCTCGATTCTTAACGGATTATATTTATTGTTCCCCCAAATAAACCTTGCCAAAAATCACGCAGCATATTTAGTGTAGTGAGAATTGAAAAAGGAACGGATCTTGTAAGGATTTAACTGTCTGCAAGCTCATCAGGATTGTATTCCGGGGCATACGGAGGAAGATAAAACACTTCAATTTCCTCTTTATGCTTTTCGACCCATTCCTGTACTTTCTTTGAGTGGTTTACTCTAAGATCACCAAGGATAAGAAATAATTTAAAGCCATATGCAATTTCCCCGTATCCTTTTATGCTGAGCACAAGTTCATTCGCTTACGGCATATCCTCTTGCCTTTGCAGCAGCAACCATGACTTCAGGCATTTTACAGAAACGACATCTGCTCTGTTCTGTAAAATGCGTGTTCGATCTCCTGCAGCGGTTCAGCTTCAAGGGTTTCAATACTGCTGAGCGGTCTTGCTTTCAGCTTCAGCTTATAGCTGTTGCTGAAGCATTTAACAATTTCGGCAGTATCAAGGTGAGTGAAGCATATCAGCTGGATCCTGAATTTTCTCGCTATCTCAAACATCGGCGTAAGCAAATGCGCCGATGAGATCGGTCCGAACGGGTTATCAAGTATCAGCACTCCGCTTGAATCCTTTATCGAATTGGATACACTCCGTGAGAAATTCATCATTGATAAAATAAGCGCAAAGAAAACAACAAAACGTTCTCCGCCCGAGTTGGCTTTTAATGCATTTTCCCATTTGCGATATGAGCTTGTCTGTGCCGAATTTCCTATTTTATAAACCGAAACAGGTATCTCGTCATTTCCGATATAGCTGTTGAGCAGTCTGCGGTAATTCATGATCCTATGCGCCGACTGCTCACGAGTGCGTATATCGTTTTTTTCATAATTATTCAGATATTCCTTCACGCTGCTTTCAATGTACTGCTCCATTCTGACCCTTGAAGCCGTATCATCCTGCGCAATTTCGGGAAGATCTATTCTTATCATCTGCTTATTCTGTTCAAATATTTTTACAGAGGATTTCTTTGCAAGATTTTTCAGATCATCATACAGAGATTTTATCCTTTGCATACAATGACTTACAAGTTCATTTTTACTGCTTTCAATATCCCTGAGCTCGGTGTCAAGCCGACCTCTCTCCTTTTCAAGCGTCTGCATATCCTGTTCAAGCTTTCCGTCCAGCGTAAAATACTTATCTTTTTCGGTTTCATTATTGATGAATCCGATAAGCTGACTAATGATGTTTCTGAACATCAGACCATATTCCGAATAATTTGAAAGATTGTCCTTTATCCAATTGAGAGCATCATTTTCAGCTTTCTGTAAATTCTTTTCAGAGCTTTCGATCCCTCTGCGGATATCTTCTATCATGTTATCCGATATCTCGATTATATGGTGAATATCACTGTTGTCATGATATTTTTTTGCAATGGCTTCCGATCTGCCAAGTTCATTTTCATGCTTATCAATTTTCGATTCTGTGCTTCTTATTTTTTTATTGATATCCCCGATCAGGTCGGTACACTCTTTGATACGGGAATCAAAATTCACTCCTATTTCCGATTTGGGCAGAACCTCCTTACCCAACTCGCTGATCCTGCTCTCCGTTTCCGATATTTTTTCCGCAAGCTGTCTTAGCTTTTCTTTGCAGACTGCGTACTTTCCCACAAGCTCTGTCAGCTCATTTTCTGCATCTTCCCTTGCGGCTTCTTCCCGTTTGTATGATTCTTCCGAATATTCTGCATCACTGTATTCCTCTTCCGAAACGTCCATATCATCAAGGATTTTTATCAGCCTTGCTATTTTTTCACTGCACTCCTCAATGTCGTTATCCAGCCTCTGCTTATCATTGTCAAAGCCCTTCCGAAAAGCATCATATTCTGCTTTCAGTTCATCATATGGCTCGGCAAGAAGCTCGGCGGTATCTCCGTCAGTTTCGGAATAAACCTTTAAATACTCCGATTTCTTTTCTGCCGCAGATTTCTGCGCACCTGCAAGTTCTTCTGACAATGTCTTTGATTCATTCAGACTGTCGGCTTCAGAATTGATCTGCTTTTTTAAATTGTTCAGCTGTCCTTCGTTATCGGAAATGCTGTTCAAAGCATTATAATACTTATCCATTTTACAGCAAATTTCACCGAAACGAGTTTCCCTTTGTTCCAGCCGTAACAGTTCTTCCGATAACTCCTGCTGACGCTTATTTATATATTCTCTGCGTTCGGAAAGCGCCTTGTTATCGTCATTGATGCGGTTGATCTCGTTGTCTATATTCCGAAGCTTGTCCGACAATGCCTTTTGCTCAGCTGATTTTTCACTTCTGTAATTTTCGGAATAATTAAAATCCCGAACAGCAGAAAGCTGTGATTCCCTCTCGGAAAGCTTTTCCCGTAAATGCAGAAATTCTTCATTCTTTTTCCCGATCATTTCGCTGATATTATGGATATACGAATCCTTATCGCTGAAATAACCGTGTGAATATGCAGCAAGGAATTCCGAAGTGTCCGATTTCTTTCCCTCGGTGATGTCCGATATCTCCGAAAGAGTAAACACAGGTATCGCCGCAGAGATCCAGCTGTCATCATCAACGCTGTCATAAATATTCCTGCGAGCTTTATCGTCATTTACAATAACAGAAAAAGCCACAAGCGGTTCAACAGCCAGTATTTTGCCGCAAAGCTTGTCATGCTCCGAAAGATATGCCGTTCCCGTCTGATAGTCCACACCCGTATTATCAAGAAAATCAACAGCACTCTGCGGAATATGAACATTGCCCTTCTCGGCATTGATCTTCTGATCCGACAGGCTATCTTTCCTGCGTTCACAAGTCTTTATTTCATCATTCAGCACTGCGATCTTTGAAGCAAGTTCATCTTCAGGCTCTTTTGTAAATGCCTGATTTTCTGCCATAGATAATGACATAAGCACATCACAAACAGCCTTGAATTTTTCATCGTATTCAGCAAGGTCCGCTTCAGCTTTATCGGAATCACTTTGGGTTTTATATTTTTCTCTATTTGATTCGGATATTTTTCTCTGATTATCGGCAGTTCTTTCTTCGATCTGATCATATTCTTTCGAGAGATCTTCTCTTTCATTGAGCATTGCGGTTTTATCCGACGCAAAACGCTGCTTTACATCTTCAATTTCTTTGGGATCATATATGTTATCAAGCTTTTTGGTAATGCTGATATCCAAGCCCGATAATCCCTCAGAAATATCATTGTTAAGCTGATCTCTTTGACCTGACATTATATCGGTTTCCGACCTTAATGCGCTGTGCTCCGATGAAAGCTTATTCAGATTATCGGTAAGCTCATTTATATTTGCAGTATTATCCGAAATTTTCTCTGAAAGCTCTTCAAGCTTTTTCTCAATATCCGACAAAAGCTTTTCTGCGGCAATATGCAAGGAATAACGTACCGAGCTTATATGCGCATCAAAATCACTGTCAGTCATTTTTCTTAATTGTGTCTGCAATTCAGTCCGCTTTGCTTTTTGCTCAGATAATTCGCCGTACTTCTCTGCCGCACGAAGCACCTTCATATTATGATCGGCATTATCCTTTTTGGAATTTGCATAGCTTGTCTTTTCGGTAAGCTCATTCAGAAGCAGTTCTTTCTTTTCCTTGGACTCCGTATCATCATACCAGCTGTAAGAAAGCTGTTCAAGTTCAATATGAAGTTTGTTTTCTTCCGAAGATTTTTTATCATTTAAAAGCTGTTCAAGCTGTGATCTTTCCTTTGATACAGCATCTTTCAGACTGACGATATAATCAAAAAGCTGCCTTACGGAGCTCTTATTTTCATTATGCAAATTGCAAAGCTGCTTTACCTGAGGAGCGAACCCGTTAAGCTGCCCGATAAAATCATCTATTCTTTTTCTCTGCCCGATCTTCTCCGACATCTGCGCACAGCTTTCCGCATAGTGCATAAACATTTCATCAACAGATCCATCATCAGCATCATTTATTCCTTTTCCCGCTGTGATCCCGGGGATAATGAAACGGTCAAGCAATTTATCGGTCGTGTTATACCCCTCTATAAATTGCTCGATACCGCCCTCACGCTCGTTTATCTTAACAAGAATGTTTTCCCATTCGCTGTGAATGATACCGAATTCATCAAGTCTTGACTGATATTTTTTTACATCATCCGAATGATAATATTCAAGACCTTTCGCCATCAGACGCACCTTTTCAAATTGGGCAGGAACAAATCTCCCTCCATCTCTTTCCGAAAGAGGAAAATTCACAATATCATATTTATCTCCCGTGCGGCCGTAATGATTGATAAAGGTGAAATATTTTACAGCCCTGTTTTCATCAGATTCGGTTGTACTCTGGCTTGAAGTTATGGCAATACCCGTCATAAGATGATCCGATGAACGGTCAAGCTTCCATTCAAGAAGTATATAAGCACAGTCAGAGCTTTTGCGGAAATAATCACTGATCTTTCTTGCCTGTACCTTTGCGCCCGGAATAACAGGCTGTAAAAGCAGCTGGACAAGAACCGTTTTTCCGCCTCCGTTTTCAAAGTCAAGGAGAGTATCCATAGTATTTCCGTGAGAATCATCAAAAACAAATACCTCATCGGGAATAAATCTCGTACCGTCATTATAATAGAAATTCACTATTCTCGCTCTGCTTATTGATGGCATTGCTCTTCTCCCCTCTCAAATATGGAATTGACCTCTGCGACCCGCTGCTGACTCAGAAAATACGGCATAAGATCGGACAGCTTCTGTGTCGGCTTATAAACATTGGGTTCGAATTCATAAATAAGCTCTTCATCTCTGAATTTCCTGATGACCTTCATAATAGTTCCATTCATCGTGTCAGCACTGTTATTGTCAATATCGTTTCTTTTGGAAAGCCAAGCGGCTGCGAGCCTGCAAAACTCAATGCTGTATTTTTCGGACGCATGCTCATATTCCTGTTCTTCCTCTCTGATCCTGCGGCAATGCTCGGAAAACTCCCGTATCATATCGGAAACAACAAACATTTCACGGGTCTCAAGATTATTTCCCTTTCCGCCGTACATCGAATGAAGGATAAACACAGCAAGATAATTGTATAAATAGATATCATATATCTTCGCATCGGAGCCAACAGAACGTCTGTAATCAGCATTATTCTGCAAAAACAATTCATTCGACTGATCGGGTATCAGATATATCCTTCTCGGAGTTTTAAAAAGCCTGAATTCAAACTCACGCTGAAGCATGGCAAGATCATCGGACACTTCATCATCATAATAATACGAAAACAATTCTTCGTCATTTTCTTTTTCAATATAACCGTTATCCATTAATGCTCTGAATAGCTTTGCTGTCCTGACATTCATCTTATCACCTCAATTGCAAAGTCGTTGGAAAATATCTTCATCTGACCTTCTATCGTAAATTCACACACTTCATTCAGCCTGTCAATGCGAACGCTTTTTATGTTTAACAATTCGTCGTCCAATTCGCTTAAACTGTATGCGAGATCAAATTCACCCGATGGGACAATAATATTCCTTTCGCTGTTTTTCCAGCCCTCTATGTCGATCCCGCCCATTGAATAAAGCTTCATCATAACATCGGGCAATGAATTGTCCTTACACATTTCCGACAGATCTTCCATAGCGACCGAATCAACAAATCCGCTGAATTTAGGTTCATCATCATTATTGATGTAAGAAAACAATGCCCTGATGATCGCAGAATACCGCTTGTTCCGTATCTCTTCAGCGGATATGACCTGCTCATCTCCCTCCGGCAGATCAACATACCCGGCTCCGGTCTCTTCACGAAGCTTTTTCTGAATTCCGTAAAAGCTTTCTATGCTGAAATACCGAGGAAATCTCGGCTTGAATAAAGGCACAAGGAGCTTTGAAAGATCGGATATACCATCTGTCTTTACCCTTTGCATAGGTTCAAGTATCGTTTTCTCAAAATCAAATCTTTTGGAAAGCATATCGGAAAAATCCGATTCAAGAATATCCGCATAGCATTTTCCCATAGAGAATTTTTTATTATATATCCTTGTCTGTTCGCCGATAACTATATCAATGTTTTTCAGTATCTTATTTATCTCACGCTCTGTATTTTCAGCATTTGCAATGACCGTTCCGCTGTTTGCCGAATCAATTATTGCATCAAGCTGTGCCGAAACAGCCGATCTTATTTCATTCATCTGATTGCTTTCGTCTTCAAATGCACTTTCGACCTGCTTTATAAGCTCATCATATTCATCGACTGATATCTTCGATATATTTGTCTTGCAGCGAAGCATAAAATCTTCCATTTTGCCCCTTAATCTCCGAACCATACTTACAAGCTCGCTGCTCTGACTTAACGCCTTTGAATAATTTCCTCGTCTGATAAATTCCTGAAGCTTGAATCTGCTGACAGAAAACTCCAGCTCCGTATCGATTTCCTTTGTCCTGAAAAGAAATTCATATACTTCGTCTGTGAGTGTATAGCAGCCGCTGTGATCGTCAAGCAAATACAGACTGTCCTCGGAAAAATCCCGATCAATGCTGTTATAATTTCTGAACGTTACCACCTTACCGCTGTTTCTGAGAATATCATTAACGATAAACTCAGTCAGTACATCGGCTTTTTCGGCAGGATAACCGTAAACCTCCGACATTTCACGCAAAAATCGGGATATATCCTTCTTGCTGCATTTCTCGCCGTATCGAAGCGTACTGTCCATTATGAAAACAAGCACAGCAATAACCAGATTATCCATCATATCCTGATCGTCGGGAAAAAACTCTTTTATTTCATCGGTAAATCCGTGCTTTTTGATATACTTGATAACATTAACGAACTTCATTCGCTTTTCAAAGCCTTCAAGAAGCTCGCTTGTTTCATTGGACAGCATATATCTCACCTCGAATTGTTTTTAAGCACCTCGTAATTGATAATCTCCTGCGGAAGCCGCTTGTCCGCTGAAAGTATCTCATTTATTTTTTCTGTTTCTTCATCGGAAAACAGTTTGCGCAGACCGTCTGTTTCAATGCTTTTTCCTCGCTTGTCATCACTCCCTGGCAGCGATGAAACATCGGCAAGCTCAAGCATTTTCTTATATATCGGCGCAAAAAGTTCAATGTCAAGCTCAGCAGCTTCTTTGCATAAACGACAGAAAATATCAAAACCCGCTCTGTCAACATCGCCGCAGTACAGAAAAGATAATTTTCCCGAATTCAGAAAACGGGCATAAGACGAAAACTTATCTTTTCCGGTAACATCATTCCCTTGCCCATATATAACGCCGTCAATATGAACGTCAAAAAACTCGGAACGTCCTTCCTCCGCCATCAGCCTGCGGATATTAAACCAGATATCCTTGTTTTCACATATCAGCAGCGTCATATTTTCTTTTCTCTGCGGAATATAGTCGGAAAAGCACTGCTCGGGAGTTGTGTAGAACTTCAGATCATTTTCCGTCAGTCCGATCGACTGCATCAACGAAATGTTATTATCAAGATACTTTTCCTCACCGAACAGCTGAAAAGAACGCTCTCTGCGTGAAATACAGCATTTCTCCGAATCGTCCTGCAAAAACCTGCTTATTGCTGTCAGCTCGGCTTGGTTTTTCTCAAACGCTTCGGGCTTTCTCAGTAAATAACCATTTGCGGCAAGCTTCGGGTGCAGCTTTTTTATCTCGGAAACAGCTGCGCTGTGATCTTCTTTTTCGGTCACAATGCTGTATTTTTTATAAAGAGGCTTTCTGAGATTTCCGTTTGTCCCGCTGCTTTTCATTGGAACAAGCCTGCCCTCGGCAACAAAGGATAATATCTCATCTTCGCTGATCCCGACTGATAATAACTCTTCAAGCGTTACCCGTTTTTTCTTGAATTTATATAGTTTATTCATTTTTATGTTCCTCTTTGCCGCACCGTGCCGGCGTTGTCTGACGCATAGCATTATATCGCTTTTTAAATAGATTTGCTGTTTACATTTTATCACATTTTATAAAATAATACAAGAAATATTTTACGAAAAAGAATACATTGCAAATGTCATTTCAAGATTTTGTTGATTTTATTGTACGGATATGG
>OQVQ01001026.1_pt1 | contig 12004 bp, 8 predicted proteins | sample 1691491 | NCBI WGS metagenome assembly OQVQ01 (sample SAMN03418252, study PRJEB22391) | human gut metagenome | biome: human-gut; feature: organic feature; material: feces | host: Homo sapiens | place: Tanzania | collected 2013-01
AACTCCGCCGTTAGCAAAAGCTACCCTAGGTTATTTATTCCCTAGGAACGATCACTACAGTCATCGCAGACTGTGCGAGCATGGACTTTCCTCAAGGACTTCAAGAGTCCCCGCGTTTGTCTATATATTAATTGTTTTCCCTTTCTTCTTTTTCTCTCATATTAGCATAAACCAATTTTTCAAGTTGAGATAATCTACGAATGACATCAACATTACTAACATCTACATTATCGTTATTACGAACAACTTCCATACTCAACTTAGAATTACGAAGTTCCTGCTTTAAATTGACAATTTCTGCCATCAAATCAGCTTTTTCCTTCTCTAAGTTGTTTATTATATCATAAAATTGCTCATAATCACCTATAATTACATCTAAAAATTGATCTACTTCTTTTAATCTATAACCACGAGTATCAATTTTGAATTCTTTCTCCAAAATATCTTGTGGCTTAAGTGTAATTCTATTTTGATACATTAAATCACCAATCCCTTACAGTAATATTATGTCATTAATGCTTATTTTTGTCAATTGCTAACCTATTCAAAGCATAAGTTAATTTCACATTAAATTTAACACGTTCAGTATTTGCTATCATCTTATTAAGTAATCTAATAATTTCAAAGTTATTCATCCATATCACCAACATCATAATACTACAAAAAAAATTAGTAATCATAAAATCGACAATAAAAGTCAAAATAACTCATAAAATTAAAGATAAATTATATTTAAAAACAAAAAAGAACAACAGAGATAAGTACCTATGAATAAGCAACTTACTACCATTGTTCTCCCATGCTAATTTTGTACAAATAAGTTTCATTTTGCTTATTTTGTGATTCCGTTGGGGTTCGAACCCAAGACCCACAGCTTAGAAGGCTGTTGCTCTAATCCAACTGAGCTACGGAACCAACACTTTTCAAAACGCAAACCAGCTAACCAATAACGCAATCAGCCACTTTTCTTATTTGCGGCTGCAAAGGTACATATATTTTTTGAATACACCAAACTTTTTCTCACTTTTTTCTTTTTTTATGCTTAAATATCGCAAAAAATAACTACCTTTGCATCCGTTAGGAGCAAGAAACAGCATTCTGACCCCGAAAGAGAAGAGATTTTTATAACGCATATTCAAACATAAAACATACGCAAATGAAAAAGTTAATCTTTTCAGTAGCCCTGCTCTCGGCAGCACTCTCTGCCAGCGCAGAAGACCATCCGCTCTGGATGCGCTACCCAGCCATCTCCCCCGATGGAACTACCATCGCCTTCGCTTATAAAGGCGACCTCTACAGTGTTTCTGTCAACGGCGGTGAAGCACGACAGCTCACAACCCATGCAGCCTTCGATTCACATCCTGTATGGAGCCCTGACAGCAAGAAAATTGCCTTCCAGTCTAACCGCGAAGGAAGTCTCGACATCTTCGTAATCGATGCAAAAGGCGGTGCTCCTACCCGACTCACTACCAACAGCGGCAGCGAAACACCAATCGCCTTTGCAGACAACGACCATGTGCTCTACTCTGCCAGTCTGCAGCCTACAGCCCAGAGCATCATCTTCGGCGACAACACATTCCCACAAGTATATAAGGTAAGCACCAAGGGCGGAAGACCGGAACTCTTCTCTACCCTCACCATGGAGAATATCAGCATCGCCAAGAATGGCGACATTCTCTATCACGACAAAAAGGGATATGAAGACCCTTGGCGCAAACACCAGAAATCACCTATCGCACGCGACATCTGGCTGAAGAGTAACGGAAAGTTTGCCAAGCAGACTACCTTTGCCGGCGAAGACCGCTCGCCAGTATGGACATCAGACGAGAAATCATTCTTCTATCTGAGCGAGCAGGACGGCACATTCAATATCTACCGCCGCAGCCTCAACAGTTCAAGCGACAAGCAGATTACCCACCACAAAGGCAATCCGGTAAGATTCCTCACCGCATCCAGCGCCGACCTGCTCTGCTACGGATATGATGGCGAAATCTATACCGTAAAAGAAGGCGGAGAGCCTCAGAAGGTGAACATCTCCATTACAACGGATAATGATGCTCCAAGCCTCGTACGTCAGATTAAAAGCTGGGGAGCTACGGAGATTTCCGTTTCACCAGACGCCAAGGAAGTGGCTTTCGTGATGCATGGCGACGTATACGTTACTTCTGTGGAATACACCACTACCAAGCGCATTACCGACACACCGCAGCAGGAACGCGACCTGAGTTTCTCGCCAGACGGCAGAGCCCTGGTCTATGCAGCAGAGCGCAACGGCGTATGGCAGATTTACCAGTCTAAGATCAAGAACGAGAAAGAAAAGAACTTCACCTACGCTACCGATATCGAGGAAGAGCAGCTGGTGAAAACAGGCATTACATCGCAGTATCCGCAATACTCTCCTGACGGCAAGGAAGTGGCTTTCTTCGAAGACCGTGCAGCACTCCGCATCGTCAATCTGAAATCGAAGGAAATCCGTACCGTGCTCGACGGCAAATACGTCTACTCTTACAGCGATGGAGACATCGCTTTCGAATGGTCGCCAGACAGCAAATGGCTTCTTTCTACCTATATCGGCAACGGCGGCTGGAACAACCAGGATATTGCGCTGGTAAAGGCTGACGGCAAAGAGGTTCACAACCTGACCAATTCCGGCTACAGCGACGGCAACGGCAAATGGGTGCTCGACGGCAAGGCAATGCTCTTCCAGAGCGACAGAGCCGGTTACCGCAGTCATGGAAGCTGGGGAGCTGAAGACGATGCCTACATCATGTTCTTCGACCTGGACGCCTACAACCGCTTCAACATGAGCAAGGAAGAGATAGAACTGGCTGACGCCAACAAGGACGAAAAGGAAAAGAAGGAAGACGAAAAGAAGGAAGAGGCCAAAAAGAAAGCTGACGAAAAGCAGAAGAAGTCCGGAAAGATAGAGGTGGAAAAGGTGAAACCACTGGAACTTGACATCGAAAACTGCCGCGACAGAATCGTACGCCTCACCGCAAACTCTTCGCACATGGGCGATGCTGTGCTCTCTAAAGACGGCGACAAGCTCTACTACCAGGCTGCCTTCGAGGATGATTACGACCTCTGGCAGCACGACCTGAAGGACGGTTCTACCAAGCTCGTGATGAAGGGCGTAGGTCAGGGCAACCTGCAGACCGACAAGGATGTGAAGAACCTCTTTATCTGCAACGGAAGCAGCATCAAGAAGGTGGATCTGAGCGGATTCAGCACCAAGAACATCAGCTTCGAGGCTAACTTCAACTATAAGCCAGCCGAGGAGCGCCAGTATCTCTTCGACCACGTATGGCGACAGGTGAAAGACAAGTTCTACGACCCTAAGATTCATGGTGTTGACTGGGAAGGTTACCGCAAGACCTACGAGAAGTTCCTGCCTTACATCAACAACAATTTCGACTTCCAGGAGATGTTGAGCGAAATGCTTGGCGAGTTGAACGCTTCGCATACAGGAGCCCGCTACTACGCTTCGAACAGCGCGCTTACCACCGCCAACCTGGGTGTATTCTTCGACCCTCAGTATCAGGGCGACGGCCTGAAGATTCAGGAGATTATCAAACGTGGTCCTTTCGATGTGAAGAATACAGGTGTAACAGCCGGCTGCATCATCGAGAGCATCGACGGTGAGGAGATTAAAGCCGGAATGGACTACTTCCCATTGCTCGACGGAAAGGTTGGCAAGAATGTACGACTCGGCATCAGAAACGCCAAGGGCAAGAAGATGGAGGTTACGGTGAAGGCTATCTCTCAGGGCAAACTCAACAACCTGCTCTACAAGCGATGGGTAGACCGCAACCGCGCTTTCGTTGACAGCATTTCGGGCGGACGCATCGCTTATGTTCACGTTAAGGCGATGAATTCGGAGAGTTTCCGCACCGTTTACAGCGAACTGCTGAGCGACAAGAACCGCAACCGCGACGCAGTAATCGTAGACGAGCGCCATAATGGTGGCGGCTGGTTGCACGATGACCTCTGCACCCTGCTCAACGGCAAGCAGTATCAGGAGTTTGTGCCTCACGGTAAGGTCGTTGGCCGCGATCCGTTCAACAAATGGGTGAAGCCATCTTGCGTCATGATCTGCGAGAACGATTACAGCAACGGTCATGGTTTTCCATGGGTTTACAAGGAACTCGGAATCGGCAAGCTGATCGGTGCTCCTGTAGCCGGAACCATGACAGCCGTATGGTGGGAAACGCTGATGGACAACACGCTGGTATTCGGTATTCCTCAGGTAGGTTGCCGCGACATGCGTGGCGTGTTTGGCGAGAACACCCAGCTGAACCCAGACATCGAGGTTTACAACAGTCCGGAAGATTTCATCAATGGCCATGATACCCAGCTCGAAAGAGCCGTAAAGGAAATGATGAAGAAATAAACAGAACGCCCTGCAAGGGTCAGAAGCAGAACCGCTTTTGTCCCTTTGCAGGGCGATTTGTTTTTGTATCTGACAACATTATTTATTAAACCTTATTAACCCACAATATCGGCAAAAACCCTTCTGTCATGACATAAAACCCTCTAAATCTTTACTTTTTTTCTTGAAAAGGGCGAAAAAGCAAGTGAAAAAGCCATAAAATAAAAAAAAATGAGTATCTTTGCAGAAGATAAAAAACAAGATTATGGGATTATTCGGATTATTCAGCAACAAAAAGAAAGAAACTCTCGATAAGGGACTTGAAAAAACCAAGGAGAGTGTGTTTGGCAAACTGGCGCGCGCCGTTGCCGGAAAGTCTACCGTCGATGATGATGTGCTCGACGATCTCGAAGAGGTACTCATCACTTCAGACGTAGGTGTAGAAACCACGGTCAAGATTATCCGCCGCATCGAAGAACGTGTGGCCCGCGATAAATATGTTTCAACCAGCGAGCTCAACCGCATTCTGCGCGAGGAAATCGCCATTCTCCTCTCCGAGAATCACAGCGATGACCTGGCAGACTGGGATCTCCCTGCCGACCATAAGCCTTACGTTATCCTCGTAGTAGGCGTAAACGGCGTGGGCAAGACAACCACCATCGGCAAGCTGGCTTACCAGTTTAAGAAGGCTGGCAAGAAGGTTTATCTCGGTGCTGCCGATACATTCCGCGCTGCTGCAGTTGAACAAATCTGTATATGGGGCGAACGTGTCGGGGTGCCTGTTGTAAAACAGCAGATGGGCAGCGATCCTGCCAGTGTGGCTTTTGATGCTCTGCAGAGTGCTAAGGCTAACGGTGCTGACGTAGTTCTGATTGATACAGCCGGTCGTCTTCATAATAAGGTGAACCTGATGAACGAGTTGAAGAAGATTAAGGAAGTGATGAAGAAGGTGCTTCCTGATGCACCTGATGAGGTAATGCTGGTTCTTGATGGCAGTACTGGTCAGAATGCCTTTGAACAGGCTAAGCAATTTTCGGCTGTTACCAATATCACTTCGCTTGCCATCACCAAGCTGGATGGTACAGCAAAGGGTGGTGTTGTTATCGGTATCTCTGATCAGTTGAAGGTACCTGTTAAGTACATTGGACTTGGTGAGGGTATGGAAGATCTCCAGCTTTTCAATAAGCGTGAGTTCGTTGACTCTCTTTTTAAGAAATAGTAGTGAAAAAATAGATGAAGAAAAATCAGATAGATATTATAACTTTGGGTTGTTCGAAAAACCTGGTTGACAGCGAATTGCTCATGAAGCAGTTCGAGGCCAACGGTTATCATTGTACTCATGACCCAAAGCGTCCTCAGGGGGAAATAGCCGTTATCAATACCTGCGGTTTTATAGAAGATGCCAAGCAAGAGAGTATTGATACCATTCTGGAGTTTATCCAGGCTAAGGAAGAAGGAAAACTGAAGAAACTTTATGTAATGGGTTGTCTTTCACAGCGTTATCAGAAGGAACTGGAAGCAGAAATGCCGGAGGTTGATAAGTTTTACGGCAAATTCAATTATAAGCAGTTACTTCAGGAATTAGGTAAGGCTGACGTTCCTTCCTGCGATGGTCACCGTCATCTTACCACTCCTCGTCATTATGCTTATGTCAAGATAGCAGAGGGCTGTAACCGTCATTGTGCCTATTGTGCCATCCCAATCATTACAGGAAAACATGTTTCTCGCCCTAAGGAGGAGATTTTGAATGAGGTTAGGGAGTTAGTGGCAGAAGGAGTTAAGGAATTTCAGATTATTGCTCAGGAATTAACCTATTATGGTGTTGACCTTGATGGCAAGCATCATATCACAGAGCTTATCAGTGAGATGGCTGATATCCCTGGAGTGAAATGGATCCGATTGCATTATGCTTATCCTAATCAGTTCCCTATGGATCTGCTCGATGTGATGCGCGAGAAACCAAATGTCTGCAAGTATCTTGATATAGCGTTGCAGCATATCAGTGATCACATGCTTTCCCGTATGCACCGTCATGTGTCCAAGCAGGAGACAATAGATCTCTTGAAGGCTATCCGTGAGCGTGTACCTGGTATTCATATCCGTACTACGCTGATGGTAGGTTTTCCTGGGGAGACCAAGGAAGACTTTGACGAATTGATGGATTTTGTACGTGAACAGCGTTTTGAGCGTATGGGAGCCTTTGCTTATTCTGAAGAAGAGGGAACCTATAGTGCTACCCATTATGAGGACGATGTACCTGCTGATGTGAAGCAGCGCCGACTCGATGAACTGATGATTCTTCAGCAGGATATCAGTGCCGATGTTGAGGCTGAGAAGGTAGGTAAGGTCTTAAAGGTTATTATCGACCGTAAGGAGGGTGATTATTATATTGGTCGTACAGAATTCTGTTCACCGGAAGTAGATCCGGAAGTTTTGATTCGTGCTACTGAAAAGCGCCTGCGTGTGGGCTGTTTTTACAATGTAAAGATTACTTCTAGCGAAGAGTTCGACCTCTACGGTGAGGTGGTGAAATAAATAAAAGCTTATGAATAATAAGGAATTTGTCGCTGAGTTGGCTCAGCAAACTGGTTATTCGCAAGATGACACTCAGAAGTTGGTACGTAAGGTTATCGATGCTATGATAACCGAGTTTGAGGATGGCGAGGTTGTCGCTATCCCCAATTTTGGTACGTTTGAGGTAAAGAAGCGTATGGAGCGTGTGGTGGTTAATCCTACTACCAAAAAGCGCCAGTTGGTGCCACCTAAGCTCGTATTAGGATTTCGTCCGGTAGCTGCTGTCAAGGAGAAACTTAAAAATGGAGGGGATGCTGTATGAGTAAGAATAGTCTGAATGGATTGGCTGATAAATTGGCCGAGAAGAGTGGGCTGAGCCAGATTGAGGCAGAACTTTTTATTCGTAAAATGTTTGATGTCTGTCATCAGGGGCTTGCTGCTGATAAGATAGTCAAGATGCGCTGGCTCGGTACTTTCAAGGTTACTTCCGTGAAGGAACGTGAGAGTGTAGATGTGAATACGGGTGAGCGTATCGTTATAGAGGGACGTGATAAGATTTCCTTTACTCCTGATAATATTCTCAAGGAAATTGTCAATAAGCCTTTTGCTCAGTTTGAGACTGTGATTGTGAACGACGGTGTTGATTTCGAGTCAATAGATAAGAAATATGAGGATAGTTTAGAGGATGAGGAGCAAGAGGAATTTCTTGAGAAACCTAAGCCTATAATAGAGGTTGTTGAACCTACGGAAACTCCTTTACCGGACGTTGTTTCAGAAGAAACTACACAGGCTGAAGCTGTTTCCTCTTCAGAACCTACTACTAGTGGAGTTATAGATTTTCTGGATGTTCCTGAAAATCCATCTGAAGATAGTAGTGTGGTGGTGGTTGGTGAAGACTCGACGATTGAACCGCAGACAACTGTTTCTCAGGAAGTACCAACGGAGGAGATTTCTTCATCTGTATCAGATGATATTCAGGCAGATAGCAAGGAGGAAAATTCTAATGCAGAAATTGAGGCTGAGACTGATGCAGAAATTGAGGCAGATGATGAAGTTGAGATACGTCGTCGTCATTTCATCATTCCAAAATATGTGGTGATTATTGCAAGCTTCACCTTATTATTATTAATAGGAGGCTTGGGATGGTTTGCCTTCAATTACGGGCAGATGGCAGCTCAACGTGATCATCTTGAATTGCAATTGGCGCAATATAAGACGGATAAGAATGTCGTAGCGAAGCCTGCTAATGTGAAGAGTCAAGAGCAACTTCTTCAGGAAAAAGCAAGACAGGACAGTTTGCGTATGGCAAAGGCAAATGATGCCATTAAGGCTGCAAAAAGAGCAGATTCATTAAAATCGGCTGCTGTAGATAAAGAAATCTCTGTAAAGAACTTGAAAGCTGATGAAAAGTCTGCAGAACTTAAAAAGAAGTCTGCAACAGATAAAAAGCAGGATAAGGCAGCTGAACATGCAAAGGTAGTGTCAGATAAATATGACAGTGACCCAAGGGTTCGTACTGGTGCCTATCGTATCGTAGGTGTAGACCAGGTAGTAACTGTTGGCGAGCATCAGACAATGGCTACACTCAGCAAACGATATTTAGGTCCTGGCATGGAATGTTATATTGAGGCTCTTAATGGTACCTCTACTATTAAGAGTGGACAGAAGGTCAAGATTCCAAAGTTGGAATTGAAAAAGAAAAAGGCAAAATAACATTTGTGTTTATACCAGCTGAAGGGGGATGAGTGAAAGTTGTATGATTCACTATCCGAAGAAATAATACGCCCTGTAAAGGCAAAGGCTTTCATTTTCATGCTTTTGTCCTTACAGGGCGTATTGATAACAATAAGGGAATACCCGTTTTCACGAGATGCTCTTTTCTTATTCTTCTCCAAATTGTGCAATAAATTGCTCTTCGGTTATGATAGGAATATTCAATTCATGCGCTTTCTTATTCTTTGAACTTTGTGATTCTGCATCATTGTTGATGAGATAATGGGTGCTCTTGCTCACACTGCCAGTCACCTTTCCACCTTGGCTCTCGATATATGCTTTCAGCTCATTGCGATTTTTATAATGATGTACATCTCCCGTAACTACGAATGTCAAACCATCACACTTCGTACCTTTTTCTATAGGCTCCTGCTTCTCGATGACGAGATGTGGAAGAAGGTGCGCTACATGAGCTCTATTGTCTGCATCATGGAACCAGTTGATGAACTTAGCACTTTTTTCCGGTCCAATGCCATCAATGTCAGCAAAGTCATCACCAAACAAGCTGGTGCTGTTTTGGGCTATATCTATCAATTCCTCTAACGGGTAGCGCTCTATCAATTTCTTGGCAACATCGCCACCGCAAAGGGGAATGTTGAGCGCATAGAGAAGATGACGACCATCGGTATGACGGCTTTTTTCTACACTGTTCAGTAAATTGCTGACGCTTTTCTTGCCAAAGCCTTCAAAGTTAGAAATTTTAAAGACTTTCTCAGGTTCTCTGAGTTTATAGAAATCAGCATATTCGCTTATTAATCCTTCATTTACGAATTTCCAGATAGTCTGCTCTGAAATCCCTTCGATATTGAGACCTTCTTTGCTGACGAATCTGGCAAATTTCTTCAGTTGCTTTGCTGCACAATGTGGGTTTGTACAATGTAGGGTTTTTGTACCGCTCTCGCTTTTCTGTACTTTGGCTTCAGCATGGCAAACCGGACAGAACTCAGGTATTTCGAAAGTTCCTATAGCTTCAGTGACATGAATCACTTTAGGAATAATCTTATTTGCTTTAATCACCTGCAATTTCGTTCCCTTACCGCCGATACCCAAGCGCTCACATTCGCTTACATTGCAGAGTGAAGCACGTTGCACAGTGGTTCCTTCCAACTCTACTGGCTTGAAAACAGCAACAGGCGTGATGGTATTTGCAGCACACGACCATTCGATATGGTCTAATTCAGTTTCTGCATGCTCGTCTTGCCATTTAAACGCAAAGCCAGCCCTGGTGGCATGATGGCCGGTAACAGAACCTGTAGCACCATACACGGTATCATCGTAGCAGATAACCAGACCATCGACAGGAAATGGATTTTTCTTGTTGGTTACCTTTTGGGTAAAGACATCAATTTCCTGTTGGATGTTGTCTGCCGTAGGATGCTCTATCAACTGTCGTTCCACAGGATGTAGTCCCAGGTCTTCCAGTAACTGCATACGTTTTCCCCACGATGTGATTTCATGTTCGGTATATACCAGTGTAAATGGAATCCATTGTATATGGCGCTGCTTAACCACTTCTACATCTTTCAGTGAGAGGGAGCCTGATGCCAGGTTTCTAGGATTGGCATAGTCGCCTTCACTCTCAATGATGAACTGTTCGAAATCGGCATAGGAGATGACTGCCTCACCACGTACAACAAGATGTCCCTTCTCCTTGATTGTTGCTGGAATTCCAATGATAGCTGGAGCCAGGTGGGTGATGTTGGTGCCGACATGTCCATTACCACGTGTTACCACCTTGCTGAGGATACCGTTATCGTAAGTTACCACCAAAGTCAGACCGTCCAGCTTCCAGGAAATCCATATCGGGCGATCTTCAGCCCACTTGACGAGATCGCTCACCTTTTTGGTCTTTGCAAGGGATAGTGCTGCAAATTCATGCTCTTCTTTCTGACCAGCAATCTGGTCTTCAGAAACTTTATTGGTAGGGGAGTCGGGTAGTATTTCACCAGTTTCCTCTTCCAGTTTTTTCAGTTGGTCGAACATGGCGTCCCACTCGTAGTCGGTCATCCGTTCGCCTTCACCATTATAATAAGCAAGAGAAGCTTGATTGAGTCGTTCAACCAAGCTTCTCATAAGTGATATTTTATCGTTCATTATTTTTCAATTTCCATAGTCGTTTTTTCAAATGCAAATCTCATACCTCTCGTTCCATAGTTTACTTGTCCGCAGATGCAGAATCCCATTGATGAGAGAAGATTTATCATAGGTAAGTTGTCATGATTGGTATCAACCTTGATACTTGGTACTTTTTCTACTTCGCAAAGGCTGTTAACCTTATCGATAAAGATTCGAGCCAATCCTTCTCTCTGGAACATCGGCAAAGTAGCAAAACGATGAATTACATAGTAATCTCCATTCGTTAGCCATTCTCCTTTAAGGAAGTCATATTGTGGTTCTCCGTTCAGCATGACGGCACCATAGACAGCTACTTGGTCATCAACCGTGATGACAAAAGCATTACCATTGTCTATGTCATTTTGAATGTCTTTGACAGACGGATAATCGTTAGTCCACTGGTGTCTTCCAGAAGCAATCATGAGTTTTCTTGCCTGGTCTATGACATTCCAGCAAGCTTCAAAATCTTTTTTGTATGCAGGTCTGAAGTCAGTCTTCATATTATCTTTTCCTTTATTATATTAACTACGCTGCTATTATATTAAATCCGCTGCAAATTTAACAAAAAAAAACGAAATAAAAGCGAAAAAGGAGAAAAAACTACACCAATGTGTCGATTTTTCTCCTTTTTTCTCTATTTTGAGGCTATTATAGCTTCAAATTCTGAAACTATAGTCTTCAAAGATGCCCCTAGCATGTTGCTACAAGCTCAAACATTTATCGAGCTCCTGGATGATGGCATCCTTCTGCTCTTTGATGTGCTGGCCGATAAATACGATTTTTATCATTCGGTCACCATACTTGTCATCCCATTCCTTCTCCAGTTGAGGGTTGTTTCTGCGAAGCTCAGCCAATTGGTCAGCTGGCATCGTTGCGAGCCATTGTCCTGCCTGCTTTACAGTTTTCTGCTGTCCTGCCTGTTCGAATACATAGCACATGTCAGGTTCGTCAGCAAAATAGCAGATACCCTTGGCACGTACTACGTCACGAGGCCATTTTCTGGCTACGAATTCATCAAAGAGAGATAGATCGAATGCCTTACGTCTATAATATACAAAGGTTCCGATTCCGTATTCTTCTACCTCACCACCTTCATGGTCATGGTCGTGATGATGCTCGTGACAGTGCTCGTGCTCATGGCTATGCACCGGTGCAGCCACAGCCTCACCGTGCAGGAAGCTCATATCATGGTCATGGTTCTCATGCTTTGCGTCCAGCACAACGTCGAAATCG
>OQVQ01001031.1_pt1 | contig 11970 bp, 10 predicted proteins | sample 1691491 | NCBI WGS metagenome assembly OQVQ01 (sample SAMN03418252, study PRJEB22391) | human gut metagenome | biome: human-gut; feature: organic feature; material: feces | host: Homo sapiens | place: Tanzania | collected 2013-01
ATCTGCTGGCCGGGGCGCTGGCCCACGGTCTGTCGTTCCGCTATTATCCCATGCTGACGGGGGCGCAGCCCCAGGCCATCACCGTCAGCTTCTTTGCCGTATATCTGCTGCTGTGTTTGACGCCGGTGGGGCTGTCACTGGCGTCAGGCCACCGCTTCCGCAGCATGGAGAAAGGAGGGCGCACCGTATGAACGAGCTGTTTCGGCTGGAGCACTTCAGCTTCACCTATCCGCCGCAGAACAACAGCCACAGCAGCAGCCCCCGGTCTCGGTCGTCAAAGCGGTAGATGGAAAAAGCGGTGCGTCCCGGCTCGCCGTAGCCCCGGCTACGCATACTGTCCGCCGTGTCGATGGCGCTCTCCAGGCTCCACGTCACCATGATGGAGAACACCTTCAGCGCGTTCCTTGTCCGTTGGCGCAGCGAACCGTTGGCGGTGTCGCGGCCCATGTAGCGCTGGGCCTGGGCCACCGCCTGGAACTGCCGCTTGAACCGGGGCACGAACCGCAGCGTCATGCTCAACACCAGCGACAGCGCCGGGATCACCCGGCCAAAGAGATAGATGAACTTGTCGGAGGTCATCACCGCGCTGAGGCAGGAGAACCACAGCGCCACCGCCCCCAGCATACAGCCTGCCGCCAGGCCGTACAGGATACTCTCCAGCGTCAGCGGGTTGCCGGAGGGCAGATAGGCCAGCAGCGTCACGCCCTGGTGGACGAAGGCCGGGTTCACCAGCGCCGCCATGACCATCATGGGGATGATCCACCGCAGGTAGCCGATCAGAGCCTTCGTGCCCCGCAGCCGCGCCGTGTACCACACCGCCCCCACCAGGGAAAACAGCAGACACACCGGGTGCATCAAACACATGGAGCAGGTGATGACTATGGCAAAAAAGAGAAAATTCACCGCCGGATGGCAGTCATAAAACGGATCGCCCACAGCCCTCACCTCGTTTCGGATAGATTTGCACACACGCATACAGATTAGATTATATCTGCCTGCGGTCAGGCTGTCAATGCCAGGGAAAAAACTGTCATTAGCAGCTTGTCTGCGGCGAAAAATCGTGGTATAGTATAATGGCACGTTATCTAATTTACAGTGTTAAGCCACTACAATGAGGTCTTTCATATGCAGTATAATCCTGATAACTACATCAAGCGAACCATGATTGATCTCTTTGCCGGCGCCGGCGGCTTGTCATGTGGTCTTGAACAAGCCGGTTTCACCCCTGTCCTCGCCATAGAGAAGGAACAACGCTTTGCCCGCACATATCAAATCAATCATCCAAACGTAAATGTTATTGCCGACGACATTCAAAACGTTGACGAAAAAGCAATACATGAATTTGTAAGGAAATACGGCGAAATAGACTTGATCGCTGGCGGCCCTCCCTGTCAGGGCTTTTCTGTAAATGCCCCTATTCGCTCTCTAGATGACCCGCGCAATCATCTTTTTGAGGATTTTTTGCGAATAACGTCTGAAATACTTCCTAAAGCCGTGCTGATTGAAAACGTTCCTGGAATCGTTTCATTGGGCAAAGGAACTGTCGTGGAACAGATAAGAAAAGCCCTGAACGGCATGGGCTATAACGTTGATTACAAGATTCTCTTTGCTGGTCACTATGGTGTCCCTCAACTCCGCTTCAGGACGATAATCATTGGTGTGCGCAACTATTCCGGCAGTATTGTGTTCCCTTCCCCTAAGTACTACGCAACAGCCACCGCGAATTTTCAAAAATCCAAAGAGCTGTGCTTTTTCTTATCCCCCAAGGATGCGGCTTTTTTAAAGCCAAAGGTGACAGTTTGGGATGCCATTGGCGACATGCCTGAAATCAGTGGCGGCGAAAAGATTTCCGAATACGATTACCTTCAACCCGCTCAAGGTGAATACCAGCGGCTTCTTAGAGATGGCTCATCTCGCATAACGTCGCATTGGTGTTCACGGCTCTCCGAAATCAACAAGGAGCGATTAAAGTATATCCCCATAGGCGGCAGTTGGCGAGATATTCCCGTTGATCTTTTACCGAAGGGTTTACGCCGCGCACGGCGAAGCGACCATACGAAACGTTACGGGCGATTAGATCCAAACTCCCTCTGTTCTACGATCATGACAAAGTGTGATCCCCACTGGGGCAGTTTCTTTCACCCAACGCAAGCGCGGCCAATTTCTGTTCGTGAAGCTGCAAGGATACAGAGCTTTCCAGACTCATACCAATTCTCCGGCAATATGACCGAGCAGTATGAGCAAGTCGGAAACGCTGTTCCACCATTACTGGCAAAGGCGGTCGGAGAATGCATAAATGAGATGATAGGAGAAAGAGAGATGGCAATACAGCGTCCCAAAAACGACATAGTGGAAATATTTGGATATGCGCCTGATGACACCACACAAGAGTGCCGCTCCCTGTGGGCTTTGGGCGGCTGTCCCTTTGTCGCCGCGCCCTGTTCCAAAACCAATCATGATAAGACCGTCGTATATGGCACGTGCAGTGTTACCACAAAGTTCGGCGACTGCATTATTTGCCCAAATCGGTTATATGCGAACCATTACGCCACTTTAAAGCGTGTTAGTCTTGACGCTTTTGGCGACCTCCCGTTTTACACCTACCCCGAGTTCATTTCGCACAGAAGCGATCCCTCTCCCTGCATCGTTGCTTTGGGTATGCACTCAGGTCACGAGATTAAACTCGGCCAGTCCTGCTCTATGGACTGGGTCTTGGCAAAAATTGAAAATAGCACCCTGCTGGAATATACTGGTATCGAAGTCCAAAGCATAGATATAACAAATAATTACCGCGATAACTGGTATGCATACAAACATATCGAAACCAGCACTGTCATCCCCCAGTCTCTTCATGGCATGAATTGGGCAAACGTCCATAAACGTCTTATTCCTCAAATTATAAGAAAGAGCCTCATATACTCTCGTTCCGCACTTGTTCACCACGGTCTATACTTTATCGTCCCGGACATCGTATACAAAAAGTTTGAGGACATCATAGGTGCGGATATTCCGCTCGTAACAGAGAGCGCTCCCGATGTGATCACCGTACATACTTATGCCTTAGGCGACCATGTTCCCGAGGCCCATATCAGGGATCTGGTCCCTGTCCGACAGTTGCGCTTCAAGATGCAAGACTTCTCAGACAGGTTTATAACCGGGCCAAATCTGCCTGCTGCCGAGGAACTGGACAGCGCTGTACGCAACGCGCTTGGTCTAAAATAACCTCCCCAGCGCCTGCCTGACGGCAGGCCCTCAGCTTGTCGAGAAACCCTCTCTATGTGGTCAGAGGTTCTTTTACGCAGGGGGAGCTCGAGGGGGCAAAGCCTGCCTCGAATCGGATCAAATGTCGCGCAAAGCCTTGCCCTGCAAGGCGTGCGTGGAGCGAAGCGACTATTTTCGTGCCGCAAGGCGGCACAAAATAACGACATTATTTCAGGCTGTCGAAAAGCCTGTCATTGCGAGCCAGTCCGCAGACTGGCGTGGCAATCCGTTCTCAAAACACATGATTTTTGCGCTTTAACATAGATTTGCAGCTAAAAGATTACGGATTCCCACGTCGCTTCGCGCCGCGAAGCAAGTACCCTTGGGGTGCTCCTCGGAATGACAAGATGGGTTTATCGACAGACTGACAAAGCCTACCGCCCCCAAAAGGGGGCGGTAGGCTTTGTGTTGTTGCGTGTTCAACGGAAGGAAGAACACTTAGGGGAGGAAAACGATCAAGAGGAGGTAATGATGATCGAAGTTAAGCGAACAGAGTGCACACCGGCTCCAAAAGCGTCAGCAGTATGACGACGATCGTGGCGGTGATGCAGAAGGGAATGACTTCCCGGAAGAGCTTCTCCACCTTGATGGACTTGTCTAGGCTGTTGGCCACGAACAGACACGCGCCAAAGGGGGGCGTGATGTTGCCTACGGCGATGCCGATGCAGAACACAACGCCCAGGTGGATCATGCTGATGCCCAGGGCAGCGGCGGCGGGGCAGACCAGCGGCCCAACGATCAGGATGATCGTGCCGCCATCCACAAACATACCGGAGATAAGGACGATCAGGTCGATGATCAGGAACAGGGCCAGCTTGCTGCTGATGGTCTCTGTCAGGAAGTTGATGATCTGGTTGGTCGTGCCCAGGTAGGTCAGCAGCCAGCCGAAGAAGGTGGCGCAGGTGCATAGGAACATGACGGCTACGCTGCCCTTCATGGCGTTGAACAAGGCGTTGTAGATTTTCTTCAGCGTCAGCTCCTTATAGATGCACGTACCAACGATCAGCGCGTAAACACAGGCCACTGCCGCGGACTCGGTGGGGGAGAAAACGCCGGAATAGATGCCGCCCAAAATGATAACAGGGGTGAGCAGTGCCCAAATGGCGTCCAAAAACACGTTTTTCTCGCCGGGCTTGCGTTCGGGCCGCACGTAGTGGCGCGTGCCCATGTTCCGCTTTTTCAGGATCGCGTAGCCGCATAAGCAGTAGGCGAGGCATACGATCAGGCCGGGGACGATGGTGGCGGCGAAAAGTGAACCAACAGAGCAGCTGGCCACCATGCCGAACAGGATCAGTGGAATGGACGGAGGGATCATAGGACCGAGCGTGCCGCCAACGGCCTGCACGGTCAAGGAGAAGCTGTCGTCATACGTACCGTCCTCCTGCATCTCGGGGTACATGATGCCGCCGATAGCCGCGGTGGTGGCCAAGGCAGAGCCTGACAGTGCACCGAAGAAGCCGCAGGCGGCAAAGGAGATGATAGCCAGGCTGCCGCGCACACGGGCCAGGAACAGTTTACACACATTGATCAGCCGCTTGGAGATGCCGCCTTGCAGCATCAATTCACCGGCGATCATAAAGAAGATGACGGCCATCAGCGGAAAGCTGTCCGCACCGGCAAACAGCTTTTGCGGGAAGGACATGATATTGACGTCCAGGCAGAACACCATGACCGCCACAGTGGACATACACAGGCTGACAGCGATGGGAATGCCCAGGAACATCAGAACGCAGAGCAGGACAAATAGCAACAGCGCAGGATTCATATTTCTTCCTCCTCCTTTGTGGCGATGGCGGTATTCCCGCGGGGATTCTGAATCAGCTTCAGTATGCTGATGACGGTGGACAGGCCAGCGCCCACAGGGATAGGTGCGTAGATGATGCTGAAGGGGATGCGGGTCACGGCGGCCACACGGTTGCCCGCGGACAGCGCCAGCTTCAAACCGAACCAAAACATCAGGCCGAAGCACAGGATCTGGATCAGGCTCTGTACCCAATATAGGATCACGCCGCCCACGCGGCTGTGGCGGTTGATGATGTCGGGAAGAACCGTGATGGTGGTGAATGCTTCAGCGCGGGTGACTGTGGCCAGGCCCAGCATGATGATGCCCACGTAGATGTACCTCATGCTCTCCTCTGTCCAGCTTGTGGGGAGGTGCAGGAACACGAAAAACCGGCCAATGACTTGATAGATGCCGATGATCACGATGAGTGCGGTCAATATAACAAGTATGATCCGATAGATCGTCTCCAGAATGTGCAGTGTTTTCTTCATAAAACGACCTCTTTATCTTTCTGCACAGGCGTCCGCCGAAGCGGACGCCTGTATCATTGTGCTTGGACCGCGCCTGGGCCGGTGTTTAATTGGCCAGGGCGCGCACTCTGTCAAAATATGCGCCGTACTTGTCGTTATACTTCTCGTACAGGGGTGCCATAGCGGCGGCAGCGGCCTCGTGGTCAAACTCATCGTAGGTAACATTGGCGATGTTGCCCTCTTTGATGCTGGTGGCCAGGTCAGTGTTCAGAGCGTCCACAGCGGTATCACGATGCCAGGCCAGCGCCTTGGTAACGGCATCCTGGATCAGCTTTTGATCCTCGGCGGGGAGGGAGTTCCAATACTCCAGGTTCATAACGATGGAGATGGGGGTCATGAAGATGTTGGCGGCGGTGTGGTACTTGCTGACCTCGTGGATCTTGCCGCTGAGGAAGCCGGAGCCGGTGGTGATGACACCGTCAATGGTGTTCTGCTGGCAGGCGGTGTATGTTTCACCCCAGTTGACCACCGCACCCTGAGCGCCCAAGCACTCGCAAGCGCCGACCTGCATGGGGGAATCGATGACGCGCAGCTTCAGACCCTTGAAATCTTCAACGGTACGGATCTCATGCTTGTTGTTCATGACGGAAAGAATGCCGTTCATGCCGTTGCCCAGCCAGTGCAGGTTATACTGTTCCAGCTCGGCGCCGATCTCGGCAGCGATGTCGCTTTCCATAGTGTCAAAGAAATGGTCGGCAGAGGAGAACAGGTAGGGAAATTCAAAGACATTGAAATTGTCCACGTATGCGCCGCAGAAGGTGCCGGGCACAACGGTCATCTGATACGTACCCATGACAGTGCCTTCGATGGTATCGCGGTCACTGCCCAGCTGAGAGCTGTGATACGGCTCGATTTGATAGCGGCTGTCAGTAGCGGCCTCTACTTCTTCCTTTACCTTGAGGATCAGGTCATAAATCACGTGCTTGCCATTCACCAGGCCGGCGGAAGTGCCGACCTTCCAAACGTGGGGATTTTCCTTGGTAGCACCGACGGCTTCGGTGTTTGTGTCCTTATCATCGGGGCTGGGCGTGTTATTGCTGCAGCTCACCAACAGTGTCAGCGTCATGGCCATCGCCAAGAACAGAGCGATATACTTTTTCATAGCGAACTCCTTATGTACATTTAGTCGTTATCTCTAGGGGTGTTACAGCCGGTAGGAGGGCGTCAGGACCGTTTCGTGATGCCCAGGGCCTCACGCAGCTCCAGCGGTGTGTAGACCTCGCGGCCCAGCAGATGTGCGATGGTACGGAAGGATTCAAAGCACTCCACGTTGGCCTCGATCAGGTCATCCTTGTGCGGCCACTTCCAAATGGTGTCCTCCATACCCACACGAATGTCCAGACCCAGGATCAGCGCCAGGGTGACCATGTAGCTGCTGCCGCGTCCACCGGAGCAGATCATGATGCGCTGGTCAGAGATCTCGCGGATGCGGTGGACGATATGCATGACGCTCTCGATCATCACATCGGGGCTGCTGGTGGGGCTGCATCCAGGCAGACCGGGGACGACGCACCAGGTGTAGGGCTTCTCCAGCAGGCCGGGAGCGATCAGGTAGCGGTAGGCGTTGTCCACGTCGCCATCGGTGAACACGGCCAACTGCGGATGAACGCCGTACTTCTGCACGAGCTCACACTTTTCGATGATGTGGTGGGGATAGGGAGCGAACAGGCGGTCACTGGCGTAGTTGGCGGTGGTGTTGATGGGCGTAGTGTCCAGCATACCAGCGGCCAGCACACGCTCCATCTCCTCCCAGTAGCCTTCCTTGTAGGAAACAACGCAGCCGTCCACCACTACATCGGGAAATTCCTCGCGCAGAGGATCGAGCACCTCGTGATACAGCTTCATGTCCAAACCGTTGAAGCCGTTGGCATCGCGAACGTGGACATGGATCATGGGTGCGCCCGCCTTACAGCTCGCCCGCAGAGAGTCGTAGATCTCCTTCGTGGTGATGGGGTGATTGGGATTCCAATGCTTGTTGAAAAAGCCGCCGGTGACGGTGGTGTTGATCATGACCTTATCAGGAATGTCCCATTTGGGAGTCATGTCCACGCCAGGGGCAAAGTTGGAGCCGTTAGGCACCACATTGAACTCACCGAAGCGCATATTGGGGACGATGTGCCCATACTGCGCGCTCATTTCACGGACAAGTTCCCAGTTGATCTTGTTGACCTCGTTTGACATTGTTGCTCCTCCTTAATAATAGTGTCGTAGTGGATCGTGGTGCGCGGCACGTCAGCAAGCGGTACGGATGGCATACCGCTTCGCGTGCCAAGCGATTACGCAGGTAGGTATAGGTTTGGCCCCTCTCCCACAAGTTGCCTTTGGTATACCTTTCATCTGCAATATATCCTAAACGAGCGGTTTTGTAAAGAGTAAATTGGCTGGTTTTTATAAAAAGCACCAAAATTTGACAGTATTGATGATTTTGCAATTAAAAATTTGGACATAATAACCAACTGCGGTGCCAGTGTATCGTATACCAATTGGCCGGAAATTGCGAAAGCAGGACCTTTCTGCGCTTGGATTTTCACAGAAAAGCGAAATAAAAAACAAAACGGGAGAAAAGTGTTTCGGTCTTTTCATGGAATAAGATTTGCACTGTGCGTTTTTCGGAGCTTTCTGACGGGAATATATGAAAAGAGAGTTAAAATTGCGAAAAGTTCTTTTCTTTTTTGAGAGGATGTGTTACACTCCAAATAGGTATACGAGTTCACGCGGCGCGATGCCTTTGGGGGGACTCCCATAAACGTAAAATAGAGAGAAGGAACGTTTTTTATGGCAGTGAATAATTCTGGACCGCGTCATTACGAAGTGGTGATCGATGACATCAAGGCAATGATCCTGCGAGGGGAACTGAAACAGGGGGAGAAAATCCCCTCTGAACGGGAGTTGGCTGAGAGATTTAATGTGAGCCGTGTCCCGATCCGGGAGGCCCTGAAGATCCTGGAGTATATGGGGATACTGGACAGTACCCAGGGCGACGGCACGTATGTGAAAAACTACACGCTGGAAGATTTGATACGAAAACTGGATTTCGCGGTTACGACCACCACTGATACGCTGCGGGATCTGTTGGAGCTGCGTATAGATCTAGAGTGCTTTGCCGCCTATAATGCGGCCCTGCGGCGCACCGATGAGGACATCGCCCGGATAGAGACGGCGCTGACCAATATGCGGGAAGCCCGGGCTAATGCCGATATGGATGAGCAGACGCTGACAAAGCTGCGCAGTCTATCCCATGAGTTTCACAGGATGGTGGTGTCCGCCGCCCATAACTCTGTGCTGACCAGTGTTTACGATAATCTATATGAGCTGTTGGACATCTCACGGCAGTTTACCATTGGAACCAGCGGCATTTCTGCGGACTCCACTTTGGCCCATGAGGCGATCTTTTCACGCATAATTCTGAAGGATGCCAACGGCGCCCGAAGCTATATGGCTGAACACCTGTCTGATGTGCGCGTTAAGCTCCAGGATCTGCTCCGTGAAACGGAAAGCAAGACCGATGACCCCTCCGCGGGGAAGTGACCCTGCGCCCCTCTCCTACAAGCTGCCTCCACTATGAAAAAGGAGGCAATCATGCAGACGAAGATACTTGCGGAGTTTGCACTGGCGCTGACCTATCAGGACCTGCCTGCCCGAGCTGTGACCATGGCAAAGCAGTGCGTGGAGGATCTGATAGGAGTCGCGCTGGCCGGCTCTGCCACAGAACAGGGCCGCATTTGGCACACCTATTTTTCCCGGCGCACAGACGGCTTACAGGCTGCGGCCTGGATGCCCGGCTTTCCCGGCTTGGCCTGGCGCGAGGCTGCCGCGCTGAATGCCGCCTGCGGACATCTGCTGGATATGGACGATGTTCACAGCGGCTCGATCACACACCTGGGCGTTATTACGATCCCGGCGGCTTTGGCTGCGGGCAGTGCGTTCCACCGTTCCGGGAGGGAGGTGATCGCGGCCATAGCGGCGGGGTATGAGGTGGGGGCTCGCGTGGGCGAGGCAGTCAACCCTGGGGCATATCATTACTGGCATACCACAGGCGTGGTGGGCGCGCTGGCCACCGCCGCCGCGGTGGGAAAATTGTTGGGTTTGGACGATGACCAATATCTGAGCGCCTTTGGCTCGGCGGGGACACAGGCCGCCGGCCTGTGGGAGTTCTTGCCGGACGGGGCGATGAGCAAGCCGCTGCACACAGGCAAAGCTTCCTACAGCGGTGTTCTCAGCGCTTATCTGTCGCAAAAGGGCTTTACTGCCGCCAGCGAGATTTTAGAAGGCGAAAAGGGCTTCTGCCGTGCCATGGTCAAAGAACCGCATCTGGAAAAGCTTACCGAAAACATGAGCACTGATAAGCTGAAAATCGACATCAACCCCTTCAAGCCCTACGCCTGCTGCAAGCATGCTCACGCTGCTCTTTACGCCATTCAGGAGCTGCGCAAGGCTCATTCTCTGCAGTCTGAGGACATCGCTAAAATTAAGCTTTACGTCAACGATATTACTAACTATCTGATCAACAATCCCCAGCCGCAAACTCCCTACGGCGGCAAATTCAGTATTCAATATTGCTCCGCTGCTATGCTGAAGTTCGGCGAAGTAGGTATTGCGCAGTTTAGTGAGGAATGTATCCATAACCCGGAGCTTACGGATTTAATGCAGCGCATCGAGGTTATTCGTGATGAGGCTATGGAACAGCTTCATGCGGCAGATGCTTCTAAGCTGGCTTCCAGAGTAGAAATCCAGCTGCAAAACGGACAAACACTGACAATGCAGGTTGATTATCCTAAGGGAGATCCGGAAAATCCTCTGACCTGGGAGGAGCTCTGCGCTAAATTTATGAGCCTTGCCGTACCTGTCTACGGTGAAGCAAAGGCATTACGTTTACAAAATTGGGTAGCAAGCCTTGAGCAATGCAGTGACGTTGCCCAAGCGCTGGACGCCTGTCTAAAGGAGGAATGATTTATGCAACCGGAAGAAATTATCCGAAGCGTAAAAGATATCTACACGCATAACGCTTTTATGCAGCACTGCGGCATAAAGGTTCACAGCATCAGCTGCGGAAAAGCTGCAGTAGGCCTGCGCATCGACCCTGCCATCCACACAAACCTCAACGGCAAGCTGCACGGAGGCTTGCTTACAACACTGGTGGATAATGCCACCGGCATCGCCTGCGCCGCTATGGGCAAGCGCGTGGTTACGGTATCGATGACCGTAGATTTCATCAAGGGCGCTCCTTCCGGTGCAATGGTAGAGGCACAGGCTGAGGTTGTTTCTCATAATGACCAGTTGATTACTATGCAGATTCATGTATATGATACTGATGCAGATACATTGTTGGCCACCGGCAGCTGCTGTATGCTGACAATTGCCAACTTTCCCGGAATTCCCGAAAAGTGGTAAGTGTCAGCTCCGCAGGTAGTCTGTAAAGCGTATACCATAACAGCTTAACTGCTTTCGTTAGAATGTAAAAAGGCGTTCTCCCCTGCGGGAGAACGCCTTTACTTATAGCAACTTATTAAATTTGTTCAGCCTTAATCGCTTCAATCTGCTCAATAGAAAGAGTTGTAGCCTTCACGATATTCTGAACCGACAATCCCATGCTTAAAAGACGCTTTGCGATAGCAGTTTTTTCTTCTGCTTTGCCTTTAGTAAGACCAATAGCTTCGCCTTCAGCTATACCTTCAGCTTTAGCTTCTCGTCTTTCGTCTAACAAACGTGCTTCCAAAAGCATAAATTCTCGCCTCACTTTCGAATCAAGCTTAAGATAGCTGATTTCATCATCTATTTGCTTAGTGAAATCGCTATTTATAACGTGGTTATTAACATAGTCATAAAAACTTTTGATGTCCTTGGAGATATTGCCGTGGGTACCCTTAGTGTTCAAAATCATGGTAGTTGCTTCATCAGGAAGCTCCAGGTCCAAATCCTCCAAACAATGCTTTTTAAAGGTATAAACATAATTGCCTTTAGCAAAAAAATCAAAGATACAAATAAATATGATATAGGTTGGAGGCAACAAGTCATAATCCTGGCCTTTTTGCAGTAAGTCGATATCCATCAACGCCTGATAATAGCGTGTACGCTTGGGCAGCACATAATTTTTAGTGTCTGGATTTTTGGTATTATTGACCTGCATTTCCAAGTTATAATGCGTGTTCTTGTCGTCCGCCACGATGATATCTAGACGAATGCCACGACTTGCATAGTCAGGCTCAAGAGATTTTTCAGCTTCGAAGTAGCTGATGTCAGCAATTTTAATCTGCAGTAATTCCTCTAAAAGATGAATGCAGATGCGCTTGCGTGACATAACCTTTTTGAAGATGAAGTCACTTTGAATCGTCAAGTTTTCAAATTTTGTTGCTAAGTTTTTCATATGTTTCCTCCTTTGATTATAGCATAAAGTCA
>OQVQ01001032.1_pt1 | contig 11965 bp, 10 predicted proteins | sample 1691491 | NCBI WGS metagenome assembly OQVQ01 (sample SAMN03418252, study PRJEB22391) | human gut metagenome | biome: human-gut; feature: organic feature; material: feces | host: Homo sapiens | place: Tanzania | collected 2013-01
AAAAACATGGCAGAAGCAGAAAAACTCTTTGCCAATCTTAGCAATATACATGAACTTGATGACATCTCATATCTTACAGAAGAACAGAAAACGCTGATTAAGAAATTTTTCAGCAATTTCAACGATGATCACAACTCAGAACTCAAAAAGAGATTTCTACAATTATGGAGCCATTTCCTTGATATCTATAAGCAGTTCAACATGCGTCTTGAAGAACAAGGATTGGCTTATGAGGGGGCTCTGTATCGGAAAGTTGTAAATGATGAAAATATCAAATTCCAACACAAGAAATATCTCTTTGTCGGTTTTAATATGATGCAAGTAGTAGAACAGAAACTCTGCGACCGCTTGATGAAAGAGGGTAAAGCACATTTCTATTGGGACTACGATGACTATTATATGCAAAACAACCATGAGGCAGGTCACTACATTCGTGAATATCTCAAATATTATCCTAACGAATTGAATGATATGCCTCCTCATGATTTTCGTGAAATTTATCATAACTTTGATAACAATAAAGACATTACATACATTTCGGCATCTACAGAAAACATTCAGGCCCGCTATGTAAACCAATGGCTTAAAGAAAAGAAACGCTATAAATATGGAAAAAAAGTGGCTATAGTATTAGCCGATGAAGGATTATTACAAAGTGTTATACATAGTCTTCCTACAAACGAAGACATCAAGTCGTTGCCAGATTATTCTGAGAACGACAAGTTAGCATATAACATAACATTGGGCTATCCGCTTCAACAGACACCATTCTACAGCTTGCTGCAACAGCTCATCAAGTTGCAGGGCGTAGGTCACCCCAAGCATAGTAACAACTATCGCTTGCACAATGTGCTCATGGTGCTCCGTCATCCATACACACGCTATATTTCTCAAAATTATAGCAAACTCTTGAGCGCTCTTGACGAGCAGAAGCAGTTCTATCCTACCCGCCAATTCCTAAGCATGGATGGTGATGAAGGCTTGTCACTGCTTTTCAAAGATTTGGGTGAGACTGCAACAGAAAATGAATACAACTTGAGACTCATCCAGTATCTGCTGGATATTTTGAAGACAATAGGTGTGAATAGTAAAGAACAGGACGATCCTTTATTCCAGGAATCGCTCTTCAGAACCTATACATTGTTGAACCGTCTGCAAGAACTCATCCAGACAGGAGACTTAGCAGTAGACTGCATCACTCTGGAACGACTCATCCAACAGCTCATCCAGTCAACAAGTATTCCTTTCCATGGTGAACCTGCAGAAGGAATACAGGTAATGGGTGTATTGGAAACTCGAAATCTTGATTTCGAGCATATCTTAGTACTCTCATGCAACGAAGGGAAACTGCCGAAAGGTGTGAACGATGCTTCATTTATTCCCTATTCGTTGAGAAAGGCATACGGCTTGACTACGGTAGATAACAAAGTAGCCATATACGCCTATTATTTTCACAGTCTGCTCCAACGCTCACACGACATCACTTTATGTTACAATAACGCAACAGAAGATGGCCAATCGGGTGAGATGAGCCGTTTTATGCTACAACTCCTGGTAGAAAGCCATCATGACATCGAGCGCTTTTCTTTGGTCGCAGGACAAAACACGCTGCGTCCTACTTATGAACCAATAGAGAAAAAACTGCATACGCTCAGCCAGCTCAAGAATTTGAAAATGCTTACGCCAACATTTTTGAATACCTATTTGAGATGTGAAAAGCAATTCTACTATAAATATGTAGAAGGACTGATTGAGCCAGATGAAATGGATGAGGACGAAGTAGACAACAAAGTATTTGGAAATATATTCCATCGGGCAGCAGAACTGTTCTATCTGGGATTAGCAAGCAGCGATGCTCTGACAACCGACGGTAAAGGAGAACTCAAACTGACTCGTCCTATCGTTGTATCAAAAGAGCAATTAGAGCAAGCCTTAAAAGACGAATCTGTGATTTATCGCCTGGTTGATCAGGCGTTCAGAGAAGAACTCTTTAAAGTTAGCGCTGCAGGGTATCGTCCAAAATATAATGGTCTGCAACTGATCAATAAAGAAGTAATAGCAAGATATATCCGGCAACTTGTCACGATAGATATGCGCCAGGCTCCATTCACCATACTCGGATTAGAGCTGGTTGTAAAAACTGACGTCGAAGTAGAAACAAGTATCGGCAATTTATCTCTGTCAATAGGAGGTTTTATCGACCGACTGGACGCTGTTGCAGCTAACGGTAATGCAAATGGCAATAATCTTGCAGAACGAATCCGCGTAATAGACTATAAAACAGGACGTATTTCAACAACACGTCCAAGAGAACTGAGCGAAGTGTTTGATACATCCATGCTCAACAAGCATACAGATTATTATTTACAATCTATGCTCTACTCGATTATTGTAAGCCACAACAGGAATCTGAATCCGGCTCAAGAGCCCGTATCTCCAGGCTTGCTGTTTATACAAAATGCAGGAGCAGAAGATTATGATCCGACATTAAAAATGGGCAAGGAACTCATCAGTAGCATAGATGTATACGAAGAAGAGTTTATGAAACAACTGAAAGTTCTCATCGCCAACATCTTTGACAAGGAACAACCATTCCGACCTACAGATGATAAGCATCGTTGCGAATACTGTCCATACGCAGCTTTATGCAAATCATAGAAACATATATAATATGTGGAAACCAAAATGATTGGTTAAAATGCGCAAAATACTTGCTTTTTTGAATTATTCTATGTATATTTGCAAAAAGAATTATTGAATATGACAGAAAAAGAAATAAACAAGATAGTTAGTGAGAACTTAAACTATGTAAAATCAGTAGCCAACCAGTATAAAGGTAAAGGCGTTGAGTTTGATGACTTGGTTAGCGAAGGAACGCTGGCAATGCTTATGGCAGCCAGAAAGTTCCAAGCCGACCGGGGCACCGATTTTGTGGCTTATGCCGGTCCATTCGTTCACAAGGCTATATCACAGGCCATCGATAAACAATCAGGACTTTATCGTTTACCGAAAGACCAGAAGAAATTTGCCCCAAGAAACGCAGACAAGGCTGTATCTGTAGATGCGCCACTAAGCGCAAACAATCCGTATACCCTATTAGACATATTAAACGATCCGGATGTAAAGATTGCAGATGATACCCTGAATATAGAAATGATGAAGAAAAAGATGGCAGAAAGCATTGCAGATTTATTGCCACGAGAGAAAGAAATCATCACCAAATTCTATGGTATAGGTGTTCCTAAAGAAACGATGGCTGAAATTGCTGAAGATATGGGGCTCAAACGCGAGCGAGTTCGCCAGATACGAAATCTGACCATACGCAGATTGAACAGGAGTATCCGCCACCAGGCATTGAGAAACTACTTCAAGAGGTAACTCGCAATAGTTTGTAAAAACAAAAAGGAGGGTGAATCATTAACTTATGATACACCCTCCTTTTTGTTTCATGTTCTAGTTATTAACAATTAAACTTACTCCAATCCCTTAAAATGATTAGCACGATATTGACGGGGAGTAACGCCTATTCGCTTGAAGAAATTAGCATAGAAACTCTGACGAGTATTGAAACCAGCCATTTCGCTGATACCTTCTACACTCATTCTTGCATAACGCTTATCGGTAAGTAAAGACATTGCATCGTTTACTCGATAATCATTCACCAACTCGGCATAATTCTTATGAAATCGAGTTGCGCATACAGCAGAAATATAGCGAGAGTTAGTATTCAAATCCTCTGCAAGTTTCTTGGAACTATAGTCTGGGTCCTTGTACTTTCTTTCAGTCACAAGAACACGGATTATCTCGTCGCGAAGGCGGTCCTTAGTTTCTTCACTCAGCATAGATTGATATCTTGCTATTTTTTCTTTTTTAGGTTGAATATTGTACTTAGCCATAGTTATGTTATAAAATTTATTACAACAAAGGTACGACTTTTATTTAGAACGACCAAATTTTTTCTCACTTTTTTGAAAAATAAACACAAAAAAGTCGTTTATATGAAATAAAATGGTTATTTTTGCATTAAATTTCAAACTCCGAACAGAGTATAGTGTAATTATTAGTCAAGAAGCATAGATATGAAGCAAATATTGTGGTTTATAAAAACGTATTTTACGTTTGTCATTTTGTTCAGTATTCAGAAACCATTTTTCATGATATTGGAAAAGGCTTCTGCTACACAACCTATCGATAATATCTGGAGCGAAATGCCTACAGTGATGTGGTACGGTTTATCACTCGACCTCTCTATGGCTGGTTACCTCACCGCACTACCGGGTTTGTTGCTCATCGCAATGATTTGGTTTCGTAAGGAGATTATACGTCCCATTCTGAATGCTTATTATATACTGGCATCTTTCCTGGTTTCCCTTACATTCGTACTGAATGCAGGATTATATCCATATTGGAACTTCCCGCTAGATAGCACTCCATTATATTATTTCTTTACTTCGCCAAAGGATGCACTTGCAAGTGTTGGAGGGCTTTACATCTTTTTTGCTCTCCTCATCACCGTGCTGCTTACCATAGCCTTTTGGTTTGCACTCCGCATGCCTCATACCCAGAAGCGCTATTCCAGCAGATACAGCAACTATGGTTTTGGAGATTTCGGCAGTGGTCGTAGAACATACTACTCAGACATAGAGTATCATCGTATGCGCCATTCTCTTATTCTGTTGCTGCTTACTGCCCTTCTCTTCATCCCTATCAGAGGAGGATTTACTGTATCTACAACAAATACAGGAAAGGCATATTTCAGCCAAAATGCGTTTTTGAATCATGCTGCCGTCAATCCGATGTTCAGCCTGTCTGAATCACTTACCCATCAGGAAGATTTTGCATCGCAATACCGATACATGTCAGAAGAAGAAGCTAACAAGCTCTTTGCTCAAATGGTAAGTTCAAGCGACCAGAACACCTACCCGCTCCTGAATGAAGAAACTCGGAAAAACGGAAAGCCGGATATACTTATTATTATTATGGAAAGCTTTGCCAACGACATCATGCCTTCCGTTGGAACACATAAAGACGTAGCGGTCTGCTTGGACTCAATAGCCAGAAAGGGAATTTTCTTCCCAAGATTCTATTCCAACACTTTCCGCACGGATCGTGGTCTGGTTGCTGTTTTGAGCGGTTATCCTGCACAACCTACAACCAGCATCATGCGCTACCCGGCAAAATCTGCACAATTACCATCATTGGCACGTTCATTGGCTAAAGCAAAGCATTACGGCAATGCATATTATTATGGTGGTGATGTTGATTTTGCCAACCAACGCTCTTGGCTGGTTTCCCAGGGCTATGAGAGAATCATTTCAGATAGTGATTTCCCTATAGAAGACAAATTGAGCAAATGGGGAGTACACGATCATATCGTAGCCAACCGGCTGCTTGCAGACCTCAGGAAAGAACAGAATGCCAAACAGCCTATGCTGAGAGTATTCCAGACATCAAGCAGTCATGAGCCATTCGATGTACCATATAGCAGACTGAAAGACAAGCGTTTAAATGCATTTGCTTACACTGATAGTGTCATAGGTCATCTTCTGCGTGAATACAGCAAATTGCCTAGATGGAAAAATACTTTGGTATTACTCGTTGCCGATCATGTTGGTGCATACAAAGAACATCTTGACAACTTTGACCGCAGCCGCTATCAGATTCCACTTATCATGACCGGTGGAGCAATAGCTCGCCCAATGAATGTTAAGCTCATAGGAAGTCAGCATGATATAGCAGCTACACTGCTCGGACAATTAGGCATTCCTCACAAAGACTTCTTGTTCAGCAAGAACATGTTGAGTGATGCTACTCCTAAATTTGCATTCTTTGATGTACCCGATGCTTTCGGCATGGTATCAGAGGAGAACTCTATCATCTACGACAACAAATCCAAAAAGGTTGTTTATGATAAAGGCAAAAAAGGTTATAACCTGAAGCGAGGCATGGCTTATCTTCAGAAGTTGTACGATGACTTGAGTGCAAAATAGCCCAAACGACAGGGCAACAGATTATCAGAAACAAGAAAGCGAACATTACAGAATTTCATAAAGAAAGACTATGATAGAATTACTTCATCAAATAGAACAGATTGATACGCAGATTTTTCTGTTTTTCAATGGTTTTCACAACGTGTATTGGGATTACTTCATGATGATTTTCTCAGACCGTTTTGTATGGGTTCCGTTCTATGCCAGTTTTATCTTTGTACTGCTAAAGAATTTTCCTGTCAAGGTTGTGATGAGCACTATAGTTGTCATCACTCTGATTATCTTGTTTTCAGACCAGACTGCATCAGGAATTCTGAAGCCATTAGTAGCAAGAATGCGTCCTAGCAATCCTGATAATCCTATCAGTCCGATGGTACATGTTGTTCAAGGTTATCGGGGTGGCAGATATGGTTTCCCATCTTCTCATGCAGCCAATGCATGGAGCATGGCCTTCTTTGCACAATATCTGGTTCGCCGAAGCAAACTCACGATATTCTTATGCCTATGGGCATTGATAACCAGTTATTCCCGAATGTATCTCGGTGTACACTATTTTGGCGACATCCTGATTGGTACCCTCATTGGTTTTCTCTATGCCACCTTATATTATTATATATTTCAGCATTTTTTGAGAAAGCATACCGAACGTTTTAAGCCCAACCACGACATCAGATTTGCAAGCGTCCCTATCATTACGGGGCTCGTTTCTATTTGGGTAATCATTTGTACCAGTGGAATACTATCTTTCTATAGCATACCACTGAGATAAACAAATGTATAAAAAGAGTTAGCTTATAAAAATGGTTTAGATTAACATTATTATTAACATATAAAATTTAAAGATTATGAAGAAATTATCAATTCTTGCATTTGCTATGGGTCTGATAGCTTTCACAGCATGTTCTGAGAAAAAAGCACCAGCTCCAGCACCAGCTCAGGCAGAACAGACTGTTGTAACCGATTCTGCATTTCAGGCTGCCGCAGCCGGTGAATATAAGAGCGCAGATGGAGAGCGCAGTGTAACTTTGAACAGTGATTTCTCTGTTAAAGTAAAAGGCCTTGATAAGGAATTTTACAAGTGGGAATTGCCAGCTAAGCCAGAAGGTAAAGCAGCTGTGATTATCCTGAGCCGCAAGGGTCTCGATGCCGACGTTCAGGAACAGGCAACACTCGATACAGAAGAAGGTTCTATCATTATTAAGAACGAAACATTCCGCAAAAAGTAATAGAATATGAACCTGGTATAAATGCAAAACGCCCTCGCTTCACAGCGAAGGCGTTCTTTTTGGTATTAGTTTCATTTAAGGTAAAAAGATTGTATTCAGGATAACGATGCAAAGATAGACATATTTTTCGAAACGAACGAATCTTTTTATATGTTTTAAAACATATTTTGTGAATTATCGCTCCCAAAACAAAATTATCTGCCAGATAATTTCGGTACTTACAATTAAATTTGTATCTTTGCACCATAAATTTAAAAATTATTCTTTTTATTGAATTATGGCAATTAATGAAGAAAACAATTTGGAAGAGAAGAAAAGTATCTCTTTCGTAGAACAGTTAGTTGAGGAAGACCTCAAAGAAGGCAAAAACGGAGGACGAATCCAGACTCGTTTTCCGCCAGAGCCTAATGGTTATCTGCATATCGGCCATGCCAAAGCTATCTGCATGGACTTTGGTGTTGCAGAGAAATATAATGGTGTTTGCAATCTTCGTTTTGATGACACTAACCCTAGCAAGGAAAACAATGAATATGTAGAGAATATTCTTCAAGACATCCAGTGGCTCGGATTCAAGTGGGGCAATATCTACTATGCTTCTGACTACTTTGAGAAGCTTTGGGATTTTGCTGTCTGGATGATCAAGAAGGGCAATGCATATATTGATGAGCAAACTGCTGAAGAAATTGCACAGCAGAAGGGTACTCCTACCTCACCGGGTACTGCTAGCCCGTATCGTGATCGCCCAATCGAAGAAAGCCTTGCTTTGTTTGAGAAGATGAATACTCCTGAGGCCGTAGAAGGCAGCATGGTGCTTCGCGCAAAACTCGATATGGCGAATCCAAATATGCATTTCCGCGATCCTATCATGTATCGTATCATCCATACTCCTCATCACCGTACAGGAACTAAATGGCATGCATATCCTATGTATGATTTCGCTCACGGACAGAGTGACTACTTTGAAGGGGTAACCCACTCTATCTGTACATTGGAATTTGTACCTCACCGTCCGCTTTACGATAAGTTCATCGACTTCTTGAAGGAGAAGGACGGAACTGCTGATGTATTAAACGACAATCGTCCACGTCAGATTGAGTTCAACCGATTGAACCTCACTTATACAGTAATGAGCAAGCGTAAGCTTCACCAGCTGGTAGATGAGAAACTGGTTATCGGATGGGACGACCCACGTATGCCTACTCTTTGCGGAATGCGCCGTCGCGGTTACTCTCCTGAGAGTATTCGTATGTTTATCGACAGTATCGGTTATACTAAGTTCGATGCTCTCAACGATATGGCCTTACTCGAAGCATCTGTAAGAGAAGACTTGAACAAGAAAGCTTGTCGTGTGAGTGCAGTACTTGATCCTGTAAAACTCGTAATTACCAACTATCCGGAAGGTGAAACAGAGGAAATGGAAGCAATCAATAATCCAGAAAATGAAGCTGATGGCACACACACCATCACATTCTCTAAGAATCTCTGGATAGAGCGTGCTGACTTTATGGAAGATGCTCCTAAAAAATTCTTCCGTATGACTCCGGGTAAAGAAGTTCGTCTGAAGAATGCTTACATCGTTAAGTGCACTGGATGCACAAAGGACGAAAATGGTGTTATCACTGAGATTCAGGCAGAATACGATCCTATCAGTAAGAGCGGCATGGAAGGTGCCAACCGTAAGGTTAAGGGTACATTGCATTGGGTATCAGCAGATCACTGCGTAAAGGCAGAGGTGCGCGAATACGACCGTCTCTTTATGGTAGAAAATCCATCTGCTGATGAACGTGACTTCCACGAGTTGCTCAACCCAGATAGCTTCCACGACTATCCTAACTGCTATGTTGAGGAATATGCAGCCAACAAGAAGCCAGGTGAATATCTCCAGTTCCAGCGTATCGGTTATTTCATGGCCGATCTTGATTCTACTGCAGAAAAACCAGTATTCAACAAAACCGTTGGTTTGAAGGATACATGGGCAAAACAGAATAAGAATTAATATGACACATTTAATTAGATGAAAATAAAATATCAAATACGTCTTTCAAATGATTTTGGAAGATGTGTTTGATATTTTTTTGAATTTATATTTTAATAGAAAATCAAGAAAAATCAATATGAATACAGCAGATTTGTTTCTTTGGATTCTCGATAACTTAAATTATTGGGTAGTTCTCCTCTTTATGGCTATTGAGAGTTCCTTCATTCCTTTCCCATCCGAGGTTGTTGTTCCACCAGCTGCATGGAAAGCGATGGATCCTTCCAGTGGTATGAACTTTGTTTTGGTAGTTGTATTTGCTACTTTGGGTGCAAATTTAGGTGCTCTTATCAATTATTACCTTGCCAAATGGGTGGGAAGACCTATTGTTTATCGCTTTGCTGATAGCCGAATCGGTCACATGTGCCTGATCGACCGCCAAAAGGTGGAAGTAGCTGAGGAGTATTTCCGCAAGCATGGTGCTGCATCTACCATTTTCGGCAGATTGGTACCAGCGGTTCGCCAGCTTATCAGTATCCCTGCTGGACTGGCAGGAATGCACGTAGGCAAGTTCCTGCTCTACACAACTATCGGTGCCGGTGTATGGAACACCGTATTGGCAACCATAGGTTGGGGAATTTATGAATATACTGATTACAAGACAACTCAGGATGTTTACAAGCAGGCAGTACAGTATAGCCACGAGATTGGTTATGTCATTCTGGCACTGGCCGTAGTAGTCGTTGCGTTTATCGCATACAAGGGTATCAAGAAGAAATAAACTTCTTTCAGAAGCACATATATACAAAAAAACTCTCCATTGAGGTTCAACCTTCAATGGAGAGTTTTTTTTGTATATATAGATATCGATCATTACTTCTCACTACCTGAGAAAATCTTGATTCGCTGTTCCTCAGACAATTTGCAGATAAGCAGCGTGCCGTCTTCCTCTGCTACAATATAGCCATCCAGGCCCTGGATAACAACCTTCTTCTCATTCATGGTATGAACGATATTGTTCTTGGATTCCACCATCTGGATATTATCACCAATCAGTGCATTACCATACATATCCTTATGGCTCTGTGCCAGGAGACTTCCCCATGTACCGAGGTCACTCCATCCAAAGTCGGCAGGCATCACGAAGATTTCCTCCGCTTTCTCCATGATAGCATAGTCAACAGAGATATTCTCGCACTCAGGATAACGCAGATCGATTTCAGCCTGCTCCTTGTCTGTACCATAAATACTGCGCATGCTCTCGAAAATCTTGGCAATGCTTGGCTGGTAAACACGGAAGGCATTGACGATGGTTGCTGCACTCATCACGAAGATGCCGGCATTCCAGAAGAAACTCTTGTCTTGAATATATTGAGTAGCAGTCTCCAAATTTGGCTTTTCCCTGAACTGATCAACACGGAAGATTTCCTTGTTACGGGCTGAAGGGGTACGGAGATCTGCCTGAATATAGCCATAACCTGTCTCTGGGCGGGTAGGCTTCATTCCCAAAGTAACGATGCTATCAGTCTCACCAGTAAACTTCAAGGCAGATGTTATCACTCTTCTGAATTCGTTGGCATTGGTAACGATATGATCAGAAGGAGATACAACAATATTTGCATGAGGATCCTTTTCCTTGATTCGCCAACTGATATAGGCGATGCAAGGAGCTGTGTTTCTTCTGCATGGTTCCTGCAGAATATTACCCTCAGGAATCTCAGGCAACTGCTCGTGAACCAAGGCTGCATACTTTTTATTGGTTACTACCCAAACATTCTCCGGGTCACAGACACCCTCAAAACGATCGAATGTAAGCTGTAAAAGTGTACGACCTGTTCCTAAGACATCAATAAACTGCTTAGGCTTGTCCACGGTACTCATAGGCCAGAATCTACTGCCTACTCCACCTGCCATGATTACTAAATGATTATTTTTATGAGCCATATTTATACCTTTTTATATAATATTCCGCAAAAGTAATAAAAATAATTGGTTTAAACAAATAAAGGATGGAAAATTATTCCATCCTTTACCATATTTTGAAAAAACTCGTGTTATTCGAGCACTTCCCGTATCAATGCAAAACTTAGAGCTTTCCAAGTTCAGCCTTCCAGTCAGCATAAGCCTCAAGATAAGCACTGCGATTTGCCTCATCAGGCTCAATTACCGCCAATTTCTTAAGAGATGCAAATGCCTCATCGTGATCCTTATAGATACCCGCACCGATACCAGCTCCCTTGGCTGCACCAGCACTACCATCGGTCTCGTAAAGTTCGATGGTTGCACCACTCACACCTGCCAGGGTATCACGGAACAGAGGACTGAGGAACATGTTTGCCTTACCGGCATGGATTTTCTTGATGCCCATACCCATCTGCTGCATCACAGAAGCGATGTTCGACTTGCATCCGCATCCCTCCGGGGAGTCCAGACGCTCTCTGCCTACTACTTCATTCTGTTCGTCAAGCGTTACTACCGTGTAGTAAGCACAATGTCCGAAATGGTCGTCCACCATTTCATCTCGTGTAGGTATTGCTATTTTCTTCATTTTATTTATTGTTACTTTTATTCTCAACACCCAACAAATGCGGCGAAGATATTATATTCTCTGCGCTAAATTACAAATAAAATCCGAATAAAGACCGCTTTGAAAACGAAAAGTATCTTTTTCACCCGAAATCTATCTGATGGAGGATGCCGGTAAGATGGGCTATCGCCATTCCGTAGTTGGTAATGGGCACGCCCTGCTCCTCTGCCCTGCGGATGCGCTCCAG
>OQVQ01001035.1_pt1 | contig 11940 bp, 12 predicted proteins | sample 1691491 | NCBI WGS metagenome assembly OQVQ01 (sample SAMN03418252, study PRJEB22391) | human gut metagenome | biome: human-gut; feature: organic feature; material: feces | host: Homo sapiens | place: Tanzania | collected 2013-01
ACAAAAGGTATGAGAAGGGGCGGGCTCGTGTGAGAGCAGGCGTGAGACGCAGGGCGTAGCCGTGTTGACAGAAAAGACGAATGCGCCTACCGACTTTTGGGAATGTTGAGTGAGAATAGTTGTTCTGTCTACTTTTCGCACGTACTTAGGCTATGCTTTGATGTAACATTGGTGCGATGGGTGGATTTTCCGTGTTGTAATGAGGTTTAGTTGTTACGCATATTGCTTGCGCAAAGGTAACAACTAAACCTCATGGGTTACAATAGTTATTGTGCGGCTACTGTATCTGCGGCAATGTCAATGTCCGTGGTGTCTATTGCATTTTCTATGTCAACGCTTACGTCACTGTCTTCAGTAACATCTTCGTACTGTGAAATATCAATGTTCTTCGCATCAAGATGTCCACATATGATATAGACTGACTGTCCAGAATTGGCAACAAAGTAAGTGTAACTGCCTACTTGGACGACGACGGCATTTTTGTTCTCCTTAACGACTTTTCCGAATGCTTTCGTCTTTTCTATCAATTTACTTGTCACTTCCGACATGTGTCCAATTATTAGGCCTTCTCGCTTAATCTCAAGACTTATTTTGTTAGGATTGATGTTCTTGTAATTGTACCCAGTAGTCTCCGTGTATGTATAGCCATAATAATCGGTAGTTGTGCTTTCTATTGGAGAAACGAAGTATTCGTCAAATGAGGTAGAGATAACCACTTCTGCTTTATTGATGGTTAAATCACTCTCAATGTAACTTTCGTAAGTGTGATCGCTAGGTTCTGTGCTTATTACTGCACCCTCAATCTTTTTTATGCTGTTTATGATGTTTTGGGCATTCATTGTGAGGTTCAGGCCCAAGAATCCATTTGGCTGTACATCGAGCTTGTTAATAAAACTATTCGTGTCGAAATACTGGCTGTGGAAGATTTGATCTCCTGTGTTGTCGTCAATTATATGATAAATGTCGGTTTTGATTTTTTGGTCTTCACCCTTGTCATTGACGAAAATCCAGTTGTTTTCGCTTTCTTGAACTGCGGCATACGAACCATGGAAGTCCTGGACGTTGTAAAATTCTTCTTTGGATATAGTCTCATCCAAGTCGTTTATTAACACGAAGCCCGATTTGTCTCTATCTTCGCGCGCCCAAAAAAGTCCTTTCTTATTGGCAAAGTGCAGAGTCCTATATTTGGCACGAATGACCACTTCGCCTTTGAAATCCATCACACCATATCTATCGCCATCATAAAAGATAAACATACCATCTTTGATATCTTTGATGTTATGAATCTTTGATGACGGTTTAACGATGTATTCTCCATTCTCGTCTATCAGTCCTTTTCGTCTAGTGCCATCAGAGCTGTTGTCTTCAACCATCAAAGCCCCATCAACAAACTGTGTTCCAATATCAGTGAAATTCTTCGCAGGTATCTCTGAAATGACTTTTCCAGAGGTCGACAACACGGTAAATTTTCCCTTATTGCGGTCTTCCACATTTTCATATTTCTTATCTACCGCAAGCATCTTACCGTCATTGGCAGGATTTATGGAAAGATATTGTGGCTCGACAATAATTTTTCCAGAACTATTGATACATCCATAGTATTTGCCTGCCTTGAAAATGGCGACACCATCCGAGAAGTTGGTACACTCTTCTATAGCTTTACCGTTAACTTTACCCAGGGTGAATGCCACATTTCCTTCTTTGTCTATGAACTGAATGGGCTTTCCTTTCATTACCACAGGAGCAACATCTTCGATGAAAGCTCCTGCTTCTTCATACATGTCTTTGCCCACGACTGTCGGCTTGCTTCCTGTAGCATAGAGTTCCCACTTGCCGTCACCGTTTTTAGCAAAGAATCTGTCGTTCATGGCTACGGTTGGCATTTCCTTGAATTCTTTTGTGAAAAGAACATCACCGTCTGTACCTATCATTCCCCAGTTTCCACCTTCTTCATCTAGGAAAGGCATGTACTGAAGGCCATCACCACTATTGCATGAAGCAAACAGTAATGTTGTGACAAGTAACACCAATAATTTTGTTGTTTTTTTCATTGTGTGTTATTTTGGTTAATAATGTGATCGACTAAATAGGCAGGGAATTGAGCCCTTTGCATTCATAGATCGTCCACTATGCATTCCGTAAGTTCACTTGGGGTGCTGCTTTGCTGCCCACAAGGCTTCCGTGTCAAAATGGCTTATGTTTTTATTCCTTACCTTCTTTTTTAGTTGGATGATATTGCTTCTTCTAAATATTTACGATTAGAAAATATAATTTTCCCCTTCTTGATTTCTTGGAAGTCATCAATAAACCAGTCGTTATTTTCAAACAAAAGCTTTAATCTGATATTTGGGGTCTCCGAAGGAAAGCTGAGCGTGATGTCAACTGTCGCATTGTATTGGTCCTTGATGTCAACCTGGTCGACTTGTAAGTTAGAGGGCCTTTCTTCGTTTCCCCAATACCAATGATCGAATTCATTCAGTGATATGCATTTCGCCTCTTGAATTACGTTAATTGCCTTAATTATTTTTATAAATCTCATAGTAAGGAAATCCTCATCAGCACTTCCGCCTCCACTATTTATGGCTTGAGTATATATCTGGCTGACTCTTTCCGAAAGATACTCTGTGGTATGCTTTTGGGCATTTTCCTTGTTTTCTTCTTCCTGCTCCAAATGCAGCGAATCATTTTCAGTATTTGAAACGCTTACAGAGTCACCCACAACACTTGAGACTTGAGGGTCGATCTTGTCAGGTTTATTATAGTATGTGTTGTAGCACCACACGCCGGCGCCAATAATCAGAGGAATAGATATGATGGCGAAGGTGTAGATCCACTTGTGGCTTCTGCCATCTTCTTCTTCATATTCATCTAAATCCGATAATACTGTATCGTTGTCTGTTTGTATATCAGGAGTGGGCAATTCGCTTTTTTTAGGCTCTGCATGTTCCTCCTCATCATGTTCTTCTTTTGGAAGGGTTGCCGGTTTTAAAAGTTCGGCACCGCAGTTATGGCAAAACCTTTCATCATCGCAAACAGCTTCTCCACACTTTGGGCAATGCTTTACATTGGAAAGATTGCCTCCGCAGTTAGGACAGAAAATAGCATTGTCGGGTATTTCCGCGCCACAATAAATGCATTTCATATTCTGTTTTGTTTTAATTATTGTTGAACAGTTGCAGGCGTGTCTTCGTCAACCTCTTTTAACCCCATGTTTACAAGCAAAAGGACAAAGATCCAAATGACGACACATAGAATTAGTTGGACTAAATAATAATCCGAGCCCCACTCTATAGGTGAATCCCATAGCCAGTGACATATAATAGGGATGATGAAAAGCTTCCAAAATCTCATTTCGCCCAAAACATTGATTGAGATTTGTTCCGAACGGTTTGCTAACACTATGGCCACACCACTGATGGCAGCCCATGCCACATGTCCGCCAGGAGCCAAAAAGCCTCGAAGATAGATTATGCCAATAAAATCCTCCCATCGACTACCTATTAGCATGGTGTCAAATGCATATCCGGCTGACTCGAAAGCAGCAAAACCTGCTCCAACGCTTGCTCCCACCAATATCCTATTAGTATGGAATGAGTCTTGGTTATTCGTTTTAGAAAAAACAGAACTATCAAAGCCTTTCCTAATTCTTCTGCAATGCTTACGCCAAAAGCTACAGCGTATGTCATGTCGTTGTCTTGAGGGACGACAAAAGAGTATAAGATCATTGTGAGCAACAGCGAAGCGCAGCCTCCAATGAGGAATGTCTTCATGACATAATAGAAACTTATGTTCTTGAAGACATTTAATTCCATAAACATAACTACAAGAGCGAAGGGTGCGGCAAAAGAGCCGATCACCATCAAGCCCGGTAGCACTTTCTCGTTTTCAAAGGTTTCAGCACAGATCTTAAGGATAAAAAATGCAATGACAAATCCGAAGAACACGCGGCTATAAAGCCAAGGGTGAGGCCAATTGGACGTTACGTTTTGAGGGTCGGGAGTGGTGGTGGGAGAACCACATGCAAATATTTCCTCAGCTTCCTCTGGGCTGTGAGATTTAAACACGTCTTTAAATAGGACCTTCCAATTCAAAGACACATGCTCTTTTGAACCTCCCACATATTGGTTCAATGTGTCTACTATCGTATGGGCATCATACGACTCCACGTTTTTCGCGTCCTCTTTCTGATCTGTTGTCGTTTGTGATGCTCCGCGATCTTGGCCTGTCTCCTGTTGGTCGCTTTCCCTTTGATTCGGCGAACTTGGAGCAGGGGTTCCACAATTGGTACAGAATTTTTGTCCGGGCTTTATTTCTGTGCCACATTTAATACAATACATAACAATATGGTTTATGGTGAATTGTTTGTTGGGCAAAAAGAATGCGTGAATTGATTGCCTATATCATCTGTTGGCTTTGGACTTTCTGATAGCCGAATAAGAAAATCGCCTACACCTATGAATATAGCAAGTGCCGTAAAGGTACAATATTACCATACCATAGGAAGAACGTATCTCTAATCCAAGTTATCGCGAATTGTCCAGATTCACAGACATGGATAATAGCATTACGCTTCCTAATTGCTAAGTCGGGATTTCTCTCCCAACGCTGCAAATATAATAAAAGTTTTTTAATGTTGGTTCATTGTGGGCATCTTTTTTTATTGTTACCGATAAATCTATTATTCATGTTGCGCTTATCGTGTAAGCTGGAGAGGGGGTTCGTTTGCTATGTGGTGTGTAGCTGCATCATGGTATGATTTGTTTGGCAAAGATAGTTCTATCAGCCGAATTGAGCAATAATGTTTTTATCCAAATTGTCCAAAAGGGCAAATCTGTTAGTTTTCTATCCTTGCAAACATAGGAGCCACTGTAGGACACATGTTTGGTTTGCCTTGTTTCTTAATCATAGGCAAGAGGAAGGTCGTTTGTGATGTAATGAGGCTTGGTTGTTACGTATATTTCCAGCGCAAAGGTAACAACTAAACCTCATGGCTGCAACGTGTAGATGGTAGAAAACTTGCTTCGGTACGGTGCGTATGCTGATGAGTGAGATTGAAATTTACGAAAGTAGGAGGCAGACACCATATTGGTATTCACCTCCTACTCAATTGTAATGCAGGGTCTATTACTGTCGAGTTTTAGCGAATGACCCCAGTGTTCATCTTGGCTAAATGGTGATAGTCTTAAAAAGCCCAAACCCCAAGAATGTTAACAGCAAAACCAATAGCAGCCCAAGTTAAATATGATTTTGCACAATTGGGAAACTCTTCTTTCTTTACGAAATATAAGATGATGCCTACTAATGGAATAAGAAAGCACAATCCATTCATCAAACATCCAGGATTATCATCTACTTCAGATGAGTCATTTGAGATGTTGTTAAATGTTGACGGTTGAGGATTTACCTCTTGGGAAGTAAATGTTCTGCCACAATATGGACACTGATATTTGTCAGTATCGATTTGCTCAACATTTGAACTTCCGCATGAAGGGCATTTGATTTCTTGCATACTGATTTTTAATGATTATATTATAATTGTTAATAAGTGGTTATATGATCATCCAATTACTGCTTTTAACTAAGCAGTGCAGGTTCCCAAGGTCATCTCGTCATTTTAATGATGCCAATACAAATCCTACAGTTGCCCTAAGCAAATATTGTTTTGTGTATTTGGGGCACTTGCTTTTCTTTACAAAATGTAAGTTCAAGACAACGGTTAGGATAAGAAAGCAAACTCCATTCATTAAGCATCCAAGATAGTCATCTCATTCGAATGAATAATTATGGTAGTTTTTATCTTAGGTTTTCGAGAATTCACCTTTTTGGAAGAAATGTTTTGCTACATTACGGACACTGGTATTTGTCTGTATTGATGTAGGTCGACATTATATCTCCTGTTAGATGGACTTCTTATTTCTTGCATTTTGGTTTTGTCAAAAGTTGTTGCGTGATTCGCGGCAAGCGGTTGAAATGCAGTTCGCCCATTTCTCTGCTTGTGGCTTATAAATATTGCCTACAAAGAAGATGAACTCTTCACCAGACTTAATTGTGATAACTAAACAGAGTCTTTGAATTCCTGCGTACTTTCTATTCTCTGTCTTAATGTGTGCAATATCATCTAAAGAAATCTGATAAAGGATGTCCTGTAACGAAGGAAAAAATGCGTCAATAAGTCTACCCAATAATACTGCCGCTACGCCTGTTGAAGTTGTAAATACTAATCTGCGATTAGTTAAGTACAATCTACCTACTTCTGGTGGTGACAAAAGACTTGCTCCTGTGAGAAGTTGAACTTGCATAGTTGACAATAGTTGACGTTCTCCGTTTTCTAATGTGTACTTCATGTTTATGTGCTTAATTATATAGATGATAATACTACAAATAAGAAGGGCGCAATGACGGTCCTTTTTAAATTATTACTATTTTTGACAAATATAAGGAGGCTTTTGTTTGCAGAAAGCTCCTTGGGAAAGCCCCTAATAATCCATGCTTTCGCAATTTGGACATTTATATGTTAGGGCGTTGACTCGTTCAACAAGTGTTTTACTTTTCCATATAGAGGATGTTTGTCAGAACAACAATTTGGGTTTGAAAGCAAAGTCCTCATCAGACTGTGTTAGGAGCATAATTCCTTCGATTATACCCAAAAGGGTAGGGATGTATGTCCAACAGAAAATCAAGTAGATAACCCCTTTTAGATTATTTCCGAGATAGAAATGATGCGCACCAATACAACCTAATATTATCCCTAAAACGGCAGCAGTCAATCTGTTTTTGCCTGCTGCATTTTGAGAACTAAATTGAGACTGAAACGATTGCTGAGAATAGTTTGATGATTGTGATGAAATCTGTTGCTGAGTTTGTGTTTGGCGCAGTTCTGTTGGTATAAAAGTATGCCCACAATACTCGCAACGATATTCTCGATCGTTAATTTTGGAGGTTTTTTGTCCTCCACAACTTGGACATGTGTAGTTGTTCATGTTTTTACATTTTTGCTTTACTAATCCCGTATATTATGAGTAAATATAACATCAAAAGAAGTCCTGTCGTTATTATTACCCATGCGCTGTTTGTTCCCCATGCTGCAAAACAGCAGTGCTCTGCTATAAATACGACAAAGAACACCAACGAAATAGCGAAGCTATTAGCCGTGTGGTGTGCATCATTGAAAGACAACCCAATCCCACACTCAAGACAAATGCAGGTAGATATAAATCCTGAAATTGCCAAAGCTTTAAGCATATGGTCTTCTGCATCTGATAATGTATAGAAGAGATATGCTAATAAAGCTGCAATGACAAGTGTAATCAGAGTTGGTATAATATTTATTTTCATAGTGAAGGTGGTAATTGTAAGAATAGTTTCAAGACACTTGGGGTACACTCGATTTTTTGCCATTCTGACATACCAGCGCACCACACCAATGTTTCTTTGGTAATTCTTTTTTCTAACAATAACTTCTTGATCACATTTTCAGTAAAAGGACCTGAAGCCTTACCGTTGACGGCAATATACCATTCAGTTTCTTTGGGCTGGACTGGCATTGCGGTTGCGGGAATTTGCATGGTTTGCATGGATTGGTTCATCATATTTACCATCTGTTGAGCCATCCCCATGCCCATGCCAAATTCCATTAATCTGTCTAATGTTGAAAAATTATTATCGCTCATGTTAAATTGCATCTTATGGGTTGTTTGTAGGAGGAGTAGGAGGTGTTGGCGGAACGGGTGGAGGTGGCGGCGTCACAGCAAATAAACTGTTTATCTCTGTGTTTTTTGCAAAATCCCAGTTTGCCATTCCTTTAGTCCATACATATGTGTCAGGAGTTAATTGCCCAGAAGCAATTAGCTGATTAAGTGCGGTAGTGTTATGAGGACCAGTCTGGTTGCCATTAATAAGTACAAAGAAACTGATTTCTGGAACCTGTGGTGGGCGTTGCATGGCTTGTTGGTAACTTTGATTAACGGTTTGCCCCATTTGGTTCATCATGCCAGCCATTTGCTGCCCCATAGCGCCGCCCATCATTATTCCAGTCATCATTCCAGCAGGATTCATTTGTCCTTCTCCACCAGTGTTCATGGCACCACTTTCGCCCATGGCAGAAGCAAATTGTTTTCCCACTTCGGCTTGCTGGTCAAGCGCGTGAGCGCCCATATAAGCTGTTTCGGTTTGAAGTCGTTGAGCTCGTTGCATTTCTCCACGTTGTATAGCCATAGTCGCACGTACATTTTCAGAATTCCATTCTTGCATCTGTTCAAGATTACGAATGTTAGCATCTGCTTGTGCCTGAGTTGTACGACTTACTATACCAAAAGTTAAACCTTTCAAATGCTGATATCCTTCAGATTCTTTGTTTAACGTAACGGCTTCAATGTCGAGAGCTTTCAGGTTTACTCCAAAATCATCAGAGAATCTCTTAGAAATGTATTGCTGGGCATCTTCGTTGATTTCAAGTATTTTGCTTTCTAACTGAATTACTGAAAAGCCCTTGTCGCCAGCAATGTTAATAATAACATGCTTCATGTATTTTGTCAATGCACTTCTAACCTGATTCTTAAAATCCATCAAGTTGAAATCGGTTAAGCGGTTCAATTTAATGAAGGATTGATAATCTGTCAAATTGAAGGTAATAGTGCCTCTAACAGAAACAGGTACAGCTAAATCAGGATATCTTGAATCAAAGACATCAAAGAAAGGTACACCAAATAGTAATTGGTTATTGCCTTGTAAGTTGATGAAATATATCTCAGCTTGAAATGGTCCGCCTTGTCCTCCGCCGTATGCTAAACCAATTATTTTTGATATTACAGGAAGGTTAGCGGTCTCAATAGTTCCGTCATAGGGACCCATTATTACGTCTTGATTATCGTGTGCTCCAGAATTGGGGCCACGATATACAAACATAGCCATTTCGCCATCTTTGACGCGAAGGCTACTTCCCCAGCGAACAAAGTTGGCTCTTTGCCCAGGATCTGTAGAATTGGTAAATTGCGGGCGCCACTTCCAAACAATGTAATCTTTTAAATCGCATCGAATGACATTCATCATACCGTCATTGTTTTGTTTAAGGGTTCTTCTTTTTTATGTTAAGGCAAAAAAGAAAGTGTGAGCCGATTGCTTATTCTGTCTGTAGGCTCTGGACTGCCCGATAACTGAATAAGAAAAATCGCCCACACCTATGAATATAGCAAGTGCCATAAAGGTACAATACAGCCATACCATAGGAAGAACGCATCTCTAATCCAAGTTATCGCGAATTGTCCAGATTCACAGACATGGATATAGCTTAACGCTTCCTAATTGCTTGCCGGGATTTCTCCCCGACGTGGCAAAATTAAGAAAAGTTTTTTAATCTACGTTCATTGTGGGCGTTTTTTTTATTTTTAGTGACAATTCTTTTGTTCATGCTGCGCTTATCGTGTAAGCGAGAGCGGAGTTGGGCTTGTTTGTCATGTGGTGTGTAGCCCGACAACGGCATGTTTTCTGTGGCAAAGGTAGTTTAATCCATCGAATTGAGCAACAATGTTTTTGTCCAAATTATCCAAAAGGGCAAATCTATTCGTTCCTTAACTTTGCAAACATGGGAGACACTGTTTGGCTCATATATCGTTCGCTTTGTTCCTTGATTTCGGAGAGGGGAATGGCTGGATATTTTCCGTGGATATCTTTCACCACTCTTTCCACTTCATCCGTGTAGGGCTGCCAATGCTCGCTCCATGTGATGGCGTCGAACGACGCGTACTTGTTTAGTGGTGCAAGGTGGCGGTCGAAAGCCTTGTCCATTGCACGATGCAGGTCGGCAATCATGCTGCCCTTTGTGGAATCGTTGGAATCGTCGGCAACTTTTACGGAGGGTGTTGGCGTTACGTTTTCAACCGTTTCTGCTTTCTCCTTCTTTTGAGTCGTCTTTTCTGCTGTTTTGCTTTGGCTCAGCGGAGGCTGCTGTGGGATGGCATGCGGCTTTGGGGAGGTCTCATGAAGGGTAGGGTGGTCTACGGGTGTCGATCTTTGTGTTGCGCTACCACCCTCTTCCTGCCCTGGGATGAGTAGGAGCAAAGATATGATGATGGTTGCCAGTGGCAATGTCCACGACAAGATCCTGATGGTTCCACGTCTTCGTGTTTGCCTTACAGCCGCCAACAGTTCTTCTACACTGCTGTATCTATCCGTAGGATTTTCTTGCAGGCACCGCTTTACCACCTTATTATATATGTGTGGCACATTGATGTATTGCAGTGTTCGGCCTATGAGGAAGATGTCGGTGCAGGTGTTGGCTTGGTAACCATCCTTGAGTTGCTCGGGTGTCGCAAAGGAAGGCGTGCGCGCCGTTGTGTTGTCGAAGCAGCAAGTCCAGCAACCGCCAAGGTCCACGAGACGTAGCTGGTGACCAATGGAGGAAACAATGATATTGTCGGGCTTTAGGTCAAGATAGATGATGTCGTGTTGGTGAAGATACCCGATGACCGATAGCAGTTCGTCGATAAAAGTGTCGGCATGCTTGCGGGTCTTGAAATAGTTAGGGTTGTCATTGACGAATGCAGTGAGTGTTTTTCCCTCAATGTATTCCTCTATGATGAAGGGTTCATCCCCTTTGTCGTCCAAAGAGAAGTACTGGGGTAGGGCGGGGTGCTCGAGTCGGTAGCCAGTCTCAAACTCTTTGGCAAAGGCAGCCCGGTACATGGGCATTGTGGCATACGGCTTCTTTAGCTTTTTGGCAAAATGCAGCTTGCCATACATACGAACAAGGTACGTGTCGCAATAGAGCCCTTCGGCATACAGTTGCATGTCGGGGCTGTTGGTTAACATCTGGTTGTTGAAGCCCGAAACATCCATGCCGTCAATGTTTAATGGATGTCAGGCCGCCTATTTTGCCGGCTGTGTAAGAGCCGAGCGACTTTCCGTTGCGCACGACGTTGTCTGCAAGCAATGGAAAGCCAATTGCAAACTGACGTATCACGACCTCGTCGTCTGGTTGAAGTTGGCTGTTAATGCTCTGCGTTACTAAAAACCGATCATCTCCTTCATATTTAAAGGTGATGGTGCGGTTGGGCTGATAGGCGATCTCCACATGGTCGCCTGTTTCTAATTGGGAATTCTCGAGCACACCATCGTTTGTGCCGAAGTCGGAAGCGCATTTGGTTAAAGCCTGTTGGAGTTCGGTGTTGTTTTTATAGCCCAAATAATGTGCGATAAAAGACATGGTGGAGTCGCGGTGCTGCTTATCGTATGGCAGGAACCCAAGCAGGCGCTTGAGGGTGTTCACACTGGGGCCGTCGTGCAATTTGCTCTTTATATCCATTGCCATCCATTCGCAGTCGGCAGCCGACTGCATAGAGTGCCCGCTCCTTGCCTCAAGCAAGCTTCGCAATGTGGACGCCTGAGGACTGACTCCATTTCTTGGCATTTCTTGCATGATATTATCCACCTCCTGTTGTTGTAAACCTTTCGTTTGGCGCAAAATTAGAAATTATTCTTGAAATGGCAAAGCCAAGGAAAACTTTTAGTGGGGCAATCTCCGCATATTTGTGCTAACCCAATCTTGTGCAGGGTGCGTATGGCCCTTTCGCTATCACCCTAATGTTTCTTTGTTCCAATATGCCTGTAGGTTCTCTTTGATACACTTCATCACGATGGAAAAGTCGATTTGTTCTTTCCATCGTATCTTCTTCAAGAATGCTTTCCACCAAATATTTCAGGTGTTTATTTGTCAGTTATCTTACCATAACGCAATCTTGCCAGCAATGCCCAAATCAAGGGTTGCTGTTGCAATGCCCAATGCTTGAAACACACGGCTCATAGTAGGCAAAGTAATAACACTTGTACCTTTCTCCAACTTTGAAATCTGAGCACGCTGCACACCTATACGCTCACCAAGTTGCTCTTGTGTGAGGTTTTGTGCCAATCGAGCCTTGCGTATGGCTTCGCCTACAATATAGGCGT
>OQVQ01001036.1_pt1 | contig 11938 bp, 9 predicted proteins | sample 1691491 | NCBI WGS metagenome assembly OQVQ01 (sample SAMN03418252, study PRJEB22391) | human gut metagenome | biome: human-gut; feature: organic feature; material: feces | host: Homo sapiens | place: Tanzania | collected 2013-01
GGCTATAGAATTGGGCAAGAAGATGGGCAATATGTTTATTGTCCAAAGCATAACGAATAGATTCCTTCACATTCTCCAGCTGATAACTGCTGCGATAATAGGCAGCATAGCTTTCTGGCAGGGCGCTGATAATGCTTACCCGCATGGTATCCAGACCTGCATCCACAATCTGACGAATACCCTCTGTATAGCCTGCATTGGTGTTGATATTTATCTGCCCCTTGTCAGTCTGCTGGCGAATGAGGCGGATTCCCTGACTAATATTAACAGCTGCCAGAGAAGGTTCTCCCTCACAGCCCTGACCAAAACTAATAATTCCCTCTGGTGCTGTTTGAAGATGATATAAACCTATCTCAGCAATTTGCTCTGGCGTAGGTCGGAATTTTATCCGTTCCTGAGGGGAAGGACAACATTCCGCCGGTTGCAAGGAAATACAGCCAAAACAGTTGGCATTACATACTGGCGAGGTTGGAATACCACATTCCCAGCGGCGGTAGAAAAGATTCTCTGCCGTACAGCAATGCCATTCCAGAGAACAATTGGCCAAATGCTCTACCAAAGGATTGTTAGGCAAATCCTTTTTAACTCTTTTTACCAATTTCTTTAAATCCGGTGTATTGTAATTTTCTGGGTCCCATTTGTGATTTTCATCTGTATAAATGGCAGCTGCATACAGCTGATCCTGATAAACAGCTACAGCTGTATAGCCGTATAAAGGCAGCTGCGAGGCTTCCTCCATAAGCTGAAAACCTGGCAACAGGGTTCTGGTATAGCCTGCTGGCAAAATAGCAGATACAGCCTGGCCAGTCAAGGGCAGAATATTGCCCTCCTCATCCACACCTAAAGCCTGACGATCCGGCAGATACATCAGGTCAGCACTATCTGGCAGAGGAATCAAATCCTCTGGTGTCAAAGGCCGTATCTCATGGCCAAAACGGCCTACCGCTCCAATGCCAGGGGCATCGAAAATTTCGCCGTTTTCATCTGCATAAAGAGCATATATCATATCCTGCTGGTTTCTAGTATGTTTTTTGCCAGCTTTGCTGTTTTTCTGCTTCTTAGTCATGAGCCTTTTCCTCCCCAGTTTTCTTGGCCTTTTTAACCTTTTTCGGATTGAATTTGTTCATAGCCATATCTGGGCCTTCCAAAACCATACACTCTACCGCAGGAATAAGCTGCTTGATAGCATCTCCTATTTCCTTCTGCTCCTGGTCGTTAAACTTAGCCAGCACATGATTGATAACGCTCCACCCCGGCTGAGGCCGGCCAATACCAATCCGCAAACGGCCAAAATTCTCGGAACCAATATGACTGAGCAAGGATTTGATACCATTGTGGCCACCAGCACTGCCCTTTTTGCGAATACGAATTGTACCGATGGGAATGTCCATATCATCATGGGCTGCCATAATGTCCTCTGGTTCCAGCTTGTACCAACGCATCAAAGGACCGACACATTCGCCACTGTTATTCATATAGGTAAGAGGCTTCACCAGCAAAATCTTTTCACTGCCAATGCGACCTTCAGCCACCATACCCTTTTCCCGACTGCGCCACTCATTGATACCCAAATGCTCCGCCAGAGCATCCACCAGCATCCAGCCTACATTGTGACGAGTGCCAGCATATTCATTGCCTGGATTCCCCAGACCTACAATCATTTTCATTAATTTCTGCTCCTAAATATTAGACTTGTCCTTATATTATACATGAGAAAAAATTTATTGTCTAACTGCTGTTTTTTTTCAACGCAATCTGCTAAAATAAAACACGGTTTGTATATTTTTCTTTATTGTGAGGTTTTGGCAATGCATCAATATTTATTTTATATCGGGGATTTTCCCGTGCGAGCTTATGGACTGGTACTTAGTCTAAGCATTATTCTAGCTTCCTCTGTAGCCTATTTTCTAGCCAAGCAGGATGGTCGCTGGCATGACCATATACCGGATATGTGTATTTATTCCGGCATGGCAGGATTGCTGGGAGCCAGACTGTGGGATGTTTTTTTCTTTGACTGGGGCTATTATCAACACCATCTCACAGAAATCTTGAATGTCTGGCAGGGAGGCATGGCCATTCAAGGTGGCGTTGTGCTAGGCGTTGCCACTGGGGTTTTTTATTGCTGGCGGCACAAAATTGATATTCCTGCTATGATGGATATCTGCGCCCCTGCCATTATCTTTGGCCAGGGTTTAGGCCGCTGTGCCAATTTGCTAAATGGTGATGCCTTTGGTGCTCCAACAGAAAGTAATTTTGGCATTCTTTATCCTGAAACCACCTTAGCCTATCATACCTACGGTGCCCAACCCCTTTGGCCAGCAGAAATCTGGGAGGGTCAGCTGGATTTTGTTATTTTTGGCCTGTTGCTTCTCTACCGGGCTTTTCCCCATGCTAAAGGACAGGCTTTTGCACTGTATGTTATGCTATACAGTACAGCCCGCTTCTTTTTGGAATATCTCCGAGGAGACTACACCAACCTGGTTTTCGGTATCTTTAAATCAGCCCAGATGACCAGCGTTACTGCCTTTACCATTGCCTTGGCAGTATATATTTACCTCTGGTATAGAGACAAGAAAAAACCAGCTAAATAATTTCATAGGGCAAAGCGCAAGAATCCCTGTACAACCGACGCTTCTGTCAGCTTGTACAGGGATTTTCTTCGCTAAAAAATAACCTTACAAAATCAACGGTTAACCTCAGCTACCCGAATACGAGGCCTGCGAGGTATCAAATGCTGTTCATAGGCCAAATCATAGAATACCCGCAGATTATCAATATATTCCTCTGTGAGATTCCATTTGATAACATTCATATATTCGGCAACCTGAGCCTCTGTAAATGGCCGCTCATTAATGATACCCTTGATAGCTTCCTTCTTGTGTCTTACCCCTTCATTCAAGGACTGATAAAGCCTATCATAAAGCAGCTGCACCCCTTGAGGATTAGCCTGAGCATAAGCCCTGTTTACAGCCCATACAGCATAAACCATACAGCGATCCGTAAGCTTTTTCCACTCCCGGCCCAAATCATAATAATAGAAATTTTCCTTATCCTTGTGATGATAAACATACAAAGCATCATCACCAATCAGCAGGGATGCAGTGGCATCTCCCGGCACTGGGCTGGCTGGAGTTAAATTCCGTATATAATAATGAGGATTAGCATCATAAGCCTTGGCCATAATAATTTTCAATAGACAATGAGCCGTAGCTGACTGAGCTGTTAAAATAATCTTATCCTCATTGATTTCCTCTATAGGCTTCCTGGATACCAGCAATATACTCTGTACTGGCCCATCAGCTCTTACACAAAGGTCTGGCAAAATCAGCAAATCCTCATAGTTCCGCGCATATACAATCGAGGAAACCTCGCTGGCGTCCAGTCTCCCTGTCAGCAAATCATTGTTCATTACTGCTGGCACGCCATTTTTCAGCTGGATACCATCCTTCAAATTCAAAGTATTTAGGCCATAGGTCAGAGGCAGTACATTGAGAAAATGTATATGCCCCAGGCGTGGTGTATTCATGAAATCCCTCCGTAAATAGATACTTTTGCTACAACTGCTGCAATTCGTTCCAGCCAGTCATTGCCACATGAAATATATTATACACTCTTTTTTTACTTTTGTTTAGATATATAACCTTGTATACAGGATAATTTTTAATGAAATTTTAATGAATTTCGTGTATAATAAAGAAAACACTGGTGGTGGTGCAACGCCGTTGTCTGTCGTTGTCACGCACCGAAGCAGCCTGCTGTGATGCTTGCTGCTTTTGGATGGGGAAAGTATATCTTTTTTGCAGGGATTTATTTTCCCCTCCAGCCCCAGTGAAGGAATATGCCCTTCTGAATTATTCAGAGGGGATATTTTTTGACCAACTTACGTCGTTGTGGTTGTAATATACAGCCATAAAATAATATTTCATTTCAAAGAGGAAAGGAGAATTGACTATGAAAATTGCAGTTACTTACGAAAACGGTCAGATTTTTCAGCATTTTGGCCACACCTCCCAGTTCAAGGTTTATGAGATTCAGAACAATCAGATTACTTCCAGCCAGGTTGTAGACACTGCTGGCAGTGGTCATGGTGCTTTGGCAGGCTTCCTTATGGAGCACGGCATTGATACCCTTATCTGCGGTGGTATTGGCGGCGGTGCTCAGAATGCTTTGGCTCAGGCAGGTATCAAACTCTATGGCGGAGTTGCCGGAGATGCGGATGCTGCTGTACAGGCTTTGCTGGAAAATAATTTACAATTTAACCCTAATGTACAGTGCAGCCACCATGACCATCAGCATGGCCAGGAGGGCCATACCTGTGGCAGTCACGGCTGCGGCAGCAATCATAGCTGTCACTAAGCAGAAAAATAAGAGGACCCATGTTAGACTATATTATTACCCATATCAGTGGACATTATATGAACGGCGTTGATTATGGAGCTATTGGCGGATTTATGCTGTATCGCATTCTCCAAGGCTCCATCCGCCGGATTATGTACAAGGTAGAAAAAATCATTGTACTATATATTGCTATTTTCCTTGGCTATCAGCTTTATCAGTACCTTGGCTAGATACAGCCTTATATAACAATATTTTTAAATTTGAAAAGGACAGTGTTTTGAGAATTTCTCAACTCACTGTCCTTTTTGGTAGTCATTTTACAGCTTAAACTGAGTTAATACATCTTCCAGAGTGTTCAACACATTGTTCACATCTGCCTCCGTAATAACCAAAGGTGGCTGGAAGGCCATAACATTTCTTGCTACACCATTCTTGCCAATAATGAAGCCTCTATTTTTCATTTCTTCCAGTACCATTTCCAGCTCTTCCGGAGCAGGAGATTTATCAGCATGGACGAACTCCGCTCCTCGCATCAAGCCGATACCGCGAATATCGCCAATAATAGGATGCTTCTTCTGCATCTCTACCAGACCGTCATAAAGCTGCTGCCCTCTTGCCTGAGCATTTTCCATCAGCTTATGCTCCTGAATATACTTCAGCACCCCTAAACCAGCTATGGAAGAAACAGGATTGCCGCCTAAGGTGGAGGCACCTGGCTTAGTATAAGTATCAGCAATCTTGGCAGAAGCCGTAAAGGCAGAAATTGGCGCACCATTGCCTAAAGCCTTGGCCATAGTCATAATATCTGGCACCACATCAAAATTCTCTATGGCAAACATCTTGCCAGTTCTACCAAAACCAGTCTGCACCTCATCAATGATTAACAAGGCATTATGACTTGCCAGAATCTCCTTCAACCGCTTGAAATACCCCTTTGGCGGAGTAACAATACCTGCATTACCCTGAATTGGCTCCGCAATCAGAGCTGCTGGCTGACCACTGGTAGCAGTGCGGATCAAATCATCTACCGCATCTGCACAGGCATAATCACACTCTGGGAACTTCTTTCCCAAAGGACAGCGATAGCAATAAGCATTAGGTGCAAAATGAATACCACCACAAGGATGTGGGTCTGTACGCCACATCTGAATGCCAGTCAGGCTCATGGTTAATTTGGTACGACCGTGCAAACCATTCCGCAGGGCAATAAATTCATCCTTACCAGTGTATATGGAAGCCAACAGCAAAGCTCCTTCATTAGCCTCAGTACCAGTAGAGCAGAAGAAAGTCTTTTGCAAGTCCCCAGGAGTTACCTCTGCCAGCTTTTCTGCCAGATTAACAAAATTCTCTGTAAGGTAGGTATTGCATACATGCTGCAGGCTCTGTACCTGCTTTACTACCTCTGCATTTATCTCAGGGTTGCAGTGACCGCAGTTGATAACAGAAACACCAGCAAAGCAATCCAGATACTTCCGTCCTTCACTATCAAAGAGATACTGCATTTCTCCCTTGACGAACTGTCTAGGCTCCTTATAAAAATGAGCCAGGCAAGGCATAATATACTTTTTCTTTTTCTCTAAAATGGCCTCAGGGCCAATAGGCTTCTCCAAAGACATAATAAACTCTCCTATTATCCTTTATTTTGATTACAGTGAATTCTGAGACTGACGGAATCTATAAACGCCAATACCCAGCTGACGAGGGCCTGATTTCTGCATAGCGGCAAAATCTTCCTGATTCAGGAATTCCTTGCCAGCAGACAGATTATCCAATGCCTTGCGATAAGCGCCAGTCAGCTCTCCCACCAGCTCTGGCTCATAATCCTTGGCCTCAATACGATAAGAAGCTACTCCCTTTAGCTTATCCAAATATGGATAGTAACACAAATCCTTGGCGAAAAGGATATGGGTTCTGCCAAATTGATCCATGCGCAGGCTATGAAGCTGTCCTACAGAATCCTTCAAGGCATAGTGCTTCTCCATCAGCTCAGGATTGCTGAGATGGTGGTATGGCACCTGCATGGATACAAAATTGTGATCGCAAATCATGGACTCATAGCTGCCATGAACTACAACCTCAATTGGCAATGGAGATTTCTCCACCAGCTCCTTAAGCTGTCCATAGGCCAGCTCAAAGGAAGCAGTACCCATTACCAGTCCATTCTTTTTCAGGAAGGAGGCTGCCATATGATTGAAAAGATTGAAGGAAAAATCTGCCTGCACTGGCAAATCTGTATATTCCTGGGCCAGCTTCAAGGAGCCTAGATTGCTAACCAGAAGTCCATCTGGCCCCAGCTTGCTGACAGTGGTCAGGAACTGCTCTAGCTGTCCACATTCTCTCCGCATGGAGGTACGAGGTGTGCTAATAACTACCTTTACATTGCTGCTATGGGCAATCTCAATGGCCTCCTGAATTTCCTGCATGGTCCAAGGTCTTTTGGGCTTAAATACCTCGCCTGCCAAATAAACTACATCAGCACCATTGCTGCAGGCAGCCTTTAAACCAGCCAAATCGGCTACCTGTACAGACAGAGTATGATGTTCCTGAACTGGTGCTTCTATCGGGGCCTCCTCCTTGAGAATTTCATCCTGGAAGCCTGGCTCCTCTACGGCATTACTAAAGAATCTAGGCTCTCTGCTGCCATCAAAGCCAATATCCTTGGCATCAGGCTGTCCCAAAGCAAAGGTAGTAGTAAAATCTCTAGCCCGATTCTGGTACAAATCCTGCCAATCCTTTTCGTTAATGCTATAGCCCATAGGATCTGCAATATAGGCATCAATAGCCCGTCTATAGGTAGCTACAATACGGCGCACGAAATCCGCAGGGCGCATACGGCCTTCAATTTTAAAGGAGAATACCCCTGCCTGAATCAGCTCAGGAATATTGCGATACATACACATATCCTTCAAGGCCAGCTTATAATCATGCTGATCATCCTTATCCAGAACAACACCAGTATCCTCCTCTACCAGCTTATAAGGCCAACGGCATGGCTTCAAGCATCTGCCACGATTGCCGCTCTGGCCGAAGAGAACACCGGAATGAATGCACTGTCCGCTTTCCGCAATACACATATCCCCATGCATAAAATACTCAATCTCCAGACCTGTCCGCTCCTTGAAGAGAGACAGCTCTGAGAGAGTCATTTCTCTGCCTACTACAATACGGGTAATGCCATATTCCTTCAGCTTCTTGATAGCATGCTCGTTATGAGTGTTCATCATAACTGAGGTATGGAGAGGAATATCAATCCCCAGTTCCTTGGTCAGCTCCAAAACCGCAAAATCCTGTACCAGAATTGCATCAGGCTTAATCTCATTAAGATAAAGCAGATATTTTTTCAGAGGCTCTACCTCCTCCACGCTAATCAGGTTATTCAAGGTTATATAAAGATGAACTCCGTGGGCGTGAGTATATTCTATGGCCTTTTTCAGCATTTCATCGTCAAAATTAGTTTCCTTATTGCGGTGCATACGCATATTAAAATGCTTGCCCCCCAGATATACAGCATCAGCCCCTGCCTCCACAGCAGCCACAAGGGCATCCCAATTCCCTGCCGGAGCCAAAAGCTCCACGGATTTACGGTTCAAAATCATTGCTTACATTACTCCTTTATTTATCCTATCTAATGCCTAATCCACAAACTGATTTGCAAAAACCCGCACTATCAATTCATTATAGCATATTCTAAATTTTTAAGACATTATTTCTTATCAGTTCATAGGCCATCTGATAATCCATTCCCTTTTCCTGCTGCAGCTGGCGAATACTATCATACTCTGGATAGCAGCACACTATATCTCCATAGCTGCATTCCTTGGCTTTCGCGGCTATGCCCTCTACCACCCCAGATAGCTGGCGGCGCTGCATAATACAGCGCTTCATTTTCTCATAGCGAATACCAATACTGGTGGTATGCTGGAAAATAATTCGTGCCATTGCCTCCTGCTGTTGTGGCTGGCAAAGAACTGTCAGCATATAGGCCGGGCGGTTTTTCTTCATATAGATGGAGGTAAAAAATACATCTAAGGCTCCAGCAGACAAAAGCAGTTCCTGTACCAAGCCCAGAGTCTCCCCATTGCTATCATCTATATTTGTTTCAATTTTGAGAATCTCATCCTCTGAAAGCTCTGTCTCCGCTTCTAACAACAAAAGCCGCAAAAAGGTTGGCACCTCATATTTCCTCTTGCCGGCTCCCATGCCTACCCCAGCCACTCTATAGCTGGCAGGCAGCTTATCCATAGTCCTAAGAGCTGCTGCTGCCGCTGCACCCGTAGGAGTTACCAGTTCCCCCTCTACATGGCTTAGACGAAGCTTCAAACCATTATCAGCCACAATATGGGTAACTGCCGGTACAGGTACCGTCATAATACCATGCTGACAGCGAATAGTGCCGTGACCATCCACCAAAGTATCAACCACCACATCATCTATGGCCAGACTTTCCATACATACGGCAATGCTGACAATATCCACAATGGAATCTACTGCCCCTACCTCATGAAAATGAACCTGCTCCACATCTGCTCCATGAGCCTTAGCCTCAGCCTGAGCCAATACCTGAAAAATCTTCAAGGCCAGTTTCTGAGCTTCCTCACTCATATCACTGTGATGAATAATATGGCGAATCTCCCCCATACCCCTATGCTCATGATGATGGTGGTGACTGTGTTCATGGTCATGTTCATGATGCTCGTGATGATGTGCATGGTCATGGTCATGATGATGATGCTCATGTTCATGATGCTCGTGGCCATGTAGATAGTCCATATCATGGTCGTGATTCTCATGAGCCTCATCCAGCTTCACCAGAAAATCGCACATATCAAGACCGGATTTTTTTACCCTTGATACCTTAGTTTGAAAGCCCTTTACCTCCAAGCTATGCAAAACCTTTGTCAATTTCTCATAATCTGCCCCCATATCCAAAAGAGCAGCTACCAGCATATCACCGCTTATACCAAAAGGTGCATCAATATATAAAACTCTTTTCATACATACCTCTTTACCTAAAATACATTATTCCTTAGCCACAGCCAGCTTATTAATCTGGGCTGCCAAATATCCCGCTCCATAGCCATTGTCTATATTAACCGTAGCAATACCATTGGCACAGGAATTAAGCATACTTAGCAGGGCAGATACTCCCCCCAGATTAGCTCCATAGCCAATAGATGTTGGCACCGCAATAACAGGCTTATCCACCAAGCCTGCCACCACACTGCCCAAAGCCCCTTCCATACCTGCCACAGCAATGACACAGTTGGCCTTTTGAATGAGAGGCAGCTGGGACAGCAGACGATGTAGACCGCTAACCCCTACATCATAGATACGTTCCACATGACAGCCAAAATACTCTGCTACCTGGGCCGCTTCCTCTGCCACAGGTATATCTGCCGTACCAGCAGTACAAACAGCAATACAGCCCTGAGGCTTGCGCTTTTCCTTAGCGCAGGTAATAATTCTCGCCTTAGCATCATATTTTGCCTCTGGCAGAATTTCCGCAATCAAGGTATATTGCTCCGGAGTAGCTCTAGTTACCAAAAGCTCCCCCTCCAGCTGAAAAAGTCTTTGACATATGCTAACCAGATGTTCATCTGCCTTGCCTTGAGCAAAAACCACCTCGGGAAAGCCAGAACGAAATCTTCGCTGAGTATCCAGCTTGGCATAGCCCATTTCCTCAAAAGGCTTACGGCGAATATGTCCTTCTGCCTCCTGCAGGCTTATTTCACCCTTCTGTAATTTTTCCAGTATTTCATGTAAACTGACCATATCAGCGTTCCTTTAAATCCAAATAAATATCCTCAAACTCCTGCAAAAGCAGATTTTTCACCTTTTCTCTCTCCTGCAGCAGCTTCTCCATTTGCTGAGGTTTCAACTGCAGCTTGGCCGCCTTATCCAACACTCGAATACGGAAATCACTATACCCCATTTCCAGCAAAGCAGCCTCAGCTCTCTCCACCTTTTTCAAGGTGGAAAGCTCCAAGGGATAGCCTGTAGGAATCCTGGTTGCCAAACAGGCATAAGAAGGCTTATCCCAAGTAAACAAACCAGCTTCCTGAGAATGTCTGCGAATCTCCATTTTGGTCAATCCTGCCTGCAACAGAGGCGACAGTACCTGCATTTCCTGCAAAGCCTTGAAGCCTGGCCTATCTGCCAAATCATCAGAAGCATTGGTGCCATCAATTAAAACCTTGTAGCCATCTCTGGCTGCCTGCTCCTTTATCAAGCCAAATACCCTCTGCTTGCAATAATAGCAACGAAGTTGGTCGTTTTGCACAACCCTTTCATCAGTCAAGGGATTAGCCTCCACAATAGCAAGATTGTCAATATGCAAAAGCTCTGCCATCTTTAGCACATCCTGCCTCTCAAACTCCGGCTGAAAAGGCCCCTTAACGAAATAGGGCTTTATATTTGCCCCATATTTAATTCCCGCATACAAAAGATAGGAGGAATCCACCCCTCCTGAAAAGCCCAAAGCCACCTTGGGATACTGGGCAAAAAATTCCTGCAAATCCATATTGTTCACCTAGATGTAATAACACTATGCTCCTACACAAGAGACTAAGATTAATTTTATACTATATCACGACGCAAAATGCCATAAGGCTCCACTGGCTTATCCATGCGGATTTTCACGATTTGCTGGGGATGAGGTGCCACCTGAATAGCCTCTCCCTCATCATTATACATTTCCTGCAAAATCTGACGATAGCCAGCCAGATGAGGCTGAAAAATCTCTATTTCCTGTCCCACCTTCATATTGTTCCGCTGTTCTACTGTAGCAAAGCCTGTTTTTTCGTCATAATCCAACACCAGTCCAACAAAATCCGAGGTCTGGGTATAGCTGGAGGTGCCATATATCTGATCCTTTTCTGTAGGACGGCCATAATAGAAGCCAGTAGTATAAGCCCGATGGGAAACCTTGTCCAGCTCCTCCACCCATTCCTTTTTAACTTCAAACTGCTCTGGGGCAGCAAAATAGCTATCAATGGCCTCTCTATAAGCCTTAACCACGCTGGCAGCATAGTGAACGCTTTTCATACGGCCCTCAATTTTTAGACTATCCACTCCACTGGCAATGACATCTGGCAAATAAGGCAACAGACACATATCCTTGGAATTAAAAATATAGGTGCCTCGCTCATCCTCCAGCACAGGGAAATACTGACCTGGCCGTTTTTCCTCCACCAGAGCATAGTTCCAGCGGCAAGGCTGGGCACAACTGCCCCTATTGGCATCCCGGCCAGTAAGATAATTGCTCATAAGACAGCGGCCGGAATAGGAAATACACATCGCACCGTGTACAAAGCTTTCGATTTCCATATCAGACGGAATATGGCAACGGATTTTTTTCAGCTCTGCCAGAGAAAGCTCCCGCGCGGAAACCACACGCTTTGCGCCGAGCTCATGCCAGAAGAGATATGTTCCATAGTTTGTATTGTTCGCCTGGGTGCTGATATGGATCTCCATATCCGGGAGTACCCGCTTTGCGATGGTGAAAACACCCGGGTCTGAGATAATGAGAGCGTCCGGACGGATCGTCTTTAACTCCTCAAAATACTCCTCAACACCTGCAAGGTCGTCGTTGTGCGCGAGA
>OQVQ01001038.1_pt1 | contig 11931 bp, 12 predicted proteins | sample 1691491 | NCBI WGS metagenome assembly OQVQ01 (sample SAMN03418252, study PRJEB22391) | human gut metagenome | biome: human-gut; feature: organic feature; material: feces | host: Homo sapiens | place: Tanzania | collected 2013-01
CCGAGTGTGGACGCGAGTGAGCCCGAGGTTGACAGCAGTTTGCCCCAACTGTTTCCTCGCATAAAGCCCAATATGCAAGTCTTGATTTTGAACGCTAACGAAACATTTGTATATTACAAACAGCCTGTTATTCATCAGCAAGCATTACTGTATGGATACAACGGCACTTGTCAGGAGTACTCCCCCCAAGACCTTTAATAACTTGGTGGGATTATACCAGCGGTCTGTCTCTTGTCCCCAAAAGGCGTTGCTGGCTGGCACTGTGCATAATGTTAGTCAAAATACAATTTCTTCAATCTCTTGAATACCTCCTGAGGTATGATCAAAGATTTATTCACACAAATCAGCAAGGCATTTTCATCTAAAGCAATGGATATAAACACATCGGTAATCCCCGTAGTCACCAATTCTTCAAAAGACCGCTGTAAACATATAACGCTGCCTGCAGGTTCAAGGAAATTGAACATAAATATGTTTTCTGGATCTTCTTTAATTGCTTTATCCAAAAAATCTTCAAACAGAGGGTATGGCACAACCGCAGATATCTCTGCATAACCGCTTGAACGAGGACTTGCAAGGTATTTCAATCCTTGATCCTTCACAAATTCTAACAACGAACTTCCTTCTGTTACAGAATCAATCGTCACTGCAATCCATTTGAAGTCAAATACAGTCGAGATTTTAACTATATTATTGAAGCTACATCTAATGCCAGAAATTCGTATTTCTGCTGGATTCAATAAAAATTTTTTTGTAAATTTAATCACGTGCAATACCTCCACACAAACCTGCACCCAACATACCGATCGGTAGATGGTAATTTGCAGTCTTTGCCAGCTGGATATTCATGTGGAAAAGGCTATTGCTACCGACATCAAATCGAATATTTTTATATTTGCTTCCAATTTTCAACAATGTCCCGCCTGCTTCATACGACTGTGGGTGATTAGGAGATAGTACGCGCACTCTATTACCAATAGTTAATCCGCCATTTCTTCCTGTTGGAACACCTGCATTAGCAGCTACTTTGAAACCACTACTGAGTATCTGTGAGCCGCCTGCCATAATTCCACCAGTCATAAATCCATTCGCAAAACCATCAACGGCACCATCTACAGCGGCTTTACCTGCACCACTCCAACCGCCGGTTGAAACGCGATGGCTGACAGCGCGCTTTCCAGCACCAACAGCTGCGCCAATTGCTCCGGATACCGCAGCAGTTTTCAATCCCGCAACCGCGGCTCCAACAAATGCAGCTGCAGCACCGCCAGTTGCAGCTGTTGCGGCAACAACGGCTGCTCCAACGATGATTGCTCCAATGCCAATAGCTAATTTGGTTGCCCAACTTGGCCAAGTACCAGTTTCATCAGACATATTGACTGGATCATTGAAGCAATATGCAAACAAGTTGTATTGTGCAAAATTCTCAAAATCTGCAGTTAATGTCTCTGGAATATCTGCATTAATCCACCGTCCAATTTCGGGATTGTAGTAACGTGACTGTACGTAATAGAATTCGGTCTCCTCATCATAGACATACCCACGGTAACGGAAGGGATTATTCTTTCCGAGTGTGGACGCGAGTGAACCCGAGGTTGACAGCAGTTTGCCCCAAGAATCGTACGTATATTCTACAACGGTTGCTCCGGTTTTGTCAATGAGTTTCACAATGTCATTCTGGGCATTGCGGAGGTAATAGTAATAATTTCCGTTATAGTTCACGGCAACGACTTTGCCGTTAGCGTCATAGCTGAAGCGGAGCTTTGAAGTCGTTGTGCTTCCGTCGCTGTTCGTTGTGGTTTTGACGGTGCCCATGAGCAGCGTGCCGTTATAGTAATAGTCCGTAACGGTGTTGCCGATGGTTTTTCTTGTGCGGATGCCGTTTTCATCGTAGCTGTAGACATACGAATTCGCGCGTCCGGAGGATGATGCTTTCGGGGTATACGACTTCAGCCGCTGACCTTCCCAAACCAGAGTTGCACCGAGGTAGTTCGTCGGGTTGCCGGAAGCGTCATATGTTATGCTTTCGCCATCGTACGAAGTGAGCTGATCCTTCCATGCCGAGTTTGTGTAGGCATAGGGAACGGTCTCCCGAGCCGTGCCGAGCGTTCCGACAGTGTAAGCATAGATCTTTTTGTTGAGCAGATTGCCCCAAATATCGTATTCATATGTAATGGTAGCGTTGCTGCTGTTGCCGCTGCCGTAATAAAGGTTCTCCCTTACGAGCTGATTCGCCGAATCATAAACATACGAATACTTCTCCGAAGCATTGGTGAATGACGTGTTTCCGCGCCAGATCCTGGTTATGTTGCCGTTGGCGTCATAATCATAGTTGTACTTTGCATCACTGCCGTTTGCGTATGTTGAGAGCAGTGATGTTGCGGAACCGTTTGCTCCGGACTTGTACGTCCAGTCCACAACATAATCCGTGTCGAGATGCAGCGTGATCTTGTCGGGACGCCCCGTAGATGTACCGTAGGCATATTCGATCGTTTTGCCGTTGTTCAGCTTTACAAGCGACTGTCTGCCGTCTGCATCGTAGGAATATTCCGTGCTCCAAGTGTAACCGGCGAGCGTGTGTGTCAGCTTGGCCGGTTACATATAAGTGCAGAAAATGCTCTTTTCAATGCATATGCAAGATGATAGGTCTAATCAGCGTCCTTTAAGTCGAGAAAGTCTAAGTATATGTCCTGCAATGTCCAGGATTGTATAATACCAAATGCCAGCTGAGCTAATCCGCAAAAAACGAACGCAAAGATTTTTTTCCCTGAACAGTCTTTGTTATAATCAGCATATATAGTGCTGTCGCTGCGTATGTCAACGATACATTTGCCGTTAATTCCCTGGAAATATTTAAATTTTACATTATCCTCCTTCTGAAGCATATCGAACAATTTGTACATATTTCTTGGTTTGTGATCAGTGGTGACTGTATACTCTTCGCCGTTGATTAAGAATTTTTTTCCTTGGTTGCTATTATAAATGTATGGCGGGTCGTATAGGATTATGGCATATCCTGGCACTTGCATTTCAATTGCTTTGTCCGGAGATTTGGGATAGATCATCAGAAACAACAAAACAATCGGAATTTCCCAAATAAGCAATGAAAATATGTTATTAAGCAATTTTTTCAGGAAACGTTTAATTTTCATTGTTCACCTCCGGGCAGCGAGGGCAAGCCCATGTTTTTTACGATAAATTTAATTCGCTTATTCGTAAACCAGCTTAAAAAACTCATCCCTATTGATTCCGCTGCTCCGCTTCCGAATTCCTTAAGCAGGTATACCTTTGCACGTTTTTTAGCAGCCGCTGCTGCATTTTGGGCGCATTTTGTCAATTTCTTAGCAGCCCTTTTATTCAGCAGCTTTCTTGCATCAAGACCTTTATCCAGTAGCCTTGTGTTGATTGTGTCACTGCCGCTCATAGCACCTCCGAGAGCACCAAAACCACAGCTGCGTGGTCGATTCAGTCTAATATAAAACGGTTAACTGTCAAGTTTTTGTATTGCTTTTTTTGAATATTTACGCCAACCGGCATTCGTCGAACTTTGAAATCGTTCAAAATAACAGCGAAAGTCCTTCCGTTTAAATTCGCTTAACGCACAAATAGCCTGCAATCGAACTTCCTCATCATCAAGCAGAGCTATTAACGTTGGGACAGCGCTTTCGTCTTTCAGTTTGCCAAGAAGCAGAATAATCATTTGCCTATTTATTCCGAAAGCCCTATTTGAAGCAATGTTCAAATATTCCTCTATAAACTGTTTGGACTTTATTTGGTAAATACAGTCCGATATAAGCCAACGAGTTAAATTTGTTGTTTTGTCCGAATAAAAGTCGCTGAGCAGCAAAGGAACAATTTCATCAAGTCCTTTGATACGAAAGAAACCAATAAAGTGATTCTGCTCATTCGGCATATTCATTTCTTTTGCAAGCTGATAATATTTGAGCGCAATTGGAACTATAACATTTTTATATTGGGGCACAAATCCAAACGTTTGACTGGATGTCTCAAATTCGAACCCCAGATCTTTCAACTCTTTTTCAAAAAGCGGAATCAAAGAACCGGGATTCTCTTTATAATAAAGCTTTGCTTTGGACTTCTCGTTTTCGAGCATGATCCGAGCCACAAAGGGATTACGAACATCTTTATCCTCCATCATTTCACCTCTCATTTTAAAGGATACAGCTTAATTATACCGCTGTCAACAATTTTCTGCAATGGACCGGTCAAAATTGCGTTTGCATACAGGTGCATCTCGAACCCATTAGCCTGAGACCACATTACGAAATCTTTCGGTTGACTTGTATATGATAATTTGCCAGCATAATTTTTTACTTCACTCAGTACTTTAATACTCATATCAAGTCCGTCCGGAATACGATATGCAGCTGTACCTGTTAATGAAGGAAGGCGTGTGGTATTTTTGACTAAGCCAGGCAGGAGCTCGCCGTTTTTTCCTTTCGTGGCAACATCTTGCATTTTGCTTGCAACAGTCTGAGCTGCAGGAGTTATATTATTAGCTGCTTGTGCTAAATTATTCGCTACATAAGCAGCACCGGCACCAACACCGCCTGCACTTACAGTCGCAGCAAGAGTGCCACCGCCAGCCACAACAGCTCCGGTTGTGGCTGTAATACTACCTGCCAGAGCCACACCGACGCCTTCTGCCACCTCGCTGATTGTAGGAGCAATGCGATTGACTTGATAGAACTTGTTTACGAATTTCAGTATCTCATCCAGAGTTCCTTGATTCATTGTTCTCATACACAGCACCTCTGTTTCTAAATGGGATTTCAAATCCCACTATCGTTATTATACTCATCTCGAGAAGAATTTCAATAGGGTAACAAGAAATTGAAAAAGAGGTGCAACCAATTGGCCGCACCTCAATGTTCAAACTGTTCGATTTTAGGTTAGTTGCAATTCGCAATGGAATAACGGAGTCCCAAATATAAACTGCCTTTCATTGTTTATTTCTCATACTTTTGGGTAGGTCATTTCAATATATTTTGCTACCCATACAGGATCATAATAGTCGCCATATTCAGTCATCTTGCAATCGTTGTAGAGATCATCAGCGATTTCCAAGATAACATCTCGCAGTTCAAGAGTGTCCACGTATTTCTGAGGGATCTTTTCCGCACCAAGCGAAGCTCCCAATATATTACCTGTAACTGCGCCTGTAGAGTCGCTGTCACCGCCGTGGTTAACTGCTGCAATGAGAGCTTTTTCTATATCGTTTGGATACTTCAAAGAACAATAGATGGCAATTGCCAATGTTTCTTCAGCAACCCACCCTTGCCCAAGTAAATGAATTGCATCGAGATCATCTAACTCCGAGCATGATAGGTCAATTGCCTTTTGCATCAACGAAAGCAAAATATCTACATTTTCAGTCTTTGGATAATTCCGTTTGATAGCTTCCATTGAATCCAGCACGGAATCAAGTATCGTTTCTTCTTCATTCTCTGCAAGTTTGCGGATAATGTGAACCAGTGCTGCTGCAGGGAGCCATCCGAGGGTATGCCCATGTGTAATGGCCGCTGCTTCCGCACCTATTGCGTCTGAATTATCAATTGAGCATCGTTTGTCAAAAAAATAGAGCCCAATAGGTGCAACCCTCATTACTCCACCGCAACCCTTGCTTTGATTGATCGGGTTCTCAGTTGATCCAGATTCTTCGGGCATGAGTGCAGACATGCATGTGTTTCCAGGTGCTCGCCGACTGAACATCTGTGAGATATTGACCAGCCATGAATAGTGGTATCCATTTGGAAGCGGAAACATATCGGTTTGAGTGCGAAGCCAGTCTTTATAGCAGAGGTGAATATAGCTCTCATAGCTCCCCATAATTCCACGATTCATTCCTCTGGTAGTTCCAAGAAGAAGTCCTGTAGCCGTGAATAATGTCATCTGAGTATCATCGGAGATTTCGGCGACACCTCTGTGCAGGTAATACTCGGTTATTCCCGCTTCGCCAAAGCGTTCAAAAATTGCTTCTTCAGAAAGAAATTCAACCTCAAAACCAAGCGCATCTCCAGCAGCGCCGGCCAGGAGACATCCCCTAAACTTATCCAAACTTCTCATAAATGAATCTCCAAAAATCGTTGATTGGTTATCTACAGCAAATAGTTTGTCGCCGCAACGGCTTCATCCGTTTAGAGCGTTTGCCGCCGCAAATATGATAAATGCGGTATTTGCCGATGTCAATTTTCAGCATAAGAGCTTCATCCCATAATACCGGGGTACCGATAGGGATACTCTCATTATCACTTTTTTCAAACTGGATGCAAGTGTTCGCTTCTATTGAAACTCGGTTGCATGCAATATTGAGTTTGTAATCACATCTAAGCATTTTGTTTTTCAATTCAAAGTTATGCAGTTTGTTGCCGACGACACTGACAGCAACAACATCAAACAGTGCCGAAATGTTACAGCAGCTGCTCGATTATTGTTTTGCAGTCGTTTGCTTCATCGTAAAATTCGTAGCATACCTTCTCACCATCTTTTGTTTGAGAGATAAACTTGAGAGGTTTGCCGTTGGATACAGGCCACTCAGGTTCCTGAACCCACAGCGGTTTCCTCTTTGTGATAGGGAAAGCTTTGCGCAACTCGTTTTTTGCTTCGCGTTTCCTTTCACTCTTTTTTAAATCCGAAGGCAGTTTGTCCAGAATATCTTGAACGATTATATCGGCTTCTTTTCCGCCGACGTAATCCATACCTATTTCGTACATAAAATCATATTTTGTGTACGACGGGGGTGTTTTGATTTTAATATCCGGGTAAACTGTCTTGACAAGGCTGCTTACTATGTCATGCATATTACCGAAGAATCCGTAACCGAAAGCAAGCGCAGTGGCCTTTACGCGAAAATTGTTTGCTTCGAGTGCCGAACGGGAATGACATATGTTCCAAAACTCATGTTTGGGATCGGTTTTCATTTAATCAGTCAGCAGCGATTTAAGCCATGGCCAAAGTTCGGGCTCGGAAGCCTGTTCAATCTCAAAATCACTGCCGCTCATTTTCCCTTCCGCATAGCAGATTGCTGTCTTAATATAGTTTTCCAAGTTTACCTCCAAACTCCTTAATTTCTTTAATGCAGGCCGAAAGTCCCAACATGCCGGTCACCATCAACATCGATTCGCTTAGTTTCACATCACCGCTTGATTTGCATAGTTTTTTATAACATCAACAAGAGTGCTGTCCTCATATTTTGGCATAAGCCATGAAATGCAGCAAGGTAATGCGTTCCAAAAGCGCTTGTTTCTTCGCAAAAAAACTTCAAATTCGTCTTTTGAATACCGTTCACGAACCATAATGCACACTGCCTTTATGAATGCTTCCGGAGTATCCAGTTCTTCGTTAAGCGTCAACAATAGGTCGATTCTCAACCACATGTGTGCAAGTAAAATGCACAATGTTTTTCGGAACTCAGTGTCCGAATAAGAAATGCAAGAATCAAACACCCTATCGGTTATACAGCTCTGTTCAAGCAGCGGCAACATTTCAACAATGAATTCGCGTATATATTCCGACTTGTGACTCTCACAGATAAGCGAAAGCAGAGTCGGCTCATCAATTTTATTTACACCGCTCATTATGTTTGAGTTGAAGATAAAGTTTTCAAACTCATCAAGAACAACTTGGCGCAGGCTTTCAGTTGATTCAAGAATTCTTATCGAGAAATTTTGAAATCCGTTTTCATCTTTTTCCATAAAAAGCATCTATCATCTCCATTATTGATACCAGATTCCTTTTCAGAAACATCATTGCTTCTCTGTTTGCCGCAAGACTTTTATCAAGAGTGCCGTCGCGAAACACCCTCCCTATATTACTTGCCTTTTTGAAAATATGCGCATGCGGTGCTTCCATCTCGCCGGGATTAATAACAGCTTTATAATCGTTTTGCCTTAAAGGCTTATACCCGCACCTGCTATACACCAACACAAACTCATCTGAGTCCGCGTTTGCCGAAACATAATAGGTGTGAAAATCCTCGACTTCAAAGTTATAGACGGTTACGGGGTTTCAAGCAGTTTCATTCGCTCAGCGCTTAAAGCCTCAAATCGTTATTGAGCTGTATGGGCTTGCACTCCTGCGTTTTCGCAAGAATTTGCTCAGCAATGTTTTGAGGTGCATAAACAGCATAACCATAGCTGTAAGCACATGAACCGCCAATGGTTAAATCGTCTCCGTAATATGCAGTGCTGATTGACGGAAAAAGTAAAGCATATCGCGGAGTTCCAGATGTTTCGGACATCATATATGCATACAATTCTTTTGACGCATTTTTTGCGCGTATGCATATGACGTCAGCATCTTCTCCGGGGAATGCAAGGTAATCCCAAACACTTTCATGCATCACAGGGCAATAATTACCGGCAGAATCTCCGCTTCCGAAGAAAATCACATCATTCGGGTGCAGCATTTTTAATAATATGTCAAAAAGCTCCGGTGACATTGCCAAGAGATCGGAACTGCCGATAGGTTTGCTGCATTCCTCAACAATCTTCAAGACTGATTTTTTAAAGTCAATTATGCCCGCATTGCATGTTATCAACTCAGGCGGTTCAGCCCTCCTGTATTCGCAGTTGCATGTAAGCAAACTTACTGCGGATAATGTAACAAATGCAAGCCTCAGCTCGCAAAGCAAGGATTTTGCGTAACGAACATCGCAGGAGTCGGCTCGTTCGTTTACCTCTGTGAACATATCAGTCTCTTTGTAATAAATGCAGCCGAGGCATCTCTGATTGAGACTGTTCGCATATCTAAACTCAAGCTCAAAATCAGTGAGGTTGACGGATTTGGGCTCGCCGACAGGACGAAACTCATTGTACAGGACAGTTATTTCTTTTGGACGAGAAATATGTTCGCATTCGAAAAAGATAACCGTTTGACTGTCACCGGTCTGCTTTATATCGTACAGATAAATAACTCTGCTGCCTTTTTTGTAGTAACAGCCTGAATACATCGTCCTGATAATCGGGTTAAAAAGAACTTTCATATGCTAACTCTCCAAACCACACATGAAAATGCTTATACTTTCCCGCAAACTTGTTTTCTGCAGCATGATAGTGCGCATATTCTCAGGAACCGTGCCATTCAAGCCGTGGGGCTTCAGCCAAAAAGCAGTTCAAGCAGAACCAATCGGTTTCAATGCTTCGGCGGTTCGGCTGCTGTCACTTTGGACTGCTGAGTATATTTTACAACAGTGCTGCCGCTGTTGTCAATGAGTTCGACGATGCAGTCATGCGCATTGATGCCGGAGCAAAAAATGCTCAAATATATTAATTGCCCTATTGATTTCGTTCAAATAATGAGTATAATCTAAATATACACGTTGCAAGTCAACATATCTTCAACAGAAACGCATTCACATGGTTTCCGATTTAAAAGCAAAGGAGTTTTGTTTTATGCAAAAGAAGTCTTCCCGTCCAAGTTGTTTTAAAGCTGCAATGGCTCTGTTTTTTGCTGTTATCTTCTTTATTTCCGGTTGTTCAGTCGGTTCGGGAACAGAACCGAGCTCAACACCTACATCGGTGCCGATTACGCAAGTTCCGACCACACCGGGACCTGAGAATGTCGGAAACGGCGAGGTGCGTGACGGCAACCTTGTTAACGTGCAGCCGAAATGCACTCTTGATATTCGCGGATTGGATTTGACGAACTGCGAATGCACGGTGAAACTCAGCAAGATAGCAAACGGGAATGCAGCCGGCGATTCGCAGCAGCCGCTTGAGATCATACTGAAAGGCACCATCAACAAACCGACCGAGGTCGATCTCAGCGGCGGTGAATTGTTCCTGCTTGAAATTCGAAATTCGGGAGAGGAAGCTTCAAATTCGGAAGTGTACAAGATATTTTTGTCGGTAGATTCCGACAATGGCAGGCCCGAACTTGTGTTCTATACAATGTACGGAACGGCGAGTCCGGAGATAACGGTTGATACAAATGTGCAGGTCGCTGCGGGCAATTCCGTTTCGTACGCGATAACGGAGGATGGTTCACTTTGGGAATGGGGAGCAAAATGCGGAACAAGGCTTGCAGGAAATGCGGCTCCGAAAAAGATTTTAAGCGACATCGTTTCCGTAAGCACAAGCGGTGAAGCTTACTTTGATGAATCAACTCCGGAAGTATGGACGCATACGCTTGCGGTTGCAAAGGATGGCTCGCTGTATGGCTGGGGCTGCAACGCTTTCGGACAGATAACCGGAACTTCTCCGTCAAACTATGAAGAAAGCACTAATATCGGTGAGCCTACTTTTATGATTGGCAATATTAAACAAGCTTCCGCCGGAGGAGGTCTCTCTGCTGCGGTAACCACAAGCGGAGCACTTATCGTTTGGGGAGGAGCTTATAGCGAAGAAGGTCCGTCGAGCAGAGTGATTAAGACTGACGTTGCTGCGGTTGAAGTCGGTTCAGGTCATAGCGGAGTACTGTTTATCCTCAACCCCGACGGAATTGTTGAAGTAATGAATGCGGCCACGAGGTCCGCAAAAAAAGTTATGGACGGCGTTCAAGAGATTCACGGTGTAGAAGGATACAACGCGTCATGTCTTGCGCTGAAAAAGGATGGCTCGCTGTGGCTGATAGAATCGGGTCAATTCGGTGATGACACACAGACAACAAGGATAATGAACGATGTGATTTCAGCCGCTGCGTATTCGCGGGATTTATTGGAATATGAAGATAAGCCTCTTTACGTTGTTAACAAAGCGGGACAGCTTTTGAAATCGGTTGACTCCAACCTGAAGAACTTTTCGGTTGTGATGGAAGGCATTGTTTCCGTGTCTGCGGGCAGAACTCATGCGCTTGCCGTAACAACGGAAGGAAAGGTTGTTGCGTGGGGCAGCAACGGATACGGGCAGCTGGGCAGCGGGGGGACGGTGTTTGAAACAGAAAAGCCCGTCGCCGTAACCGGAATGAATAATGCGCTTTCCGTAACTGTCGGCGGGGGAGGAAGTTTTGCTCTCGTTGTGAAATCCGATCACAGCCTTTGGGCTTGCGGCATCAATGACAGAGGACAGCTCGGCAACGGCACGACCCAAGGTTCTGCTGAATACATCAAGATTATGGACGATGTTTCAAAGGCAGAGGCGGGGGAGAACTTTGCTTTTGCCGTGAAGCAGGACGGAACACTTTGGGCATGGGGTGCAAATGACAGAGGGCAGCTCGGCGACGGCACCACGATCGACCGCCTGTCACCGGTGAAGGTTGCAGACGGAATCGCGGATACGAATGCATACTATGCACTTACGACCGACGGAAGAATGCTTGAAATCGGCAATGGATTTGCAGAGGCGGCGACAGGAGTAAGCAGGATTCTGAACGGAAGTCTCGCAATAATGACCGATGGCTCGCTTTGGTCATGTTCAGTCGAATATGATGACTACTATATAACGGATGATGCAATAAGTGCATGTGAAGACGGTGAAGCAAACTGCTATGTAATTAAAACAGATCATTCGCTGTGGTTGACTGAAATGTTCTCCGAAGATGATACATCCACCGGAACTGAAATTGCTCACGGATACAAAGACGTTGCAAGCTTCGCAAACGAACTTGGAGCAGGGGGATGGCCGGAGTTTGTGCTGCTTGATGCCGACAACGTGCTGTATTACTTGGATTACATTGATGGTGACGGCAATCTCCAACTGAAAAAGATTGCAGATAATATTGCAGCGTTTGCGTTTTCTTCCGTGACAGTGGAGAACGACTGCGGAACACATTTCTGTATTGACACAAGCGGTCAGCTTTATGCATTTGGCAAGAACTACTACGGAGTCTTTGGAAAAGGCAGAACGGCAGGATACAGCGACACACCCGTCACCGTTGCCTTTCCAAACTGATAATGCATTGATGTTCCTTACGGCAAACTGAACAAACGACCCCGCCGAATATGTAAAAAACCACAGCGGCATTCCGTACTGC
>OQVQ01001039.1_pt1 | contig 11915 bp, 15 predicted proteins | sample 1691491 | NCBI WGS metagenome assembly OQVQ01 (sample SAMN03418252, study PRJEB22391) | human gut metagenome | biome: human-gut; feature: organic feature; material: feces | host: Homo sapiens | place: Tanzania | collected 2013-01
CTGCCGCTTTTTAGCAGCGCATTTATGTAACGCTGCCGAGACCGAAGCTTATCGACAGGGCGTTGTTGACCTTGGTCATAGATGGACTGTCAAGCTCGCCCATGCGTTCTTTCAGCCTTTTTTTATCTATCGTTCTGATCTGTTCGAGAAGAACTATGCTGTCTTTTGCAAGACCGCATGATGAAGCGTTCAGGGAAATGTGAGTGGGAAGCTTTGCCTTTTCCTTCTGGCTGGTTATTGCGGCGGCTATCACTGTCGGACTATGCTTGTTGCCGATATCGTTCTGCACAATAAGCACAGGACGTATTCCTCCCTGTTCGGAACCGACCACGGGACTCAGGTCAGCATAGTAGATCTCCCCTCTTTTTACAGACACATCAATGCACTCCAATCCGAATTTATTTATCCGTATTATTGACTTGCAGTCTGAAAATATACCATCTCGGAAATATTTTGCAGCAGTCGGAGCGGAGGTCCGTAATTCATTATATTATTGTCGGCAGAATTTTGTTAATGTAAAACCGCAGCGCCGAGAAGCTTTCCGATGGGACTTCTGAAAACATAGTCTGCATCGGAATCGCATGAGGTCTCGCTCTTGTTTATCAGCACGAGAGTTTTTCCTTTGAAATATCTTATCATTCCCGCAGCGGGATAAACTGCCAGGGAAGTGCCGCCTATGATAAGCATATCGGCAGATGAGATCTCGCTTATCGCAGTGCTTATAGCGTCGGAATCAAGCTGTTCCTCATACAGCACGACATCCGGCTTGATAATGCCGCCGCATTCGCATTTCGGGATATCTTTTGAATTCAGTATGTACTCCGCACTGTAAAATTTTCCGCAGTCACAGCAGTAATTTCTCAGCACCGAACCGTGCAGCTCAACGACCTTTCTGCTGCCTGCCGCCTGATGCAGACCGTCGATATTCTGCGTTATGACGCTTGACAGCTTTCCTTGCTTTTCAAGCTCTGCAAGGGCAATGTGAGCGTCATTCGGCTTTGCGTCAAGACAGAGCATTTTGTCACGGTAAAAGCGGTAGAATTCCGCAGTTTTGCGCATAAAAAATGTGTGCGAAAGAATAGTTTCCGGCGGATAATCATACTTTTGATTATACAGCCCGTCAACGCTCCGGAAGTCGGGGATACCGCTTTCCGTTGATACGCCGGCACCTCCGAAAAATACGATCCTGCTATGTTCGGCGATAAGCTTTTTCAGTGTTTCGGTTTCTTTTTCAAAGTCCATTTTTCAGCATTCCTTTCCGTAAATATCAACACAGACGATCTCGGGGCGGTTGAAAAGCCGCAGCTCTCCGAGTCCTCTGCTTACTGCAAGATAATGTCCGTTTTTTTCGTAGATGCCCTCTTTGTATTTCGGCATAAGCTTTCTTTCGGGACTTAATATCCCGCCGATATAAGGGAGCCGTACAAGTCCGCCGTGAACGTGACCTCCGAATGATACGTCAGCGCCCCACTCGGCATATACATCAAAATCCAGCGGATTGTGTGCAAGAAGAAGAGTGAGATGATCGTCACAGCGTTTCGGTGCGATCCTGTTCATTTCATCCGGCGTAAATTCTTCCCACTGAAATCTGTGTTCACGCACGCCGCGGTAGAATTTCTTTTCATAGCATATGCCGCATATGTCGATAGTTTCGCCGTAAAATGATAAATGCGAAATGTCATTGTCAACACACACTGCGCCTGCGTTTTCCATTGCATCGGCAAGGCGTTTCTTCTGTGTATCGTCAAGGTCGGAGCACTCGTGATTTCCGTTGACATAATACACGGGATAATCCTCAGCAAGATGCTTTGCAAATCTGAGATATCCGTCAAGATCGGGTACGCCGTGGCTGACCATATCTCCTGTAAGAAGAACTATGTCCGGACAAAGATCGCTGACTTTTTTCAGAAGAACACGGTTGTTTTTCCCGAAGGTCTTGTTGTGAAGATCTGAGAGATGGACTATTCTCAGCCTGCCGTGCTTTGCGGAAAATTTTTCGCAGTGCAGTTTGTATCGTGATATTTCGATGCAATTCTGTTCGCAGTATAAAAATGCACCCGCAGCAGCAGATGCAGAAGCAGTCAAAATATGTTTAAAAGGCACTTTATTCATGCTTTTCACCTCGTATATATTGTATACTATTCTGAAAAAAATTGCAATAGGCAGTTTTTATGTAAAAAATACTTGTTTTCTGATTTGAAATGTGATATAATCATTTTGTAAAAATTTATAGATACGGCGAAGATAAGCGCTTGTAGGATAAAGTAATTTTTAATTTTTGAAAGGCGGAGTTAATAATGTCTTTTGATTCAACCGTTAAAAAGCTTCAGAAAAAATTTTTTGAGGAGACCGCTGTGAACGCTGAGGGCTTTGAAAACTTTGGCGTAGAAGTTCATCTTACCGATGAAAAGAATGAAGGTACATTCTTTATCGCTGTAACAGACGGACAGTTCAGGATCGAACCCTTTGATTATAAGGGCTATGCGTGCAAGATCGACCTCACAGCAACTGTACTCAACAGCATCGCAAACGGAAAAACAACTGTCGCTGAGGCTGCTGACAAGGGCAAGCTTACATGTGACGGAAACTTTGATTATGCACTGAAGGTACAGGAGCTTATCTCCAAGGCTGTTTCCGCAGAGGCTGCAAAGGAAGAAGAAAAGCCTGTAAAGAAGCCCGCTGCAAAGAAGGAAGCTGCACCTAAGGCTGCAAAGAAGGAAACTGCTCCCAAGGCTGAAAAGCACGCTGCACCTAAGGCTGCTGCAAAGGCAGAGGAAAAGCCTGCTGTAAAGGAATCACCTAAGGCTGAAGTTAAGGAAGCTCCCAAGGCAGAGGTAAAGGCTGAGGTCAAGGAAGCACCCAAGGCTGATGCAAAGGCACCCAAGGCTTCTCACCCCAGAAAGGCTAGGAGAAACAAATAATCATTAAATCATTCAGCCGTCCTTCGGTTTCGGGGGACGGCTTTTTTCGGGAGTAATATGGATAAGATACGTTTTCATGAAGCCTGCATGACCGTCAGAAGCGGAGGACGGCTCATTGACGGTATCGGGACGCTCAGTGAGAAAACCGTTCATGCGATACTGAAAAATTACTTTGAACCGTTCACCGACAGTCAGGAGCAGAAGATCGGCGGATTTGTTGCCGATATCGCAGGGGAAAACGGCATCATCGAAATACAGACGGCTGATTTCGGAAAGATGCGCAAAAAGCTCGAAACATTTCTCTCCGTATCGCCTGTAACGATAGTGCATCCCGTTTACAGCAAAACAAAAATATTTCGTTTGTCAAATGAAACGGGCGAGGTCATATCAAAGAGAGTATCGCCCGTGAAAGAGAATTTTTACAGCGTATTTCCCGAGCTGTACAAGATAAAAAGCTTTCTGAAAAATGAAAATCTCTCGTTTCATTTTGTTATGCTTGAAGCCGATGAATACCGTATTTCCGATGCTGTGAACAAGCCGAAGCGGTCGAGAAAAAGCTATGCGAAATTTGACTGCATACCTACGGAATTCACAGATGAGCTTATAATCGAGCGTCCGTCGGATTATCTTTATTATATCCCGGAAGAGCTGCGTTCATGCGAATTTACTTCACGTGATCTTGCCGCAAAGGCAAAAATAAATCTGTCCCTTGCACAGCTTGCTCTGAACATTCTCACTTATCTGAATGTTACCGAGAAAACGGGCGCACGGAACAGATATTATCTTTATAAGGTTTCGGATCAGTCGTTGACTACAACGGAGATCTTATAGCTGAATTCAAAGCTTCCTCCTGCAGGGAGCTTTTTTGCATGAGGCATTTCAGTCAGCTCTTCTGTTTCATCGCAATAAACGGGAACTGAGCTCCAGGGTTCAAGGCATACGAAATCTGCATCGTCACGGGCAGGCGACCATACAGCAATACAGCCGCTGTTGTCAAAATCAAGACGGACAGATTTGTTGGATATTTTGCTTTTAAGCGAGATAGACGAGGATTTCGGAGCGTCCTTCATGAATACATCATACTTGAAAAGCTCATGTGTAAGGTCAACACGTCTGCCGTTTTCGAGGATAGTTCTTGTCTTGCCGTCAGCGGGCTGGGTTATAGTTTCATCAGCGGAATATTCAACATAATAGTCGCTGAATTTTTCATTGTGAGTCAGCGGACAGTTGAATGCGGGGTGTCCTCCGACGAAGAAAAACATATCCTTATCGTCTGAGTTTCTCACCTTGACGGTAGTTGTCAGGGTGCTTCCCGAAAGGGAATATTTCAGCACAAGCTCAAATTTATAGGGATATATTTTCAGTGTTTCGTCCGATGACCTGAGAGAAAGAAGAACGGTATCTTCTTTTTCGGATATGCATGAAAAAACGCTGTCCCTTGCAAAACCGTGGTTTGAAAGTGCATATTCGGAGCCGTTCACGGTATATTTCTTTGATGCGGTATTGCAGATAAATGGAAAGAGAATCGGGGCATGGCGCTTCCATATTGCGGGGTCAGCCTGCCAGATATATTCAGTGCCGTTGTAATCGGTAAGAGAGCAAAGCTCTGCGCCGTCGTCGGAAATCTTTGCTTTTAGTTTATCTGATGAAATTGTATACAGCATTATCATACCTCCGAGAAATTTTATTGTTATTTTATAATACCACAGCCGAGCGAAAATGTCAATCAGTTAAGCAAATTTGAACGATGATTTTTGAAACAGTGAGAAAAAAATCCGTCGTTTTTTGCAGGATAAGCTGATCTGCCGCTTGATAAATCCGCACGGATATGATAAAATATAAAAAGCGAAAGGAGCTATGTAAAATGGAATACAGCGAAGTTATCCGAAAGAGAAGAACAGTCAGAAAATATGATGCATCAAAGAAGGTCACAAAAGAGCAGGCAGAGCAGGTGATCGCTGCTGCATCCGAGGCACCGTCATGGAAGAACTCACAGACGGGAAGATACTACTGCGTCATTTCCAATGAAATGTGCCGCAGAGTGCGTGAGGAGTGTCTGCCCGAGTTCAACCGTGAGCGTTCCGAAAATGCAGTCCTTATAGTAACTGCGTTTGTTCATGATCGTGCAGGATTTGACAGAGAAGGAAATCCCGACAATGAAGTCGGCAACGGCTGGGGATTTTACGATCTTGGACTTCAGACGGAAAATCTTGTCCTGAAAGCCGCTGATATGGGACTTGCAACGCTTATCATGGGCATCAGGGACGGCGAAAAGCTGAGGGATCTGCTGGAAATACCCGAAACGGAAACAGTGGTGTCCGTCATAGCGCTCGGATATCCCGCAGAATCGCCCGAAAGACCTAAGAGAAAGGCTGTTTCGGATATAACGAAGTTTTTCTGATATCGAAAAACAAAATCCAAATGCATTTTTAGATTTGACTAACATTCCCGAAAATCTATAATTATCACGAAAACGGCGGAAGCTGTGAATTTAAGATGGGGTGATGCGTATGAAAAAGATGATTATTCGTGAAAACAACAATTATATGCTGAAAGGAAGAATGATCGTTGATCTCCATCGAATTATTAACAAAAAACAACTTCTCCGTATCCATGCCGGATAATTATGAGAGAAGGCATGACGTGAAAAAGGTATGGCGCAGAGAGGGCGGGGAATATGTCCTCGCTGATGAGCCGTATACCGAATACCGGGACTTGGAAAAGCGCAGAAGCGTTGCTGAAGGTCTGGCAGAAAGCGAGCCGTTTGATCTGCAAATGGTTTGCAGTGTGGGATAAGTTTGAATAGAATATCCGAAATGGCTTCCGCTTTTTCGCAATAACAAAAGATCATGTTCCGCAGGGCAGGCGGGGCATGATCTTTTTTGGCATAAAAAGGATCGGCATATGCGCCCCATATTTCCCGAAATCTATTGACCGTCAGTGGAATGTGTGTTATAATGTTAAAGTGATAAAAAGCGAACTTTTTTGATGAAAGGAATATGAGAATGTCGTTAAGCAGAGTCAGAAAATTGGTTTTCAAGGCATTCCCCAACATAAACGAAAAGAAATTTTACCGTCTTCACAGATCGGCTGTGCGGCTGATACGTTCGCAGCTGTTTCTTGAGGGATTTTATAAATTGTGGGATAATACTGTTTCCTGCGGCGGACGTGATGTCCGTGTGAGGATATTCCGTCCCGCAAATGAAACGGCTGATTATGTCATAATGTTCTATCACGGCGGAGGCTGGGTGACTGACAGCGTTGAAACATACACTGGAGTGTGTATGCGTCTGTCGGAATACTTAGGCTGCCGCATAATCTCCGTTGATTACGGACTTGCACCGGAGCATCGTTTCCCCGAGGGCTTTGCGGACTGCTACAATGCCGCCCGTGAGCTTGCACGGCATCCGTATGTTTTCGGTACGGACAAGTCCAAAAAGATCGTACTTATGGGGGACAGTGCGGGAGGAAATCTCGCAGCTGCCGTTTCAACGCTCGCACGTGACAGAAAGGAGTTTTCCGTTGCGGCGCAGGTGCTTGTATATCCCGCAGTATGGTGCGATTACAATGAGGAGACAACGCCGTTTGAATCCGTCCGAGAAAACGGAAAAAATTATGTCCTGACAGCAAGCAGGATGCGCGATTACATGGACCTTTACAAGTCCTCCGACAATGATTACAGATCTCCGTATTTCTCGCCCATGAGGACGAAAAGCTTTGCGGATCTTCCGAAAACTCTCATTCTTACAGCCGAATACGATCCGCTGAGAGATGAGGGCATCGCATACGGAAAGGAAATAAGAAAGGCAGGCGGACAAGCTGCCATCTACATTATGAACGATGCTATCCACGGATTTCTTATGTCCGACAGACGTTCGCCGTTTGTCAGAAAATCCTTTGCGGCAATAAAAAAATTCTTGATCGAGGTCATGTTCTGATGTCTGAAAAAAAGGCGATCAGCTGGAGAAGGCTGGACAATGCGGCGAAGATCTTTCCGTCAACGAGCGAAAAGACCGATACCCGTGTTTTCAGATTTTCCTGCGAATTATATGAAAGCGTTGATCCCGAAGTCCTTCAGAAGGCGGCGGATAAAACGCTCAAAGATTTCCCGCATTTCCTTAGCATAATGAAAAAAGGCTGGTTCTGGTATTACCTTGAAAGCTGTGACCTGAAGCTTACAGTGCATGAGGAAAACAGCAAGCCATGCTCACAGCTTTATTTCCCCGGAGAGAAAAATCTACTGCTGGATATTTCATACTATAAGAACCGTATAAATCTTGAGATATATCACGTTCTGTCCGACGGAACGGGTGCAATACAATTTCTGCGGACGATGATCTGCAACTACCTGACGGAGATACATGGAAGCGAGTGGGAAAAGAAGCCCGTTATCGACTATGATGCGTCCATTGCCGAGCGTTCTGCGGACAGCTTTCAGAAATATTACAAGAAGGTCAAGGGCGGAAAAAACAAGCGCATAAAGCGTGCTTACAACATAAAAGGCGAAAAGCGTGAGACCGAAGATCTGCGTATGATCGAGGGGATCCTTTCGGCAAGGGAAGCTGTCGATGCGGCGCATAAGTATCACACCACGCTGACAGTTTATCTCACGGCGGTGTTTATCAAGGCGATCTCCGAGGAAATGACCGTCAGAAAGAGAAAATATCCCATCGTGCTGATGGTGCCTGTAAATCTCAGAAACTATTTCGATTCGGAAACTGCGAGAAATTTTTTCGGAATGATCGCAGTAAAATACGATTTCAAGACTCAGCCCGATGATTTTGAAGAGATAATAAAAACCGTTGCGGAAACGTTCAAAACGGAGCTTACAAAGGAACGTCTTGAGGTCAGAATGAACGGTCTTGCGGCACTTGAGCATAATCCGTTTGTAAGGATCGCTCCGCTTGAGTTCAAGAATATCTGCCTGAAAGCGGCACGTCATGTCAAGGATCTCGGCGAAACTGCCGTTATATCAAATGTCGGACGTGTAAAAATGCCGAAGGAGCTTGTCCCGTATATAAAGATGTTTGATGTTTTCGTCAGCACTCTGAAAATACAGCTTCAGCTGTGTTCGTTTGAGGACAGGCTTGCGCTCAGCTTTTCATCGGCATTTGCAAGCTCGGATATTGAGCGGAGATTTTTCAGGATGCTTTCATCGCACGGTCTGAATGTCGAGATAAGATGCTCGGATATCGATGATACCGAAGAAAATGATGACTGACCGAAAGGAGTATGCTGTCGGATATGCAGTATTGTGAAAAATGCAGGGTTTATGTAAGCGGCAAAAAAAGAGTCTGTCCGCTGTGCCAGAGCGAGCTGACAGGCGTGCTTCGTCCCGAAGAGGAGATATTCCCCGAGCTGCCGAAAACAAAATATACGGGGCATTTTCTTGTCAGACTGATCTCGTTTATTGCAATAGCTGCGGCTGTTGCGGTAGTTTCGCTTGACCTTATGCTGCCGGGTACGGTCAGATGGTCGCTCTTTGCGGCTGCCGGGATCGCCTGCGCATGGGTGTGCATAATGGTCGGCATCGCAAGGCGGCACAACATCATGAAAAAGATAACCTTTGAGCTGCTGATAGTAACGCTGCTCGCCATGGTGTGGGATCATTTTACGGGACAGAACGGCTGGTCGGTCGATTATGTTCTGCCGTGCTGCTGCGGAGCGGCGGTCATTGCAACATATGTGCTGTCCAAAATATTCAAGCTTCAGGTGAGAGATGCGCTGTTTCATATCGTCCTGAACGGTATTTACGGAATTATCCCGCTGTTTTTCCTGTTTACTAACAGGCTCCATGTGGTGTATCCGTCGATAATATGCGCCGCACTCAGTATTCTGGCGCTCACGGCGATACTTCTTTTTGACGGCAGACGAATTAAAGAGGAGCTTACAAGGCGTTTGCATGTGTGAAAATGTATTGATTAATTCATTGAATGTTAATCATTGTGCCGTGAGATTTTAGTATAATAGTATAATAAAGAGATTATAAATAAGAGGTGCTTCAATGTCCGTTGATATATCGAAGCTTCTGCCTATCCTTTTTGAGGGATTCGGCACGACGCTAAAAATTTTCGGTCTTACCCTGCTGTTTTCCATTCCGCTGGGATTTATCGTTTCGGCACTTAAAATGTGCAGGATACCGCCCGTCAGGTGGATAATCAATGCGTACATACTAATAATGCGCGGTACTCCGCTGATACTGCAGATAATGTTCATCTATTTTGCACCGACGATGCTTTTCAAAGCGTCTGCACCGCCTGATCGTTTTGCGGCTGTTATTGTTGCATTCAGCATAAACTATGCGGCATATTTTGCTGAGATATTCAGAGGCGTAATAATCAAGCTTTTTCTCGGCAATGTCAAACACAAGCGTAACTATCCAGTTGAACACGAAATAGAACACGCCCGCCGTGAAAAGCGGCATTACCGAGGTGAGTGCCGATGTCTGCTTTCTTGCAAACGAGAAAAGCTCGTTGACCGCAATTATCTGTGTCGGGAAAATCTACTATGCTCAGATGCATAAATCAGCTTGAAAAGGTAACTTCCGGTACGATCTGCGTCTGTGGTGATGAAATGATAACGGGCGAAAAAAACGGCGAGGCTGTTTATGCGTCACACGATGTGCTGAAAAGGATACGCAGGAATGTCGGACTGGTTTTCCAGAACTTCAACCTGTTTCCGCACTTTTCCGTGCTGAGAAATATAACGGAAGCACCTGTCAGCGTTATGAAGGTGTCAAAGGAAGAAGCGGAAGCAAAGGCGATGGAGCTTCTCAAAAAAATGGGGCTTTCCGACAAGGCGAAAAGCTATCCGTGCGAGCTTTCGGGCGGTCAGCAGCAGCGTGTTTCGATAGCAAGAGCTTTGGCACTCAGTCCGCAGATACTTTTCTTTGATGAGCCTACAAGCGCACTCGATCCCGAGCTGACGGGCGAGATACTTGCGGTCATAAAGGAGCTTGCGGCGGAGAAAATGACTATGGTAATCGTAACTCATGAGATGGCATTTGCAAGAGATGTTTCCGACCGAGTTATATTCATGGACGGCGGAGTTATCGTCGAACAGGGCGATCCTAAGGAGCTGTTCAACGACCCGAAGAATGACCGAACAAAGCAGTTCCTGAAACGCTATTCCGAGAATTCCGGCAAACCGGACTAAACATGAAAGGATATTTGTTATGATCGAATACAGATATGATACGCAGCTTCTTATTGAGGGACACGGTCTTGATGAGGACGAGATCGACGAGTATTTCCGCAGCAATTTCAAGGGCGACTGCCTGCTTGCTGTCGGCGATGAGGATCTTATCAAGATACATTTTCATACAAATGAGCCTTGGAAGGTGCTTGAATACTGCGCATCTCTCGGCGAGATATACGATATCGTAGTTGAGGATATGGACAGACAGGCAAGAGGTCTCAAAGGCTGATAATAACGGATCATGCTCCTGTGCGAAATGCACGGGAGCTTTTTGTTTTTACGGCATATCATCGGCTGATATCTGCATCTTACCCCGCTTTTTCGGCAGGATATAAAAATCCGCTTTACATTGCGGTTCTCTGTATGCTAAAATATTTTCAATTGGAATGGGAAGGAGATGAAAAAAATGGCTGACATTATAGGCTCGGCTACAAGATACAGACAGAGCGATGAAGCGATAAGAAAAATGACAGAGAGGGCATTCGGAAAAGCTGAGGATTTTTCCGCAAAGGAAATGAGCGGAGGATTTTTCAGTGCGGTATATCTTGTTGAGGCGAACGGAGAAAAATACGTGCTGAAGCTTGCTGCGGACGATGCGGTAAAGGTCATGCGGCATGAAAAGGATTATATCCCGACGGAGGCAAAAATGCTGCGTATGTTTAACGAAAAAACGGATATACCGATGCCGAAGCTGCTTTGTTTTGATGACAGCAGGGATATCTGCAAAGTGCCTTATTTCTTTATGAGCTATATTGACGGGAAGCCGCTTTGCGAAACTCAGGGACTGACAGACGGACAGATAAGTGACATAAAGCGTGAGATGGGTGTCATAACGAGGAAAATGTGCAGCATAAAAATGCCGCATTACGGAGTTCCTGCGCTGCCCGAAACATTCACGGACAAAAACAGTGAATTTACTGTGGGACTTTTTGAGATGCTTGTGCGTGATGCTGAAGAAAAGGACATTGAAATACCAAGCATTTCGGGCAATGAGCTTATATCGCTCATATGCTCACAGAGTGCGGCACTCGATGCTGCCGATGCACCGTGCTGTGCGCATACCGACACTTGGGACGGAAACATTATGGTAAGGGACGGAAAGCTTGTCGGACTGATAGATTTTGCGGCGGTGTATTATGCAGATCCGCTTATGAGCCATGATTTTCATGATTTCGGAAGCGGACCGAGAGAGGACTTTCTTGAGGGGTTCGGGAAGTCGGGATTTGACCGCAGTGAGCGCATAAGAATTCAGATCTACAAGCTCTGGCAGCAGCTTGGAATGGTCGTTGAGAGGGGCTGCCGCTGCTATGAGGACAGCAATCTTTATGACTGGGTGCTTGATGTGTTTGCAAATGAAGTAGGTGTTCTGGAAAAAATGATTTAGGAGGAGATCCTGTGGGATTGTCATATAAGGTTGCAAAAAAATGTGATGCATCTGCGCTTATCGGTATATACAATGCGGCGTTCTATGACGATTATGTAAGATACGGCGAATGCCCCGCTTACGGCAGATCGCTTGAAAATATGGAGCGTTCGATAGAAAATTTTCCGAAGATCATGCTGCTGATGGACAAAAATCCTGTCGGGGTGATATCATTTGAAAACAGGGGCAGTGGCGATTATTACATAGGCTGTCTGTGCGTAATACCCGAATTTCAGGGCAGGGGGATAGGCACAAGAGCGGTGCGGCATATGCTTTCGGTCTGCTCGGACTGGAAAAAGGTGTCGCTGAAAACTCCCGCCGATAAGGAGCAGAATATAAGATTTTACATGGATAAGTGCGGCTTTTCACCGTGC
>OQVQ01001041.1_pt1 | contig 11881 bp, 15 predicted proteins | sample 1691491 | NCBI WGS metagenome assembly OQVQ01 (sample SAMN03418252, study PRJEB22391) | human gut metagenome | biome: human-gut; feature: organic feature; material: feces | host: Homo sapiens | place: Tanzania | collected 2013-01
TCTGCTGCAGACACTTGTTATGAGCAGCATTTCCAGAAATGCCAGGATATGAAAGGATCCGGTTCCATGGCCAGAGAAAAGGCGATAGACCCATTCCTGCCCGGAGGACAGTTCAGGACCGCTCAGCCCCTTATATACAGTCATTCCCAGCACAACACCGCATAAAATCATGAGATCTTGTTTTTGGAACAGCGCCCTCTGGTAGTACGCCTGAACACCTCTTCTTTTTTGTGATTTTCCTAACAGCTTTCTTTTTGACGGAAAACAGACGCTTCCAATCAAAAACAATGCCAGCAACGCCGCGGTAATTCCAGTAACGAGCCAACGATGTGGTATTCCCAAATTATGATGAAGAATCAGCAGATGGTTGAGTCCCGTAATAGGGAAAGCATGAATGCCCGGTACCTTAACCCATAAAATCGAAAGAACATAGAGACCGACCACAATCCGCACAGCCTGTTTATGGCCGGCAAAATGAGCTAACCACATGCAAAGACCGGAAATCAGCCAGATTCCAAGAAATAAGTACCCGGTACAACCCGCAAACGCTGTCAGCGGGGAGGAAAACACCTGACTGAGCGCTTCAAAAAGCTCCGCTTCCAAACTCCCGTCAGGAAGCCGCCATGTGTTTTCCATGGGAAGCCCCACTCCGGACAACAGGATTGCCGCCAGCTGAACCAGCACCAAAATGGCAGGCAGTACGCCAAGACTTATCCATTTCCGAATAAAATAGTGGCGGTAACTTCCAAAGCGGAAAATTACATAGGGTGGATCATCTTCTGCCAAAGGCAAGCAGCTCAGGAGAATCAAAGGCATAAGGAAAAATATCAGATAGTAATGTTCTGTTGTTCCTGACAGCAAATGCTGCTCAAAGCTCAATACCGTACCGCCCCGTGAACTGAAAGAGAAGAGAAAGCAGCCAATAAACAGGAGCAAGTTTTTTCCGATTCCCAACAACCTGATATTCTTCCGAATCAAGGGAATCATACCTTGACCACCTTTTCCTTTTTTACCTTGGAAAAGTAGATTGCCAGAAGTATGATAACGGCAGCCAATAAGGAAGGGCCGGCAACAAAGGACATTGTTGTAATAACTTCTGGGCTCAAACAGTTAGGGTCAAATGCCGTCCCCAGCCGATATTGTGGAACTCCCAAAATCGCAAGCAAAAAATTCTCCAAAATCGTATATAGGAACGGCCCCGTCAGTACAACAAAAATATTTTCACAATACATGGCTAAAAAGAAGCCCATTGTCATCACCAAAACGCCGATCAGGCCTCTGAAAACAGAGAGCGTCACCGCGTAAACTACAGGGTACTCCGAATAGGTGTTTTCAAAAATGCGATTTCCCATATTGAGGGCATCCAGATGAGGATCAATGCGTAAGGCCGTAACTGCCGAGAGAATGTACGGAATTGTGATGATGCAAAATGCGCTGATTGCATAGACCATCCACTTGACCCAGAGGTATTTCCTCATAGGCACACGGGGCTGCACATAGACGAGAAAATTGTTTTTTCGTTCCTGATGCAGATTCCAGCATACAGGCAGAACCACAAACAGAGGATATAGCAGAGAAGAAAGTGAGTTATCTGGACTTGATATTATCATCCACCAGTACCATGACCATCACCCAAATAGCGCAGGACTATGGTATGTCAGGACAACGAATGAACAAATTACTGCACGGACTACGCATCCAATACAAGGTTGGTGAACAATGGATATTGTATGCCGAATATAAGGACAAATGCTATGTGAGCAGCGAGACCATCCATTTTATGACCAACGAAGGGGTTCCATGTACCACACTTAACACCAAGTGGACACAGAAAGGACGGCTGTTTCTCTATGACATACTGAAGAAAGAGGGCATCTTGCCCAAAATGGAATGGGCAAAAAAGGCAGCGAGGGACAAAAACGCCCCAAACGAGACAAAAAATTGTAACGATTTAGAGTAAAACGCATATGGCAGACAACAGTAATATATTATCCGACTTCGGCATCAATCTCCTTGAAGAAGATATAGATGACGTGATATTCCAGACCAACGAGTTCCTGTGTGATGCCACATTCACTGGTTCACAGGGGCCATTTTGGTGGATTCTGCAAATGAGTATGGCATTGGCTGCGCTGTTCTCAATCATCGTAGCGGCAGGTATGGCGTACAAGATGATGGTGAAGCACGAGCCACTGGATGTGATGAAACTCTTCAAACCATTGGTCATTTCAGTGATACTCTGTTGGTGGTATCCACCGGCTGATACAAACATGACAAATAGCGGCAGCAGTTGGTGCGTATTGGATTTTCTATCCTATATACCCAACTGCATCGGCAGTTACACTCATGACCTATACAGTTCGGAGGCGACACAAATCAGTGACAAGTTTGAAGAAGTGCAGCAGCTCGTCTATGTACGAGACACGATGTACACCCATATCCAAGCCCAGGCAGACGTGGCGCACAAAGGAACTTCGGACCCCAACCTGATAGAAGCAACAATGGAAAATGCAGGAGTGGACGAAGTGACGAACATGGAAACCGACGCATCCAAGCTATGGTTCACCTCACTGACAGCAGGAGCTGTGGTAGGTATCGACAAACTGGTGATGTTGATAGCATTGATAGTGTTCAGAATCGGTTGGTGGGCAACGATATACTGCCAACAAATCTTGCTCGGAATGCTCACGATTTTCGGACCGATACAATGGGCATTTTCCCTGCTATCGAAATGGGAAGGAGCTTGGGCAAAATGGCTGACACGCTATCTGACCGTGCATTTCTACGGAGCTATGCTGTACTTCGTCGGATTCTATGTATTGCTGCTGTTTGACATCGTTCTGTCCATACAAGTGGAGAACCTTACAGCCATCACAGCCAGTGAACAGACAATGGCAGCCTATCTACAAAATGCGTTCTTCTCAGCAGGTTATCTGATGGCAGCAAGTATAGTGGCTTTGAAATGCCTTAACCTCGTTCCTGACTTGGCTGCTTGGATGATACCGGAAGGAGACACCGCATTTTCAACGCGAAATTTTGGTGAAGGCGTGGCTCAGCAGGCTAAGATGACGGCATCTGGAGCAATGAGCAGGATAATGTAGTAAAGAATGTTCATGCGGGATATGGAGCGATTGGATATTGGGTAGGGCTTTGACAAAAACCAATATAAACCCCGTATCTGTTTTCCGAGTCTTCGACTTGTTTTCCATTCATATAAAGCCTTACGAGAGTAAACTCTCGACTGCTTTATCTGAATGTAAAGCTGTGGCACGATGTGCCACTCGGAAAACAGATACGGAGATAAACCGAGATAAACCGTTGGCATATGCAAAACCGTGGACATCATTCGGGAATAGAAATGGTGGTAAACAAAATAGAAACTGTTGGTGCGCTTAAACAGAGTCACCACTCGGAAAATAGAAATAATGACATAAACAATAAAAAATAACGAATTATGGAAAAGAATACAATGAAAGAGTTGGGAGAAAAGATTGATAAGTGGCTTGAAAACGAGCAGTTCGTGGCATTTGCCAACGAACGAATGAACAACGTGCTGTTGAACAAACGACATCCCATTGATCCTATGTTTGAAGAGATGGACGAAGGGTTTGACGAGGAGGACGAGTATGTAGTGCCGATGGTGGAATACCTGAGCAGCCGATTGCACAAGGCGAAGCTCTGCAAGAACAGACGCAAGCGTGAGAAGGAACTGTGGTGGGTTTGGTATGAGATTGCCATGCAGGGCATCTACATCAAGGTGTTCAACTGCTACTATGAGAATTTGGTGGAAGAACTGCGACTGGAGATTATGCCGATGCTGTACAGAGAGTATATGCAGTTGCAGAAGAAAAGCAAGAAGTAAGCTATGGTAATCAAGAACTTAGAAAACAAAATCAAGTTGGTGGGCATTGTCTGCACCGCCTTCTTGATTGGTTGCATCATCATCAGCGTGTCGAGTGTATGGACAGCAAGGTGCATGGTGACGGATGCGCAGAAGAAAGTGTATGTGCTGGACGGTAATGTGCCGATATTAGTGAACCGCACGACAATGGACGAGACATTGGATGTGGAAGCCAAGAGCCATGTGGAGATGTTCCACCACTACTTCTTCACATTGGCACCCGACGACAAGTACATCAAGTACACAATGGAGAAAGCCATGTATCTGGTAGACGAGACAGGATTGGCGCAGTACAACACGCTGAAAGAAAAAGGCTTTTACAGCAACATATTGGGAACGAGTGCCGTGATTTCGATATTCTGTGACAGCATCAAGTTCAATAAGGAGAAGATGGAGTTCACATACTATGGGCGACAGCGTATAGAGCGACGAAGCAATATACTGACGCGCGAATTGGTGACGGCAGGACAACTGAAACGAGTGCCGAGAACGGACAACAATCCGCATGGACTGCTGATAACAAACTGGAGGACGCTGTTGAATAAGGATATTGAGCAGAAGACCAAGAGTACGTATTAGACTAAAAAATGACATACGACAATGAACATCAAGCGAATGATATTCGGGGAGAAAATGCCCGACAAGGACGATCCGAAATATAAAGAGCGGTATGAGCGAGAAGTGAAGGCTGGACGTAAGTTTGCGGAGACGCTGCATATAGACAAGTTTGCAGCAAGCATACAGCGATTTGCAGACAGACACAGGACAGTGTTTTTGGTGATTGTGTTCGGATTTGTGGTGGGCAGTTTTGCATGGAACATCTACCGTTTGGCGGTGGTGTATAACCACAAGCCCAACCAAAGGACTGCCACGGAAATGCAGGACAGTCTGTTGAGACAGCGACACAAGGCGTTGGAAAGACATGGAAAGAATGTGGAGACGGAGCATGAACAAGTTGTGGAACCCATAAAACAGAAAAGGCAATGAAGATAACGGAGAAGATAAACTTTCGGCAGCCGAAGTATATGTTACCTGCCATACTCTACTTTCCCCTATTGGGAGCATCGTATTTCATCTTTGACTTATTCAATGCCGAAAAAGCCGAGGTGACGGACAAGACGATGCAGACCACGGAGTATCTGAACCCCGAACTGCCTGGAGCGAAGACCAAGGGAGACGGAATCGGAGGAAAGTATGAGAACATGACCAAGGCGTGGGGAAAGATTGGTGACTATACGGCAGTGGACAATATAGAACGTGACGCACCCGAAGAAGACAAGGAACAATATGAATCGAAATACACAGAGAATGACATCGCCATGCTCGACGAGCAAGAGAAGAACAAGGCAAAGACAGAAGCAGCCGATGCCCAAGCGCGTGAGAAAGAAGCAATGGCGGAGCTGGAGAAGGCACTCGCGGAAGCACGACTGAAAGGACATACAAGTGTGGGTGGTATTGGTAGTGAGGGAAACAATGAGGCAGATGGGACTGATAGGACAGATAAGACATTAGCCAATGGTCAAGCAGAGGTATCAGGGAGGATAACCACAGACCCGAATGCCGTGAAGAAACCGTCGGACGAGGAAAAGCCGAGTGAGGTGGTGAAAAAGGTGAAGACAACCTCGGACTACTTCAATACCCTTGCGCAGAACGAGCAAGAACCGAAACTGATAAAAGCCATCATTGATGAGAACGTGAAGGCAACGGACGGTTCGAGAGTGAGGTTGCGCCTGTTGGACGATGTGGAAATCAACGAGCACGTGGTGAAACGAGGTTCGTATCTGTATGCCACGATGAGCGGTTTCTCGTCACAGCGAGTGAAAGGCAACATCAACAGTATCATGGTGGATGATGAACTGGTGAAAGTGAATCTGTCGTTATATGATACGGACGGACTGGAAGGCCTGTATGTGCCGAGCAGCCAGTTCAGAGAAACAAGCAAGGATGTGGCAAGCGGTGCGGTAAGCGGTAACATGAACATGAATACATCGGGAACAGGCAGCAGTTTCTCGCAATGGGGAATGCAAGCCATGCAGAATGCCTATCAGAAAACCAGCAATGCCATCGGCAAGGCTATCAAGAAGAATAAGGTGAAGCTGAAGTACGGGACATTCGTGTATATCATCAATTCAAAGGAAACCAAAAAGTAACAACACATGAATATGAAAATCATTCAGAGAATAGGTTTGGCAGTAGCTGGACTAATGGCGACTATGACCATGCAAGCGCAAGAAACGTATCAAGAGCTGGAACAACTGACAGTCAACGAGGAAGTGACCACAGTAATCACGGCAAGTGAACCGATACGTTTTGTAGACATTTCTACAGATAAGGTAGTGGGAGACCAGCCCATCAACAACACCATCAGACTGAAGCCAAAGGAAGGCGGTCATGCAGACGGAGATGTGTTGGCGATTGTAACCATAGTAACAGAACGCTACCGTACACAATATGCCCTACTCTATACGACACGCCTAAAGGAAGCCGTAACAGACAAGGAAATACGCAAACATGAGAAGACCGCCTATAACAACCCAGCAGTGAGTATGTCTACAGAAGACATGACACGCTATGCATGGAAAGTGTGGAACTCACCAGCAAAATTCAGAAATGTGGCAAGCAAGGCGCATCGAATGGTGATGCGCATGAATAACATCTATGCAGTAGGCGACTACTTCTTCATTGATTTTTCCGTAGAGAACAAAACAAACATACGCTTTGACATCGATGAGATACGTGTGAAATTGGCAGATAAAAAACTGTCGAAAGCCACCAATGCACAAGTCGTAGAACTGACACCAGAGTTGATGTTGCAAGGTAACAGAAGCTTCAAGTACGGCTACCGAAATGTCATGGTGCTGAAGAAGATGACCTTCCCCAACGACAAGGTGCTGACCATCGAAATGACAGAGAACCAGATAAGCGGACGCAACATCAGTGTGAGCATAGACTATGAAGATGTGTTGTCGGCAGACTCGTTTAATGCGGTAATGTTGGAGGAAGAATGATGAAGATGAAGAGCTTAATGATAGCAGTGGCATTGATTGCCACTGCTTCAACGATAAAAGCGCAAACCAATAGCGACAGAATATCAGTAGGTGTTGGTGCGCTCTATGAGCGAGGATTGGATATGACCCTATCCTATGAGCATGAGACAAAATACCACAATGCGTGGGAGTATTTCGCCAATGGTTATATCAAATGGGATGAGTGCAAGTCTTGTGGCCACATTTGTCCTGACTCCTTTTGGAGAAACTATAGAAGCTATGGTTTCGGTATTGCCTATAAGCCATGCGTGACCAAAGGACGTAACCATCATGGCAACCTACGTATCGGAGCTTCGGCAGGAAGTGACACCAAGGATTTCTTGGGAGGCGCACATTTCGGTTATGAGCACAACTACACGCTGCGAGGAGGTTGGAAACTCTATTGGCAAGTGAAGGGTGACATAATGATAAAAGGTGAAGATCTATTCAGAACAGGTGTCGTATTAGGTGTGAAACTGCCAGTAAAGTAAGAAAGAAGGTGAAACCAAAGAAAGACGAATGATGAAACGAAGATATACACATTACATAATAGGTGTGCTGATGGCTGTACTGTTGGTAGCCTGTGATGCACACCATGATTTCCCAGACACGGCCATGAAACCCTGCCATATCTTATGCACGGATGGCAAGGTCATGTCGTATGCAGACTATGAGAAGTCGGGAAAACAAGCCATAGCCGTAGTATTCCATATCAATCAACGAGAAGATGTGGAAGGAAACGGTTATGCCGTTTATCTATGGGATATAGCTCCAGAAGCCTTTGCAGATAGTATCGGTGTGGCACAAGGCACGTCAGCAGATTTGACAGCTTATGATGGAAACGCCAATACCTTCGCATTGTATGGTACGACCGATACCTTCTCCCCTTTGGCAGAGAAAGTGTTCGACATTTGGAGATACGGACAGAGTGCCTATATCCCGAGTGTTGCACAAATGAGACTGCTATATGCTGCCAAAGCTATAGTGAACCCCATCATCGAGAAATGCGGTGGAGACCCATTGCCGGATGAGAACAATGACTGTTGGTATTGGACATCGACAGAAGTGAAAGGACAACAGACAGCCAAGGCATGGCTCTACTCTTTAGGAAGTGGAGCCATGCAGGAAACGCCAAAGATACAGGCGCATAGAGCGAGACCGATAATTACGCTGAATGATTGAGACTGAGAATTTGGATTTTTAGACACCGCTCAATTTTGGATAGGGTTTCAAGGGACAAGTTTTCTTGTCCTTTAAGAACCTTTGAGACATATTGCTGGCTACAGCCCATCAGTTCAGACAATTGCTTTTGGTTCATTTTGAGTTCTTCCATCTTGTCAAGCATCATCATGGCAATATGCTGGGAATAGCGTAACCACGATTTGTTCGCTATACGCCATTCTGCATTCTCACGCCATTTTGACGGAGTGGATGACTGATGTTTCTTCAGATTGGAAATGATTTCATTTGTAGATTTCATAGCAACCTCCTTTTCTATATGATTTCATTTAAGAATTCCATAAAGGAATCCTTGTCGGCTATATCGTTCTCTAACAAGAAGCGTCTGACTCTTTCCATCCGAGCGAGTTCAACCAAGGTATGTTCACGCTCTTGCATAGTACGAGTCAACTTGATGGCGCCACCTGTAATAATGTAAATGCCTGGTTCAAGTTTTATGGCATATATGCGGAGCCAAGAGGCATGACGTGGAGTGTTGTGAAGACGAGCTTTTTCTTTACCCAGAAGCATCTCTGATGTCCGACTATTCTCCAATGGTCTGAAAATGCTATCAAGATTAGCATCTGGAGATATATCCATTATCAGACATTGCAGTCTTTCACTATCCTCGATGGTGTCATAAATGGCTTGATTGACGTCTGTTATTTTAAAATATGAAGACAAATCGTCAATGTTCTGTTTGAAGAAACTGCGCAACCACGTCACATCATTCCATTGTCCAAGAATGGAATCAAGGACATTGTCAAAGCAGTCATCATATCTGACAGCCCAAAGACGTTCATTTTCAGTAATAAGATCAAATTTCATATTCTATGATTTTGATACAAAGATACAATGAATATACGAATCGTACAACTTATAGGTTGATTATTTAAGGAAATTTATGGAAGAAAGCAAAGAGTTACAAGGGTTTTACAAGATATTCAGAGCGGTTATTTATGTCTCCGTGCTGATGGAGTTCTTTGAATATGCCATAGACCCCAGTCCGATGGGGAGCATCGTATGCGACTTGCATAGTCGTATCAAGCAGTGGATGATATACCAGGATGGAAATATGGCATATAGCAAGATTGCCACCTTTCTGTTGGTGTGCATAACTTGTGTAGGTACGAGAAACAAGAAGCATCTGGAGTTTGACGCAAGGAAACAGGTGCTTTATCCATTGGTGAGTGGTGTAGGCTTCATTGTGTTATCCGTCTGGTTGTTCAATACACCGATGGAAATGCGAGTGTATATGTTCTCGCTGAACACCTTATTATATATGACAGCATCCATTATAGGTGTGGTGTTGGTGCATATAGCCTTGGATAACATCAGCAAGTTCTTGAAGGAAGGACTGTTGAAAGACCGTTTTAATTTCGAGAATGAGTCTTTTGAACAATGCAAGGACTTGCAGACCAATGACTACAGTGTGAATATCCCCATGCGCTACTATTATAAGGGTAAGTTTAGAAAGGGATGGGTAAACATTGTCAATCCCTTTAGAGGTACATGGGTAGTGGGCACACCAGGCTCTGGTAAGACTTTCTCCATAATCGAACCATTCATCAGACAGCACAGTGAGAAAGGCTTTGCGGTCGTATTGTACGACTATAAGTTTCCGACACTTGCGACGAAGCTGTATTACCATTATCTGAAGAACAAAAATGCTAAGGACAGCAAGATGCCAAAGGGCATGAAGTTCAATATGATAAACTTCGTGGACGTGGAATATTCAAGAAGAGTAAACCCTATCCAGTTGAAGTATATCAACAATTTGGCAGCAGCAAGTGAAACGGCAGAAACCTTGTTGGAGTCGTTGCAAAAAGGCAAGAAAGAAGGCGGTGGCGGTAGTGACCAGTTCTTTCAAACATCAGCAGTAAACTTCTTGGCGGCATGTATCTACTTCTTCTGTAATTGGGAGAAAGAACCATACGACAAGGACGGTAACATGCTGATAGCAGAAAAGGTGCAGGACAAACAAACACTGCGTATGATACCCACAGGAAGAGTATTCGACAAAATGGGGAACGAAGTGGAACCTGCCTATTGGTTGGGCAAGTACAGCGATATGCCCCATATCCTTTCCTTCTTGAATGAAAGCTACCAGACCATCTTTGAGGTATTGGAAACAGACAATGAGGTAGCACCATTGCTCGGTCCGTTCCAAACAGCATTGAAAAATCGTGCAATGGAACAGTTGGAAGGTATGATAGGTACGCTACGTGTGTACACCTCAAGACTTGCCACAAAGGAAAGCTACTGGATATTTCATAAAGATGGAGACGACTTCGACCTGAAAGTCAGCGACCCCAAGAACCCCAGTTATCTGCTGATAGCCAACGACCCCGAAATGGAAAGCATTATTGGAGCATTGAATGCCCTAATCCTCAATCGACTGGTGACAAGAGTGAATACCGGGCAGGGCAAGAATATTCCGACAAGCATCATCGTAGATGAGTTGCCCACCTTGTATTTTCACAAGATAGACCGACTGATAGGCACGGCACGAAGTAACAAAGTGAGCGTGACGTTGGGTTTTCAGGAACTTCCGCAGCTGGAAGCCGACTACGGGAAAGTCGGAATGCAGAAGATTATTACCACAGTGGGTAATGTGGTGAGTGGTTCGGCACGAAGCAAGGAAACTTTGGAGTGGTTGTCCTCGGACATCTTCGGCAAGGTGGTGCAGTTGAAGAAAGGCGTGACCATTGACCGTGACAAGACAAGCATCAATCTCAATGAGAATATGGATAGTCTGGTTCCAGCCTCGAAAATCTCGGATATGCCGACAGGATGGATATGCGGTCAGACAGCACGTGACTTTGTGAAAACCAAGACGGGACGCGGTGGCAGTATGAACATACAAGAGAGTGAGGAGTTTAAGACCAGTAAGTTCTACTGCAAGACAGATTTCAACATGGCAGACATCAAAAAAGAAGAAGATGGCTATGTGGCATTGCCCAAGTTCTACACATTCAAGTCAAGAGACGAACGGGAACGCATCCTGTATAAGAATTTCGTGCAAGTTGGAGAGGATGTGAAGTCGATGATAAATACGATACAAAGATACCGAGTCAAATGAAGATAAAAATAATGATAATGGCGTTGCTGCTGTGCTTGTGCCCAATGGTACGAGCACAGACCGCCACACCAACCCAGTCGGACTTGGGAATATTTCATCTCCCTCTTTTTGAACGTGCGGTACGCTGCATCAAGTTCTATGAAGGTTGGCACGACATCAAGCGCAACTACCCCTACATAGGATGGGGACATTGTGTGCAGCCACATGAAAACTTCAAGAAAAACCTGACATTGGAGCAGGCAGACTCGCTGCTACGCAGTGATCTGAGAACCTTTTGCGGAATGTTCCGCAAGTACGGCAAGGATTCGTTGTTATTAGCGGTACTTGCTTACAATGTGGGGCCGTATAAAGTGCTTGGAGATAGAAGAAAGTTCCGTAAAAGCCGACTATTGCAGAAGATAGAGCGTGGGGAAAGGGATATAGAAAGGGAGTATTTGGACTTCTGTCGATGGAAAGGTAAGGTGATTGCTTCAATAAGGAGAAGACGGAATACGGAGCTTAGGCTGTTGTATGAACCTTGAATATGGGTGGCCTTTAGACAAAAACCGACTAAGCCAGTAGGTGGTAGTAGACAAAAACCGAGATAAACCCCGTATCTGTTTTCCGAGTCTTCGACTTGCTTTACATTCAGATAAAGCCTTACGAGAGTGAACT
>OQVQ01001042.1_pt1 | contig 11877 bp, 6 predicted proteins | sample 1691491 | NCBI WGS metagenome assembly OQVQ01 (sample SAMN03418252, study PRJEB22391) | human gut metagenome | biome: human-gut; feature: organic feature; material: feces | host: Homo sapiens | place: Tanzania | collected 2013-01
AGAGCTAAGCTTGCTTAAGCTCTGCCATGGCGAGAAAACGTGCCATGAAATGGAACTTATTCGCAGATTGCTTGAAGAGAAAGTGCCACGTCGCCAAATAGCAAAAATTTGCAAGGTGGATAGAAATACGCTTTCACGTTTTATCCGTGAGAGATTGCATTTGGCAAATTGAGCGTTTTCGTGCAGCAAACAGGGACGGAGTGCGAGTTTTCTAATAGCGATAGCTGGGTAATATTGACGCCAATAGAGCAAAGCATTAAAAGAAAAATAGAGTCTGTAGGTACTCCGCTCAAAGATTGGGACATCAATATTTATCGCGGTGTGCTTACAGGCTATAATGAAGCATTCATTATCTCAACCGAGAAGCGTGACGAAATCCTTGCTAATTGCCAGTCGGATGATGAGCGTAAGCGTACTGAGGAGCTTATACGACGATTTTTGGCTTATCAAAATCCTCCCAATAAAAGCCTTTTTATGTATTTTGTCTTCCATGGACGATAATTTTGCGTCAATTATATCTTTCATAAACGATAAAATGTGTATCTTTGCAACGGTCATTAGTATTAGTACGAAAAGGATATGACAAAAGATTTAATAAAATTGCTTATCTCTGAATATCAAGCATACGTATCACAAGTAGAACTCATTCCTCGTAATGTGGAACTTGTGGACGGACTTAATTATGTGTTTGTTGGATTGAGGCATGCTGGAAAATCTTACTTGATGTTCCAACGCATAGCACAATTGATAGAGCAAGGGCATAAGAAAGAGGAAATATTATATTTCAATTTTGAGGATGACCGAATAGATTCTTTAGATGTCAAAGACCTTGACTTGATAAAAACGTGCTATGAAGAGATGTATGATTCTCGTCCAATATTCTTCTTGGATGAGATACAATTGGTTGATAGATGGGAAAAGTTTGCTCGTAGGTTAGCAGACCAAAAATATCAAGTATACATCACTGGCAGCAATGCCAAAATGCTAAGTAGTGAGATTGCCACTACGCTTGGCGGCAGATATATGATACATGAAGTGTATCCTTATTCTTTCCAAGAGTATTTGAATGCCAATGGTATTGACATACATGAAAAGAACGCACTATTTACGTTCGGAAAACAGATTGTAAAGTTGGCAAACACTTATTTTCAACATGGTGGTTTGCCTGAAACGGTTGGTATGAAAGAACCTCGTTCATGGATGAGCAATCTGTTTAGTAAAATATTCTTTGGCGACTTAGTAGCAAGATACAGGATACGTAACGATTACGCATTGCGTGTGATGATACGCAAAATGGCTGAGAGTGTTAAACAACCTCTTTCATACAACAGAATTGCAAGCATAGTCAGTAGCACGGGAAAAAAACTTAGTACAGACGCAGCGATTGACTATGTAGAATACATGACTGAATCTTGGCTCATTCTACCCTACGAGAATTTATACGGAAAGTTGCAGGATAAGGAATCGAACCGCAAGTATTATTTTATAGACAACGGTTTGCTACACCTTTTTCTTATTGACGCCAACACGTCTTTGCTTGAAAACATAGTAGCGGTAACGCTCAGACGCAAATATGGTGCTGGAAGTTATTTTTGGAATAGTAAGAATACTGAAGTAGATTTTGTTGTTCCAGAAGAGGGTTTGGCAATACAAGTGTCATATTCAATGGCTGATGCTGACACTTTCAAGCGCGAAACAGATGCCTTAATAAAGCTTGGTTCTGTTCAATCAATCACCAAAATGGTAGTTGTTACCATGGAGGAAGAGAGTTGCGTAGAAAAAGATGGATGCCATATAGAGCTCGTTCCTTTATGGAAATGGCTGCTTAGTTCCTAATAAATTGGGAGGATTTTTCTAAGCCAAAAACACTCTATTCGGAAATCGTCCAGGCACCGCAATTTTATCTTGATAGAGAAGGCTCTTTTTTACCAGAAGCAACATGTTTCTTGCTTGGTGTGGACCATCAAGACGGCTATCGCCTCGGCGACGACATCCAGAGCAAAGTGCTCGCCTTTGCCTTCGGATTGTCGGCTGAGATGATGCGACCAGCGAAGTATAGGGTGCGACGTGGCAGCTGATATAAACAAGTGACTCTTCAGACAAAATGTCATTACAATTTTATCTAAAGAATCACTTGTGAAGAACGACCGAAAAAACGACTTAAAACGACCGAAAATAGCCGACCATTTAGCAGAGAATGTTTTACTCATTTTTCTTAAGCGGGATAATCTCTTGTTCGGAAAACCAGCCCTTGTTTATAGCCTGATTTTTAACTTTTTCTGAATCGCTTGTATACATAACTATTGCAAGTGATTCTTTTGCACGTGTACATGTTACATAAAAAAGTCTTTGCGTTCTATCAACGGAAGACTCTTTTCCAGCTTCAATATGTCTTATATCCGTTTCTGTAAGTTCTTTAACTCCAAACAACTTATCATAACTGAACATAAAGCCTCTTGCCTCAGAATCATCAATAATGACCATCACCCTATCGAACTCCAATCCTTTCACGCCTTGATGAGTGTCGAAACGTGTACGTTGATTCACATAATCATCATAGCCTCGAACCATATTAATTGGTAAGTCCATAACCATTACCCATGCTTGCAAATCTTCCTCCATCTCCTCGGTTATATCAGCTGCAACCAGTGTACTGGCTTGCCTTATAACCTCTGGTACTGTCAGAAGCTGAGAATTCCATATGGATTTCACTACTTCACGGATTGTATGGTTTTTATTAACCATGTTTGCTACTTTTCCTGCCTCTTCCCTACATCTCAGATAAAGTTCGTATGGTTTTTCCGTATTCTGCTTACTCAGCAAAGGAGAATATGCCTTCAATACTTCAAGAGCGCCCCGTCCATCTTCTTTTATGGAATCTGCTATAGGCAGAATCTCTTTTGTAAAGAATTCTAATTCATACACCGTGCCTTGCAAAAAAGTCATCTGATACTTAGTTACCCTTGACAATGGCCCAAAGAACTGATCAAATCCCAAACGTCTTGCAGCCATCATGTGTTCCAAAGTTAATATTTTGACATCAGCATCTTTTCCGAACCATTTTTCATCAGCAGTATGGTCACTCATAATTTTCATGACCGTTTGCTCTACTTCATCCTTGTTAATACCTTCGTGTTGCTGAACTACGAATAATCTTATTAATCCATCACTGGCATCTTCTCTTGGAGTCTGCTCTGCATGTATATCCAAGTCTATACCTATTGTATTCGCCAATTTTATTATTCGCTTGGCGCAACGATAGTTCATCTTCTTAACAGGCTGTTCCCACTCTACAGGGATGAAGTTCGCCATGTTCTCCTTTCCATCGGTATAAATTCGTTGCTTTTGATCGCCCAAAAGCCCAAGCGTAAACTCTTCACTAAAATTCTCTTGTATTTTAAAGAACGCATCTACAAGTTCCTTCTTTGTGTCTTGACTTTCATCTATCAAAATAATCGGGTAGCGCTGAGCAATGATGCGTTGAAGCATCATGCTATCCAAAATCATTTGTGCAGATATTTTTATAACCTCTGCATGTTTAAGAGCATTATATTCTGGATTGCTACCATTGGGGTTATACACGAACTTTTCTATTGTCTTCGCTTTTTCCAGTTGCTCTTTCAGCTGCTCTATCTTTTCAGCATTAGAAAGATATGTCTTTGTTGTCTTGCTCTTTGCTTTTTCCAGTTTCTCATACAACACCCGAATATCTTCTTGAATATACTGACAATACAGACGCTTTATGTCAGTCTGATAATACTTTATAACATCCCATACAAAGCTATGAATGGTAGATATATGAAAAACAGGGCTGTAATCCAAGCGATTGACAATCTCATCAGTAGCAGCATTCGTAAATGTGATGACAGCCACATTTTTGCCCTGCAATAGTAAATCTTTACCAATACTATTGCGTATTTTTTTTAAGAGTAGTACTAGAGAATATGTCTTCCCCGAGCCAGCACCAGCAAAGAGAAAGAAGCTCTTTCTTGGAGACGACAGAATGCACTTCTCTAAGGTTTCATCAACCTGTAAATCCATATTATTTACCATCACTTATACCATTTGTGTCCAAACATTTTTTCATCCACTCCAAACCCTCTTGGATATATTTAGGAGCTGCTATCTCGTAAAAGTCCTTCTTATACAAAAGCGAAATTGCGAAATCTGCTTTTTTAAAACTGCCTTTGCTTTCCAGTTTAGCAAATATCGCTTTTTGCAAATCAACAGCAGAAGTGTATTTCTTTAGAAGATTTGCAATAGTTGTTATAGTCCCCATCTTTTTTAGATCATCTTGTCTGAACAGTTCAAGGTTGGTAAAAATCAAAGCATCCTCGAACGTGTATGGGCAAATTTCTGTGTATTCTTCCTTTTCTTTATTCCACTTCACACTAATCGGTGTCTGAAAAGCTATTCTAACGTTATCTACAGTCTTCTCTTTTCCTTCAAGTGCCATAAGATCATCAATCAACACCTTACCAGGTAACCAATTCTGTACCGATGGATTGCCAGTCTTATACCCCTTTCCTTTAGCTGTAATCACGGATACTTGCTTTTCTTTCCCATCATCAGCAATAGTAGTTTCAGTGGCATCAATGTCTGTCACTATTAATGTGGGGATTCCTATCTTATCAATCAAACTACGGAAACTATGTGCATGACGGCCATTCACCTCGATAACAGAAATATAATAAGAATCCAAGTCTGCTTTAGTGAGGAAACTCGGAACAAGAATCTTTTCTGCAGGTCCCTCAACCAATATTACAGCATCAGCAAAGAATATATCACAATGCGTTAGACGTATATATCTTGTAACGAATTGTTTAGTTTCGCCATCAGACCCAAATGTACTTGACAAATTAATTACGTTAGAAATAGGAATCTTATCACCGGCATCCATCACTCGTCTAAAGTAACGCATGCAGTTCAAGTCGAGTTCGTTGACCACATGGTTAGAGTGCGTACTCAGAACCAGTTGAGTTTTAAGCCAAGGATGCTCCTTGATTACATGGTTATTACATAGGGCTTCAAATGCCTTCTTCACAAAAACTTGTTGCGCCTGTGCATGGAGATGCGCTTCTGGTTCTTCTACAAAAACCAAATGGATAGGTTCTATATTCTTTCCTTCGCTTAACGTCTTTAACCACTTCTCCCTAAAGTCCATCAACTTCAGGTATATGGAAATCAGATTCCGATAACCTAATCCATTATATTTCTCAGGCAAAGCCAATTCATCCATACCTTGAATAGCGAACTGCACTGCTGAGTCATGTTTAAGGGCCTCCTCAATTTGAATCTTACTGCGTATCTTAATTTCTGGGTTTTGAAATCCGGGATAATTGATGTTCTTCAGTTCTTTGACTGGCATTTCAAAAGTCTTAGTCAGTTTCGCATCGTAAGTTTCGTTTGCCTTTGCAATTCCGCTTACCAGTTCTAAATCACTCGGCATCAAAACTTCCTCTTCCGAATTTGAGTTAGAATAATACTTCTGAAACTGCTTCGACAATGTATCAATATCGCTATCGGATTGACCTTCTGGATCAGAGAAATCCCTTGAGGCTAAAATGGCATCCACTCTTATTAGTTCCTCCAAAGGATTCTTATCGAGAGCTTTGTCAGGAGTTAGCTGAACCTTATCCTCGTCAGCAGGTTCTATAGCAGGATCAATAATATAGTATTTTACATCGAAGTAATCTCTGAGATTGGAACCTTTACCCAAGAAATCACATAGATTTATTGGATACAAATTTGGTGAAGATGCTTTTTTCCATTCTTCTGTTGCTTGTAGAGCAAGCGCTTTCCTTTTTGCCTCTTTGTATGCAGAATATAACGTAGTTACATCTTTGGGTACATATTGTCCACGGACACCGACTTTTTTGCCATCCCAAGTACTAAGCGATGGAATTAAGTGATTAACTCTGTATTGCTCTCCATCTGCAATGCTAATCCATACATCCATTGAGGGCACTATATCATCCCATTTATGCGGATTCAATAAGGTTTCATCTACAGGGTCTTTAGCCAACCATTTATCACCAAGTTCATCAATCAATGCCCAGTTTGTAGCTGTAAATTCCTTCAGCGTGAACTTTTCGTTGCTTTTCAGAAACCATACAATGGCACTTATGGCAGAAGTTTTTCCACTATTATTAGCGCCAACGAACACCGTTTTTTTCTCACCAAAGTCTATATGGCAATTTTTAAGCTTTCTAAAATTTCTGATATGAATCGACTGTATTTTCATACTGTGTAAAGCAAAAAACTTATTGTATAAATCTTACTTCTTATTTCTCGATAGTGTATAATAGCCTTGTTAGTCAACAAGGTCCATGATCTTCTCCATCGTAGTGTCTGTAAACGTATGCCAGATTTCGAGTTGTATTTTCTTGTAATCTTCGAACAACTGACCGACACGTTCAATCTCAAACACAAGTCGGAGGTCATTTTTGTCCTCATTTTCTTGCCCTTCCTTGCGATAGCCAAGTCGAGCAATCTTGATATAGTAAAGATCGCGAATTCCTTTTCCAGAGAGGTACGGCATGAAGTAGTAGAGCTTGTTGAGCGCAACAGTTGTAGGAAACTTTTTGCCTGTGTAATAAATCTTTGCAGAACCATCAAGATATTGTTCCCAATTGTCCTTCTTGACGTTGCAAATGAGGAGGTTTTTTGCGAAGTCGATTGGCAAGTTATGACGAATGCTCTTCGTATTGTACTCAAGTTCAATGTCCTCACGAACCATGGAATTTTGTATGATTGGCTCAAGGTCGTATTGCTTGAAGAGGTCGAGGAAATTTAATTGCCTGTGCTTCACCTTTTCTGTTTTTTTCTTCTCCATAGACTTTTCAAGTGTCTCACGAGTCAAACGACGATTGATGATTTTGTGCCAAATTGAACGAGCCAGTTTGACCTCTTCTTCAGACAATCCCATACCTTGGCGCAAAATGATTTCATCGGTGTAATCAAGGATTTCATCAGCACTCGCTTTTCTACGAAGCATTCGATCAAGAGTATCAAATATTTTCTCATTCTCTTCTCTATATGGCAAATAGATACCTCCGACCTCGCTTGGCATGAGTTCAAGGCATCCACCGCCAAAGTTGCGTCCGAGAATCTCCGCAAAGGCAAACGAGAGTGAGTTATAGTAACTTGCAACAAATGCTTTCTTGTTCACACTATCTTTGATGAAGACTCTGTGCATAGTATCCGTAGTGTATGCACCAGCCTCGTTGAGCACAAACTTCGGATAGAGGTTGTTACGACGAAGGAATAATGCGTCTGAAAGTTTTATGGAAGGAATAACCCACCATTGTTCTCGAATGCTGGTCTTGTAGCCTTTATCAATGTCAGCAGCTTCACCGTTTTCAAGGTAAGCCTTCACACCTTCGTTGCCGTTCTCTTTGGCATCAGGAGTGAATACCAGAAGATGAGCTTTCGCCTCAGAAGCGACATTCGCTTTCCAATCACGTTTAGTGAAACAAAGGCTATTCACTTGCACACTTCTACCGACCATCGGACGAGCGTATTCTTCCAATTGGTACATGTTAACTACCGATTGTGGCACGGTGAAGAAATCATTTGAGCCGGTTGTAATACCTACCTCTACATTTGCAAATGAAGAAATAGTTGTGGCTTTCTTGACTTTGTCGAGCAGATCAAGTTCCTTTTTATCCAGGAAGTAATAGGTCCACTTGTCTGTGTGGAAGTCAATATCTTTACTTGGAAACTTCAACTGATGAGGATCGAGTGCTAAAAGTCTCTCTGTGTCCGTAACCTCAATGTGCTCTATCTTATGCTCGTTTGTACCATTCTTTTCGCAAAGAAGCAGAACTACCTCCTGCTGAATTTCCTCAAAAACAAGGTTCTCAAAAGAAATAATGTTTATCTTGTTGAAGGTTTTTGCAAGATACTTACGGAGTTGCTGTGCGTACTTCACCATAAGCAATTCAGAAGGAATTACAAATCCCATCTTACCATTGTCACGAAGAAGCTGAGTGCAACCAACGACGAATGTCACCCACGCATTTGTGAGTTTCGTACGTTTGAGTTTTGCATTCTGGAAGATTTCGTCTGCAAGCTTTTGCTGTGCAGCATCATAATATTGATAACGTATAAACGGAGGATTGCCGACAACAAGGTCAAATCGTTTTTCTGTGTCAAGACAGAAACGATGAAAATCCTGGTTAACAACCTCCGAATCGTGCAGACCAAGAGCGCGTGCCTTGTCTGCCTCTGCTGCTTCGTATTCAACTGCGGTTACTGTATTGAAAAGCATGTTTTCATCACGCATACACTCCAAGAACACACCATCACCACAACTTGGCTCCAGTATGTCAGCATCTTTTCCGCCATTAATACCCCAATGCAGTATGAACGATGCGATGGCAGGTGGAGTGTAGTATGCTCCTCTTAGTTTTTCCGCGGATGCGTCTTTAATCAGTTGCATATAGTTCTTTGATTTTAGGGATTAATGAGACTTCCTCTTCGGTCATTCCGTAGAGGTTGTTTATCGCTTGTTGCTGTTCCTCCTTGAGTAATTCAAATTGTCGTTTCAAAGGTGTAGCCTTTCGTGCATTGTTTCCATTGGCTGCTATTCTATCTCCGAGCGAGATGAGCGACTTCTGACGTTCAACGATGTCTTTGTGTGCAGCGACATCAGCAAGATTGTTGAAATCAATAGTGCGTACAGGAATCTGCTTCAACACTTTTGTTCCACGAGCGATGAAGCCACCTCTAAATATTTCACCGTAAAGGGATGCTAGCCATTCTCCCTGAATTGATCCAAGTATAGCTTGTATGTAATAGATGGAGTATTGGCTATCCGCAGGAATACTTACAAGACAATACCCCGCAGTACCGCCAGAAGAAACTAACGTGCCATTTGTGTCAACTGCGTACTTGTTCTCCTGAGCCAAAACACCGACTATTATCTTCTCAGCAATCTCACATGCTTCAAGGCTCTGATGGCGACCAAAACGATGCCATTCGTTTGCAGTAGTAGGTGCTGGCTTAATGTCTCTGTCAGGACGGTCAAGCTCTGATTTGATTACACTAAGGTAATTGTAGAAATAAGGGTATTTACGCTGGATTGTACTAAGTTTTATCACATCCAGTTTGCCATCAGTTCTTCTCTTGTATGGGAAAATTACTCGTGCATTTGGCTTGAATGTACGATAGGTGTTGAGAGAGTCAACACCAGACACCGTCTTGAAGTAAGGTTTTGTAACCTTCTTCTCAATCTGATAAAGTTGCTTGTTATACTTGAAATAGTAATACTGTCTATCCTCGCTTTCTGGTTGGAAAATATACACCTTGTTTGCACTCGTTTGGATGCCATTAAAAATATAATCGTCACCTACGATTTCGCTTAAAGGAAGACTTTGAGTTGAAATATGATTCAGAATAGACTGCAATCTATCAGAACAAAGAACCCATGTTTCTTCTCCCATACAGCTTATATTTCGCTCGTTTTCTGAGAATGAAGTCAAATCGCGAACTTTCCATTTTGCCAAACTATCAACTTCTGAATACGTGAATGAGTCATTTTCCTTGTTTTGCAGAACAATGATGCATGAATAGGTGGATTTGTCGGAAAAAACCTGATGAGCGCCAAATGAAGTAATTGCCTTGATGCTCTTGTTGGAAGAAATGTATTTGCGCAGCTCTTTGCCAGCACCAACCTTCATAAATTTACTTGGCACTATATATCCCATTGCACCATCTTCTTTCAATAGCTTGAATGCACGTTCAACAAAGAGGAAATACTTATCGTATTGCTTGTAAGCGCTCTTGTAGCGTTTTGGATAAAGTTTGTGTTCCTTGGGGGTAAAGACCTTGATGTCCTCTGTCTTCATGTACGGAGGATTACCAATAATGTAGTGAAACTTGCGCTCTCCAAAGTCAAAAGGATTGATCTCTTCAACTTGATTGTCTGGGACATCAGAGGATTCAAGCAAACTATTGCCATAGAAGATGTTATCATCAAGATTAGGCAATACTGGATGGAATGATGCAATTGTTGAATCATCTTCTTCTTCAAGAAGTTTCAACAAAAGACCAAACTTACAAGCTTCAACAGCATTGAAATCTTTATCAACACCATAGATACAACTCATGAGTACGTTACGCTTAACCTCAAATTTTAGTTTGAAGGTATTTACGTCTGTTTGAATCAGTTTACTCTTGTCATTAACCGTGTAGAAGTCAACTAACGCATCACAAAGAATCTGAAATGTTTCCAAAAGGAACGCACCAGAACCACAAGCAATGTCAGCACATTTAAGGCTTAGAATCTGTTTGTCTGTCAGATGTGCAAGATTATCCTTCATTGTCTGACGAAGAATTTCACGTACAATGAAGTTTGGAGTGGTTACGATGTCTCTATCCTCATTCTCGGGTTTATTGACAATGCTCAACTGACCATCAACTACAGCAAGTCTCTGTGACAGAAAAATCTCGTAAATCTTGCCGAGTATGTCGGACGAAAGAACCGCAAACGAATAAGGACTTTGAGGGAAATAGAGTTCACGAATGATTGACCAAAACGAAGAACTTACATTGCCAATGATTTCTGCAGATAGTTTTTCCTCGAAAAGACCTGAATTGTAGCGAGAGTCAGCAGCCTTGAACTTTGCAATCAGTTCCTGATAGCTGTTGTGGTCAGCAATCTGCAATAAGCTTTGGTACGTTTCGATGTTTCTGTCTTCGCATACACGAAGGAAAAGGATCTTGTTTATGTAGCTCTGAACCACATCACCAAGTTCCTCCATTTCGATTTCTGGGTTACAGTTCAGAATCTCTTTTCCGAGCATCAAACGCCAATTATTAATCTGCTGTAAGAAGAGCTCATCAACCGATTTGTGATTCACGTTTGCTTCAATCTCACTCCACACCTCATCAAAGTGACCAGAATACACAGATTCCTTGCCGAGGTACTCCAAAAGTTCCTCAGCTGCATCTTCGTAATCGGTGTATTTGTATTCGCGGACAATAGCCTTGACACGAGTGTCATTCTGTTCTACTGGATAAGAAGTATCATAAATATAAAGGTGCTCAAAGTTGCTTAATACGCTTATCTTCAAACCAGCAGTAAAACCATAACGACGAACTTGCTTTGCAGGATCATCTTCACGCTCAATATGGACGCATGGTTTTTTCGCTTCAAGGAAGAACTTACGCTCGCCAAAAAGGCGGAAAGTGTAGTCAGGTTTCTTCGTATGGGAAGCTGCATTTGCTTTCAGAGGTTCTTCAAGCAAGACTTCACGTTCATTGGTGTTCTTGCCAGCAGAATTACGAATGTCCCAACCCAGAATCTCGAACAATGGGTCAAGGAACTCGTTTCTCACCTGAGTTTCATTGAAACGCGATGTGCGATAAACCTCCTTGCCTTGCTCGTATTTCTGGACGAGGGTTCGTATTTTGTTTTTTATTTCGTTTATCATAAGATTTTATAATGACGTATTTTAGACTATCTGTCAGATTCCTTTCTCAATTCATTTAACGTTTTGCCCTTGTAGCTAAAGTACTTAGGCCCTTGATAAGCCCCCGAAGAGTTTTGCTTATTTCCTGGCAAAAATTCACGTGAAAAGGTCTGGGAGAGACCAAAGGCGGCCTTGGTATTCCACTTTATCATCTGATGCCACGGTGACAGACAGGTTCAATTCATCGAAGACAACTGTATCACCAACATTTGGACCAATCATGTGGAACTTAAATGCTGGTTTCTGCGCTCTGCGTTTAGTCTCTTTGCTGTTTTCTTCTACCTTAAATTAGCAGACTTATAATTTTACAAGAAAGCAAGTCATTGGATAACAATAAATTATCCAATGCTTGCATATGTCAGGAAATTCACTTACCTTAGTGCTGCTTAAAACTCAGATA
>OQVQ01001046.1_pt1 | contig 11867 bp, 11 predicted proteins | sample 1691491 | NCBI WGS metagenome assembly OQVQ01 (sample SAMN03418252, study PRJEB22391) | human gut metagenome | biome: human-gut; feature: organic feature; material: feces | host: Homo sapiens | place: Tanzania | collected 2013-01
TTTTGTCGAATACGTATTTTTGAAGTTCCTGCGAAGTAAGTTTGCCTATTCTCATCCACCAAAACGATATCCGCCCTTATCCCGGCTTTGCGGGCGGCGGCGGCTTCTTTATTTAAATAAAGATGTCCCGCGTAATCGCCTTGCCAGGAAATGCCGACAAGCCTAGGCGCGCGGCCCAAAGCGGAAGCGACTTCCCGCGCTCTGGCCGGCAGTTTCTCTTTTATGGCTGTTGCTAAAGTTTTACCTTCCAATATCATTTCCATTATAGTGATTTTATAAAATTTTGCCTCTCTTTAAAACAAACGGAGCCGCAAAGAACCAAATTTTAAAACGGTTTTGCGCCCGCAAGCGCGGCGTTATCATTAAAAATTATAAATAAAAAGCTTTGTAATATAAAAGCGCAATAACCGTCTTGGAATCTGTTATCTTTCCGCTTTGCACCATTTTAAGGGCTTTATCAAAATCTATAAGCTTTACGTTGACAAATTCGTCTTCGTCCAAATGCATTTTGCCCGGTTTTAAGCCCTCGGCCAGATAAATATGCAAAACTTCGTCTGAAAATGCGACCGAAGTGTTAAAACTTAAAAGCTTTTTCACTTTGCCGGCTTTATAACCGGTTTCTTCTTCCAGTTCCGCCTTGGCGCAGGCCAAAGGACTTTGCCCTTTCTTCATTTTGCCGGCCGGGAGCTCCAACGTAACTTTATCAACGGGGTAGCGGAATTGCTCAACAAACAGAACTTTGCCGTCCACAAAAGCCAAAACAGCGCTTGCTCCGGGGTGCAGCATATATTCCCTGAAAGCCGTTTTTCCGTTTACGAGTTTTACCGTATCGCGGTTAAACCCGGTAACGCCCCTGTAAATCTTTTCGCTTTTAATTTTCTTTTCTACTAATTTACTATAATGTGTCATAGAGCCTCCAAAACTCAGCTTGATTTTATATTAGCTTTTTTAAGCGGCAAAATAAAATGACGGAATTTGTACATTTACACAATCACACGGAATATTCTTTGCTGGACGGCATGATACGCATTGCCGGCAAAGGCCCTTCCGCATTCTTAAAGGGACTTGCCGAACAAAAAATCAAAGCCATGGCCATGACCGACCACGGCAATATGTACGGCGCGATGGAATTTTACAAAAACACGCGCGAAGTCGGCGTAAAGCCGATAATCGGCTGCGAATTTTATACTACGCCCTTTCAATATAACGTCATAGACAAAAACAAATCATCTTACAATCACTTAACGCTTCTAAGCAAAGATTTGGAAGGATACCACAACTTAATGCAGTTAAATTCCGACGCGTGGGTTGACGGATTTTATTACCACCCAAGAATAGATTTCGACTTGCTTTCCAAACATAAAGCCGGGCTTATAGTGCTTTCCGGCTGCCTCAAAGGGGAACTTGCCCAAACCGCCATAACCAAAGGCGAGGAAGAAGCCATAAAACTGGCTTTGAAGTATCAGGAAATGCTGGGCAAGGGCAATTATTATATAGAGATAATGGATCACGGCATCCCGGAGGAGCAGGCCGCTCTTAAAGTGCTTTTGGAAGTTTCAAAGAAAACCGGCATACCCATGGTTGCCACCAATGACTGCCACTATGAAAAACGCGAGGACTGGCAGGCGCATGATATACACATGTGTATAGCCATGGGCAAAACTCTTGACGACCCAAACCGCCTTAAAATGACTACGCATGAACTCTATTTTAAGACGGGCGACGAAATGGCAAAACTTTTTGATTTTGCGCCCGAATCCATAAAAAACACTTTGGAAGTGGCGGAAAAATGCAACTTGGAAATGAAGAAAGAAGGCTTCGTAATGCCGAATTTCGAAATTCCGCCGGAATTTACTTCTCATACGGATTATTTAAGGTACAGATGCGTTGAAGGATTAAAAAAGAAGTTAAGATCGGACGTAATTCCGCCGGAATACGCACAAAGGCTGGATTATGAACTTTCGGTAATATCTTCCATGGGTTTCGCAGTTTACTTTTTAATTGTGGCGGATTTTATCGGATACGCAAGAAGCCACGATATACCCGTAGGCCCGGGCAGGGGCTCCGGCGCGGGTTCAATAGTGGCTTACAGTATGGATATTACCAAACTGGATCCTTTAAAAAACAAATTGCTTTTTGAACGTTTCTTAAACCCCGACCGCGTCAGCATGCCTGACTTGGATATCGACTTTTCCGACGCGGGGCGCGAAAAAGTAATAGAATACATGCGCCAAAAATACGGCAATAAAAACGTAGCCAAAATCATCACTTTCGGCACTATGAAAGCCAAGCTTGCCCTTAAAGATACGGCCCGCGTTTTGGGTTTCAGCGTAACCGATACCAACCGTTTGGCCAAGTATATTCCCGACGATTTAAAAGCCACCATACACAGCGCGATAGAGCAAGTCCCGGAAATCCGCAAGGAAATGGAAGCCAACCCCAAAGTAAAACAGCTTTTTGAATACGCAATGAAAATCGAAGGCCTTAAACGCCATACGGGCGTTCACGCGGCCGGGCTTTTGGTAACTAAAGAAGAAGTAACGAAATATACGCCGCTTTCAATAGGATCAAAAGGCATTATCACCACGCAGTACGAAGGCAACACCGTTTCCGACATGGGGCTTTTGAAAATCGACTTTTTGGGCTTAAAAACTCTGACCGTCATCGATAATACAATAAAGATGATTAAAGAGCTGCACGGTATAGACATTGATATAGACAATATACCTTTAGACGACAAAAAAACTTACGATCTTTTACAGGCGGCGCATACGACCTGCGTTTTCCAATTAGAAAGCGGCGGCATGAAAGACTTGGTAAAACGCTTAAAGCCGAGCGTTTTCAGCGATATTTCGGCTTTGGTGGCGCTTTACAGGCCGGGCCCTATGCAAAGCGGTATGCTTGACAGCTTCGTCAAGCGTAAAAACGGCACCGAAAAAATTACGGTGGACCATAAACTTATGGAACCGATTTTGGCCGAAACTTACGGCACCATGATCTACCAAGAGCAGATTATGGAAGTTTCAAAAGCTCTAAGCGGGTTTACCCCCGGCGAGGCTGACACCCTGCGCAAAGCCATGGGTAAAAAGAAAATCGACATCATGGAAAAGTTCCGCGCCAAATTTATATCCGGGGCGGAAAAGAACAATGTTCCATCCAAACTTTCAAATAAAGTTTTCGACCAAATGGCTAAATTCGCCGAATACGGCTTTAACAAATCCCATTCCGTGGCTTACGCTTTGGTTTCTTATCAGACGGCTTACTTAAAAGCAAATTATCCTATAGAATTTATGTGCGCCTCTCTTACCAACGAAATCGGCCACAACGCCATAGGTTCTTCCGATAAAGAAAACAAAATCGTAACTTATCTTGAGGAAGCCCGCAAAATGGGTTTTGATATCCTTCCGCCCGACGTTCAGCACTCAAAACCGTACTTCAGCGTGGAAAAGCAGCCCAACGGCAAAGAGGCCATACGCTTCGGCTTGACCGCAATAAAAAACGTAGGCGAGGAAGGCTGCAAAAACATCGTAAAAGAAAGGGAAGAAAACGGCCCCTATAAAGATTTATATGATTTCTGCGTGAGAATTAACCTTTATTTGGCCAACAGGAAATCTTTGGAGTCTTTCGCCATGGCCGGGGCTTTTGACTCTTTATACGAAGGCGATCCTCTTTCGGTAAGAGCCCAGCTTTTAAGCGATATCGACCCCGTTGTAACGCATTCCATAAAGATAAAACAGGAAAAGGAAAGCGCCTCAACAACCTTATTCGGCGAAGGCATGGTGGACTTAACCATACAGGCCAAACCGGAACTTAAAAAGGTTCCGCCTCTGACCAAAGCCGAACTTTTAAATTATGAGAGGGAAGTTCTCGGTCTATATCTTTCCGGGCACCCTTTAACAAAATACAACAGGCATATAAAGAAAATCCTGAAAACAGATATTTCCACCTTGCAGGACAACCCCACAATCGGCACCGTGGAAGTTGCAGGTATAATTTCCAGGATTAAAAAACGTCAAACCAAAAATAAAGACAACTGGGCCCAGCTTACTATTGAAGACGAATCCCAGTCAATAACGGCAAACGCTTTCAGCCGCGCGTGGGCATCCATAAACGACAGGGTGGAAATAAACCAAGCCGTAATAGTAACCGGCGATATCCGCGGGGACGAACTTTCCGCCAAGCCGGAAATTATGGTTTCCAACGTGGAGCCGATTTTAAACGTGATTTCCAGAAAGGCCGCACGCTTTATAGTGCATTTGCCTTCGGATTGCAAGAAGGAAGATTTGCTAAAACTCAATTCCTTTCTGCAGGCGGCGCAGGGCCTTACAATGGTTTATCTGGAATTTGAGGAAAACGGCAAAAAATTCCTTATAAAAGCCTCGCCGAGAATCGTCATACACAACTCTTTGGTTAATTTTATAGAAGAAACTTTCGGCCAAAACGCTTGGGATTTTGAAACAAAATAACCGCACCCGGCTGTCCTCCGACGGTAAAACAGCCTTCCCTCCGCACCTAAAAAAACCCTTGCATATATTAAATTTTTTTATTAGACTTGTGATATCGGCTGTAAAGCCCTATTCCAAGCAGGAGAATTACCATGGCAGAAAAAGTTCTTAAAGTTGGTGTAGAACGTGAAGACGGCTTCCTTTATTATATCGATAAAGACGGCGACGTTTCCAGAGTACAAATGGCCCGCGGCGGCAAAAAAGGCGGCAAAGCCAAAAAGGTAGCCAAAGCCGGCATTAAAAAAGAGAAAGGCTTTCTTTATTTCTTAGATAAGAAAGGCGATATCTCCAGAGCAAAAATGGTAAACGCCAAATAAAAGGCCTGCCTTTTTCTCAATGATTTAAACCCCCTTATAAAAAAGGGGGTTTTTATTTATAAATTTCCCGGCCAAAAGCCGCCCCACGCGGCAAACGGTTTAAGGAAAAAACAAAAAACCCCGGCGCAAACCGGGGTTTAAATTGCGCCCATAAGTTCTATTTACGGGCCGTATCCTTGTGGGCCATATCTTTATCCATGGGTTTTTCCGGCATGGCCGGCAAAGCTTTCGCTTTGGAAGACGGGCCCGTTACTCTTACCAAGCCGGCGGCTTCCGGTTTTGGAGCCTGCATAAATTTAACGCTGACTATAACCTTCGGCATATCGCTTTTGGCTTTATAATGTTTATTGGCCTTTTTGACTTCTTTCATAAGCTGTTTATTGGTGTTTACGGAAGAAGGAACCTGCAAATACGTAAAAGCTTCCGGCCTTTCGTAAACGCCGGTATATTCCTGTACGTCTTCAACGTAATCGTCAAACTCTTCTTTGAAGTCTTTAGCCGCTCTTACGGCTTGCGCCACATCCCTGGCGGTAGGGCCTTCGGTTTCCGTATAAGTCAAAAAATTAACGATAACGTTTTGGCCTTTATCCAAATAAGGCTGGATGCAGGTTTCCCAAAAGGAATTGTTTTCCATATAGGCTTCGGCTCTGTCGTCAAAAGAACCTATATGTCCGCCCAAGGCTTTAGGGAAGAAGGCCGCACAGTCTTCGGCTATAAAGCCTTTGGACATTGCTCCCTTTGCACAAGGGCCTTTCCCTTTTTGCGCAAATACGGAAGAAGCCGCAAGCGCAAATACAGCACATAATAATACTGCCGTATACTTATTTTTCATTTTACCCCCCTCTTACTACATAAGGTATGTCTAAGGCCGGCTTTCGGCCGGCCTTATATATTATGCGGAAAACAAAAATAAAAACAAGAGCTTAAGGAGGGGACATCCTGCCAAGCTCCGTTCCGGGTTTAAACGGAGCCTTCAAATGGTGTTTTGCCAAATCATCCATGCCCCAGTTTTCTTTCCTTTCCAAAATAGAATGGTATAAAGGTTCGGAAAGATCTCTCTTATCTTGGGCGTCATAGCATTGGGCAAGGCGCAATTCGTTAAAAAGCTGCCAGCGGCTCATCTCCTGATTTTTGGTGGCCTCGCAGCTCTTTTCAAATATTTTCGCCGCGCCTTTATAATCGCCTTTCGCCATTAAAGCGGTTCCCATGGCGGTATAAGAGCGCGCCGTGTAAATATCATTATACAGAGGTTTAACGCCTATATCCTTTAAAAAGGATTCCGCGGAAGCGTAAACTTTATCGTATTCTTTATTTTCGTAAGCGGCTATTACCGCAACGAAATTATATAAAGGATTATCGGGATATTTGGCCAGTATTTCATGAATATATTTATCGGCCAAAGGTGGATTGTAATATTTATCGCTTTCTATGGCTATTTCCACCAGTAGCAACGTGGCGGTATCCGCGCTGAAGCGGCCCTTTTCTTTAATCATCTTAAGGTAGTCTATGCCTTTTTGCGCGTCGCCGCTGGCCACCAGTTTGGCCAAAACTTTAACTACGGCGGGCAGGGTGCCGGCATAGTATTGATATACGGCCTCGCCCAAGTAAGCGTCATACATTTCCGGGTCAAGCTTAGTCGCTCTGTTCATGAATTTAAGGCCTTTCCTGCCGGAAAAATAAGCTTTTACATAGCTTCTGTTGGCAAGCTCAAAACGCGCTTTTACGCCGTAAACTCCGCCCAAAGCCAGGTAAGCTTGGGCCTCGGGGCCGTTTTCTTTAAGCCAGGCTTTTATTCCGTCGATAGAATCGGAAATGCTCTTTTCAAACACGTCCGCTTGTTCGGGATTGCTTTTTTCGTACTCATATTCAAAGCGGGACCATTCAATCATAGTCTTGCCGAAAAGTGCAAGCGGATAATTTGGATACTGCGCCAAAAGACGGTTGATGTTTGCTTCCGCCGTATTGAAATCCAGCGCATATACGGCCTTAACGCCGGAATCGGCCAAAGCCAAAATTTCCGGCGTTAACGAATCGGCACTTACAAATAAAGGCGACAAAGCAAAAGCCGAAATCAAACAAAGCTTTTTAAGCATTCTTTGTTATCCTGTCTTTGCCGAAATAAGGGCGCAGGGCTTCCGGTATGACGATGCTTCCGTCCGCCTGCTGATAATTTTCCAGTATCGCCGCAAAAGTTCTGCCGACGGCGACGCCGCTGCCGTTTAAAGTATGGACAAATTCCGTACCTTTTGCGCCGGCGCGTTTAAAGCGCAGATTCATGCGTCTGGCCTGGAAATCAGTACAGTTGGAGCAGGAAGAAATTTCCCTAAAAGTGTTTTGGCTGGGGAACCAAACTTCCAAATCAAAAGTTTTGGCGGAAGAAAATCCCATATCCCCGGTGGAAAGCAAAACTCTTCTATACGGCAAACCCAAGGTTTTAAGGACAAGTTCCGCTTCGCAGGTCATTTTTTCCAAAATATCCATGGATTCTTCCGGCTTGGCCAGCCATACCATTTCTACTTTGTTGAACTGGTGCTGCCTTATAAGCCCGCGGGTATCCTTACCGTAAGAACCGGCCTCTTTCCTGAAGCATGGCGTATATGCCGTAAAGGCTTTGGGCAAATCGGTATCCTGCAAAGTTTCGCCGCGGTGCATATTTGTTAAAGGGATTTCGGCGGTGGAAATCAAATACTGGTCGCCTTCGCCGTCTACGTGATACATATCTTCTTTAAATTTAGGCAGCTGGCCGGTGCCGTAAAGCACTTCGGCGTTGACTATTGCCGGCGGCATAAATTCCGTATAGCCGTTTTTGGCGTGCAAATCCAGCATAAAAGCTATCAAGCTGCGTTCAAGCCTGGCGCCGTCGCCCCTTAACAAAGCAAAGCGGCTGCCGGAAAGTTTCGCGGCCGTAGTAAAATCCAAAATGCCTAAATTTTCCCCAAGTTCGTGGTGATCTTTTACCTTAAAATCAAATTGCGGTATGGGCAAAGTGTTTTCTTTAACCACCACATTGGCCTTTTCGTCGGCGCCTACCGGGACGGACGCATCGGGAAGATTCGGGATAGTCATAAGGGTTTGGGTTATTTTATCTTTAAGCGCGGATACTTCCTGCTCTTTGCCCTGCATGGCTTCTTTAAGTTTATTTGCTTCTTCCATTACCGCTTGGGCGGCTTCCGGGCCCTCTTTGGCCCTTACCGCGCCTATTTTTTTTGAAAGTTCATTTCTCTTCGCTCTTAAAGTTTCCACTTCCAAAAGGGCGGCTTTATAAGCTTTTTCTTCTTCCAGCACTTTATCGGCAAGTTCCGCCAATTTGGGATTTCTGGACGCCAATCTCTTTTTTGTTTCCTCTGTTTCGGCGTTTAAAATTTTAATGTCTATCATAATCTCCTCCAGCTAAATCGTTTACGGAATAAGGCTTTGGAAAATATTTCTTTATCGGGCTGGCCTTTTCCTTACTTCCATCCAACACAAAATCTTTTACCACAACGGTATTGACCGGCACATATATCATCTGCCTTAAAAAAAATAAGGCCAACGGAACCAAAACGGCGCAAAGTATCAGCCAAAAAGCCGAGCTTCCGCCGTGATATTCAAATTCTTCTTCTCCGCTTCCGTTCATAATTTGCCTTGTTTGGCTTTACGCACCTTTTTATCAAAATTCTTTATTAAAGCGTTCGCGCTTGAAGAAAGCGCGTCCAGCCCGCTTACGCCTTCTTTGGTATCATCGCCGACCCAAATTATTTCCGCCGTATCTACGTCAATCATCTTGGCCACTACGCCGACTTGCGCGTAAATAGTATATTCCACGGGATAAACGTCTTTGCTGTTTGTGTACTGCTGCCCGGCATAGGTGCTTTTTACTTTGACGTTGCCTTCATTATCTTTAACCACTTCTTTGGCAAACACCGGCTCGCTTGAAGAGCGTTTTGTCATGTTATAAACAAGATGTTTGCTTTCCGGCATATAGGAAGTAATTTCCCCCGTCAGAAGAACATCCACCCCCAAAACTCTGCCCAACCGCCTGGTAACAGCCGGGGACAGATAAGAAGTTGTAGATAAATTATGTTCTTTTAAAACTTCCTCTATTTGCGCTCTTTCCACCACGGTATATCCGTATTTTATAAGGCTTTTGGTAAAAAGATTTTCCGCCCCGCTGAAGGCGTCATCGGGGGAAGAAAAGGCCAAAACGCCTATTCTCTTTAAATTATTAAAATCATAGCTTTTGCTGATATAGGTTTTAGGCGCACAGGCCAAAACCAAAAAACAAAGCGCAAAAATATATATCTTCCTCATAATATTCATTATATAATTTTTTACCTTTACGCCTAAATTTATTAAGATATATTTATGATTAACAATAAAGAACTTTTGGAGAAATTGAAAAAGATAAAGGCCGTCCTTACGGACGTAGACGGCGTTTTGACGGATTCCACCATGAACTTTTTTGTAACGCCGGAAGGAAACACCGTCGAAATAAAAAAATTCAGCGCGTATGACGGCATAGCTTTCCATATGCTGAGGGACTGCGGCATAATCACCGGCATAATTACCGGCGGAAACGCCCCCGCCACAGAACGCCGGGCGCGCTCTTTGGGAATGGATTTTTTGTATTATAATTTTCTTTCGAAACTGGCCCCCATGCAGGATTTTATGAAGAGGACCGGCCTTAAAGCGGAAGAAGTTATCTTTATAGGCGATGATTTTATAGATATTCCGGCTTTAAAGGCCATAGGCCTGCCCTGCGCCGTCGCAAACAGCCGTCAGGAAGTAAAAGACTGCAGCCTCTACGTAACCGATGCCCCCGGGGGAAAAGGCGCTTTCAGAGAAGTGGCGGAATTGGTGCTTAAAGCGCAAGGCTTTTGGGATAAAATCATGCAAAGCGCGGAACAGGGAACTATCGGCAAAAGCCCCAAGAAAGAGCCGGCAATAGTAGATTATAAAAGCTGGAATCCGGCTTACGACAATGTTTTTTAAGTCATAAACCGCCTGTAAAAGGCGGTTTTTTATATGTACCTTTTACGTGGAGCAACTCAAACGATAATTTTGATAAAATAAATTGTAGTTAAAAAGTTGGTTTATAAGGAGAATTACATGAAAAAACTGTTTACCGCCGCGGTGCTGTGCGCTTTGCTTACGCCGGCTTTTGCGGGCATTGACCAGGGCATAGACAAAGGTATGACCCATATTTCCGTATTGGGCGGTTTTGCCGTTCCCTCTTCCGAATACGGCTTTTCCCCTATGGACGCCGGATACTCTTTTGGTTCAGAGGATTTTGATTACGCCGACGTAGGCGGAACTTACGGCGTTCAAGTAATGCATTACCTTACCAAAAACATCGGTTTAGGATTGGAATTTAACGGAACCAATTACAGCGAAGCGGAATATACTCTTTCCGTAGGCGGCGTAAAAAACGACATTAAAACTTCCGCCAACAAATACAGCATGTTTTTGGCCGGCAAATTCAACTTTGCTCCCGACGCAAAAACCAGAATGTACGTACCTTTGGGAGTAGGTTTTGCAAAATACAAAGGCAAAATTAAAGACGATTTCGGTTTAGAAGAAAGCGAATCCAACACGAAACCCGCGCTTTACGTCGGCTTGGGCGTAGAATCAGATATCAATGATATCTTTATTTGGGGTTTTGAAGCCAGATATAATCACTGGTGGATGGACGATTCCAAATTCGCCGACACCAGCTATTTATCCGACGTTTCTTTGATGCTTAAAGTCGGCATAAAAATATAGTTCTTAAGTTTTTCTTAAAGCCCGCCTTAACCGGCGGGCTTTTTTATATTTGCGCGCCGCCTTTTTGATATAATAAAACTATGACGACAACAGTAATAATTCTATTAAGCATAATTATATGTTTGGCCTTGTTCCTTCCTTTTACAGTACACGCCGTTGAAAAAGAACTTGAAGCCTTTCTCTTCGTACTCGGCATTTTAGCCGTCAGTATTACCGGCGCATGGAGCTGGGAGCTGGTCGGGCACGCTTTTACCGAACCTATTGAAATATCTTTAGCCGTATTGATTACGGGGCTTCTTTTCAGGAAGTTCCGCGGGGCCGTAACCAAATTTATAGAAATGATAGAAGATAAAATCGGCCTTAAGCCGACGATAATCGTTTTGGTTTTCGGACTGTCGCTTCTTTCAAGCGTAATAACCGCAATAATAGCGGCTTTGGTGCTTTGCGAGATCGCCTCAACCCTGCGCCTTTCCAAAAGGGACACCATACACGTAATAGTTATGGGCTGTTTCGCCATAGGTATGGGCGCGGTGCTGACGCCGCTGGGCGAACCTCTTTCAACAATAGTTACGAGCAAGCTGGCAGGTGAACCTCATAACGCCGGTTTCTTTTATCTCTTTAATTTGCTTTGGCACTTTATCTTGCCGGGAGTATTGTTATTTTCCGTATTGGCCGCAAGAATCAAAGAACCGCAAATTTCTTCCAAAAGGAAAGTGGAAGCTGAAAGCATAAAAGATATAGCTTTAAGAGCCTCAAAAGTATTCCTGTTCGTAATGGCTTTGGTGTTCTTCGGCAAAGGGCTGACGCCGCTGGCGGAAATCAGCATTTTAAAACTGCCGGAATGGGCCTTGTATTGGGCGAACTCCATTTCCGCCATTTTGGATAACGCCACTTTGGCCGCGGCGGAAATAGTGCCCAGCATGACCAACAAGCAAATAGAATTTTTACTTATGGCTTTAATCGTTTCCGGCGGATTTCTTATCCCCGGGAATATTCCCAATATTATTTGCGCGTCCAAATTTAAAATTAAAAGCAAGGAGTGGGCCAAAGACGCCCTGCCGGCGGGTATAGCGGTAATGCTGTTGTACTTTATCATTTTAAGCGTCGTACCCGTCGCGTCAAAATACTGATATGCTGACTACCGAAGATGTAATATTAAGAATTTTAGCCGCGCTGATTTTGGGCGGAATTATCGGTCTTGAAAGGCAATACCACGATAAACCGGCCGGTTTTGCCACCAATACCTTAATTTGCGCCGGATCGGCGGTGTTTACATTGCTTTCCATAGCTTCCGCGTTTAATT
>OQVQ01001047.1_pt1 | contig 11863 bp, 8 predicted proteins | sample 1691491 | NCBI WGS metagenome assembly OQVQ01 (sample SAMN03418252, study PRJEB22391) | human gut metagenome | biome: human-gut; feature: organic feature; material: feces | host: Homo sapiens | place: Tanzania | collected 2013-01
CTGCCAGTTCCACCACGCCCGCATTTTTTTCACCCGATAACGGACAAATCTTTTTGAACACGATATCACAACTGAAAAGCTCGATTGCGGTCGGGCTTTTATTTTTTTACTTTTGTTCAATGCAGACTTTCGGCGTGAACGGCAGCAAATCTTGCCGACAGTCATTTCTGCGAGAGTTTTTCTTATCATCAGCCGACTGCTGCAAAGCTATTACTACATTATGCCACATTTGGCATTTTTTTGCAACACTTTTCTAAAAAAAATCCCCGCAGTTTGACGCTGCGGGGAAATTTTATTCAAATCTGAACCACTTGAAATCAAAGCGGCTTCCGGGAAGGAATACGAAGCTTATATCGCGCATTCCGCTGATTTTTTCAAGCGGGAATGTTACTTCCGTGTAATCCTCCGATTTCGGGAACGGCAGAAGCTGGGTCTGCTGAACACCGTTATCGTCGTTATAACGAAGCTGTATAGTATTCACGTCGTTCGGCGTGCGTCCGCATACCACGATCTTATCTGTTCCGTCGCCAAAATCCATGCCATTGAAATAGATAAGAACATTGTTTCCGATTCCTGAAATTTCTTTTCCGTCGATATGATATTCATCGCCGTAAAGCGCGTCATGTTCGGTCGGAGCAAGCTGTTCAAATGCTTTTTTTAGCGGCCTGAACTCAAATCCGCCGACAATAACCGACTGTGAAACAACAAATGCGAGCGAACGTATACCGCTTATTCTCTCGGGAAGTTCAAATTCCTGCGGCTTAAAGCCGTCCCACACATTGTTATGCTTAAAGTCGAGCGTGGTTATGTGCTTTCCGCCGTCGTCGGGATTACCGTCCCAGACTTCTATCGAAGCTGTCGGACTGTTGTCGTCGCAATATCCGCAGTGAAGCACGATACGGTTGCTTCCGAAGCTGCCGAAATCGAGGTTGTCAAATCCTATGACCGTGCGGTGATGAATTCCGCTTATCGCGCCGCGCTCAATTACATTGAGCGGCTCGTTGCTGAAGCTGTAAAGGCTCGCTGAAACGAAATTATACGGATTGACAAGTGCGTTTCCAAAACCAACATTTTCAAATTCAAGTTCTGAAATTATCTGCGGAATGTCCCCGCCATTTTTGCCCACCGCACGCAGACGATACTTACCGTCGCCCTTTGCGGTAACAAGCGCGCCATACTTTGTCGGCTGAATATCTGAAAGCCCAATCTCAACGCCGGTATCAAGCACGCATTTCCACGAAATATCACTGTAATCCGCATTTTCGGGCTTTATCACGGCAGTAATCCGAGCTGTCGGATTTTCGGTGTCGAGAACATTTCTGTCTGCGGCAAGTTCAATCTTGCGTATCGGAATTTCCGGACGGTATTCCGAAGCTGTGAACGGATAATAGTTATTCACAACCGAAATTCCCTCAGGTGCTTCACATTCCGTCGCTTCAAGCACCAGAAGTTTTTCGGTCAATCCTTCGCTTTCGATCGTTACTGTAACAGCGCCCGAATAAAGAGTTGACTGAACTATCGCGAGCAGCTTTCCGCTGAACAGTCGGCGGTTATCGCCCTTGTAGCTGTCGTAGTCGGTACTGTCGCCGTTATCAAGTCCGACAAGTCTTGCGGGGCCTCCGATCGTTACTTTTACGCGGTTTCTCGCATTTTCAACCGTAACATCGTTAGCGTCCTTGACTGTTATTTCAATAAATATGAGATCCCTGCCGTCTGCCGCAAATGTCGTTTTGTCAGCTTTTGCCTCAACAGCAACAGGCTCTCCGAAAGAATGTATCGTTTCTTCTGCGGCGAAAGTTCCGTCGGGATAGAAAACCTTAGCGGTGAGCGAACCTGCATTAAAGGGAACCTTCCATGCGCCGTGCAGAACATTTCCGTGCTGTAAGTCAACGTGTTGTTTTCCGAGAGATTCTTCATTAAAGAAAAGCTCGACATCTTCAACGTTAGAGTATGTGAATACGTCAATTTCTTCGCCGCTGTTGAAGTCCCAGTGCGGCAGAATATGAACAAACGGAGACTTTTCGCCATCAGTCCACACGGCCTTATACAAATAGTAGGAATCTTTCGGAAATCCTGCCGTATCGACTATTCCGAAGTATGAATTTTTCGTGCTGTAAGGCGTAGGCTCGCCGATATAGTCAAATCCCGTCCAGATGAACTGACCTCCGCAGTAATCACGGTCACGGTCGTCAATCCACGCTTTTTCGTGAGATTTTCCCCAACCGACAACGCTGTTACCGTAGTCCGAACACTGCATATCCTCATGAACAAGCTGCGGCACATCTGCGGGAGCGTGATATATTCCGCGCGAACGCACCGTCGAAGCGGTTTCACTTCCGTAGATGAACCAGTCTGGGTGCGCAGCGTGATGCTCGTCGTAAATATCCTCTGTGTAGTTGTAACCTGCAAGCTTCAGATAATCCGCAACCTTCTGAGCATTTTCCCAGCGCATATAATTTGAACCGATAGTGCATTTCGCATTTCCGTGCGGGTCGTATTTCCTTACCGCTTCGCAGAGCATTTTTGCGACCTCAAGCCCACGCAGGCTGTGATGAGTGTCGGCAATTTCATTTCCTATGCTCCACATAATCACGCACGGCGCATTTCTGTCGCGTTCGATCCACGATTTAACGTCGGTTTCATACCATTCGGGGAAAAATCTTGCGTAGTCGTTTTTGTTTTTGGGCATTTCCCACATATCAAATCCCTCGCTGTCAACGAGAAATCCCATTTCATTGCAAAGCTCGACAAGCTCGCGCGCGGGCATATTGTGAGATGTGCGTATCGCGTTTACGCCGTAACTTTTCAGCACTTCAAGCTGACGGCGAAGCGCATGAATATTCACAGCAGAGCCGAGCGCGCCTAAATCGTGGTGCATACAAACTCCGTGCATTTTCATGTGTCTGCCGTTAAATATGAAACCCTTTTCGGGATTGAACTCTGCCGTTCTGAAGCCGAAAGTATTCGTGACCTCGTCAAGAACAACTCCGTCTATTAGCAGTTCGGATTTCAGCGTATAACAATACGGCGCGTCAATGTCCCATATTGTCGGATTTTCGGCGCAGAGCTGCATTCTGCTGAATGTTCCGTCGATTTTTCCCGAAATTTTCGCCGCTACAGCTCCTCTTTTATTCAAAACTGTGTGCCGAAGCTCGCAGCCTCCGCATGCCGTCTGCGTTTCGATTGTCATAAGCCAGCTATTTTCATCTTTCTTGACCGACGAGATGTATACGCCGTTTTCGAGGATATGAACACGGCTGGTCTTGCGAAGCCAAACATTGCGGTATATGCCCGCGCCCGAATACCAGCGCGTATTCGGAGCTTCATGCATTACACGAACATAAATCGTATTCTCTCCGCTTTTCAGCAGCTTTGTAATATCAAAACTGAACGAAGAATAACCGTATTTCCAAGTGTCCGCTTCTTCCCCGTTCACATAAACCGTGCTGTTCATGTAAACTCCGTCGAAGCCGAGAATATACGCGTCATTTTCGCCGATATTCCCAATAAAAAACCTCTTTTTGTACCAGCCCTCGCCCGTATCGTAGAGATGTCCCGTATCGCCGATAAGCCAGTCATGCGGAATTTCGACGTCATGCCAGTCAGTTTCCGCCTCCATTGCGGAAAGTTCCGTTCCGATAGGCTTCAGCGTAAACTGCCAGTTATCGTTAAACAGTTTTTTAGACATAAAGCACTCCTTTCTCATTGCCATGAAGCAATTCGACCCTTGTGAAATCTGTTGGATTTATTATAATAATGGTGCGTTTTTTCTTTTTAGCATAATTTATTGTGGACATTGTCCCGCCGCGCTGACCATCGTAGACAGCAAGAATATACTGCGAAGTGTCCACGAGAAAGCGGTTGCGCTTCATCATGCAGCCGTCGCGGTAATCGTCAGAAGTAACGTATGTCACGCCCGACGCTGCGGAAAGCAGCCTGCTGTAAGAATCAATATCTTCCCTGCTCCAACCCGAGCATTGATTTTTGCACGGAATTGCACAAAAAAGGTGAATGTCGAATTCCCTTTTGATTTCAAGCACAAGCTCCCCGCAAAGCAAGTCTACCCCGCGTGCCATTCCGGTCTGAAATATCGTCACGTTCTTCTGAGCCATACTTATTATTTCCTCTTTGAGCAATTCACGCAGCGAATTATATTTCTCGCTTTTTTTATCGCCGAGAAAAGGCAGCTTGCCCGGACGATAACCCGTAAATGAACAAACCTTTTCCTCCTCGGCTTCAAAATCAAAATTCAAGCCTGTAAACACCGCCCTCCTCTGCATTGAACGTCAGTATACTGCCGTCCGAAAATGCCTCGGACGGTATATCCGCCGACAAATAAGCGTCTTTGAGTTTCAGGCGGCACACGCCGTTCCTATGCGCCTTTATCGTGATACCTTTAATGCGGCATTCTTCCCATCGCACATCAAGCTCAAATCCTCCGCGTGCGCAAAGTCCGCTGTACGAGCCGCTTCCCCACTCGTCAGGAAGCGCCGCAAGAGGTTCGATACATCCCTCATGGCTCTGCAAAAGAAGTTCGGCAATTCCCGCGCTTCCGCCGAAATTTCCGTCAAGCTGAAACGGCGGGTGAAAATCGAATAAATTCGGGAAAGTACAGCCGCTGAGAAGTCCTCTGAGTATCTTATACGCACGATTCCCGTCGCCTGTTCTCGCCCACAAATTAAGCTTATACGCTCTCGCCCAGCCCGTCGATTCGCCACCGCGGTCATTCATTGTAACAATGGCGGCGCGCATAAGTTCGGGAGTAGATTTATTTATTGCCTTTCCGGGGTAAAGCGCAAGCAAATGCGAAATGTGACGGTGATTTTTCTGAACCTTGGCAATATCAAAATCGGGGTCGTCTTCCTCAAACCATTCCATAAGCTGACCCCATTTCCCCACACGGAACGGCTTTAGTTTTTCCTTTTGCGCGCAAACTTTTTCACATAGTTCATCATCACAGCCGAGTATTTCGGAAACCTTGATAAAATCCGCATAAAACTGCTCTATAAGGCTCTGTTCATAGGTGTTTCCGATCGAAACAGGACCATGTTCGGGGGAATATGTCGGCGACGAAACAAGTCTATCCTGCTTATCATCGTAAATCAGCCATTTGCTGTAAAATTCCGCACTCTCACGCATTATCGGATAGATTTCGCTGCACAGGATTTCTTCGTCCTCGGTGAATTCGTAATACTCCCAAAGGTTCTGCATAAGCCACGCAACAGCCGCAGTTGACCAACCCCAGTAAAAATCCCAACCGGGCGCTGTCCAGCCGAAAACATTCGCCTGAGTATGCGCGATCCAGCCGTTTTCGGGGTGTTCCGTCGTACTTTCAATACCGTAATATTCCTTTGCGGTTATTCTTCCCGGCTCACGCATTTTATCGAGATAACGAATGAGCGGCTTTGCCGTTTCGGCAAGATTGGTATTATACGCGCCCCAATAGTTCATCTGAAGATTTACGTTTATGTGGTAATCGCAGCACCATGCGGGGCAGTTGCTTTCATTCCATACGCCCTGCAAATTTGCGGGAAGCGAGCCAACGCGCGAAGATGAAATAAGCATATACCGACCGAACTGAAAATACAGAGCTTCGAGCTGTGAAGAAATTTCTTTTGAACAGCCGCTGCGATATTTCTCAATAAGCTCATCTGTCGGAAGCGGTTCGCCCGCTGCTCCATTCAGAGCAAACCGAACACGCCCGAAAAGCTCGGAATAGTCATCATAATGCTTTTTATAAAGTGCGTCAAAGTCCGAAGCAGCACAATCCGAAAGGATTTTTTCCGTAATGTCTTTCGGGTCAATCCCGCTGCGATATCTCGGAAATTCATCGGAATAATCAGTAGCGGCGCAAAATAAGATCACCGCTTCATCGGCTTCGGAAACGACCAAAGAATCTTCATCCGCACTCACGCTGCCGCCCTTGTTTTTTACAACAAATGTGCCGTGATAACGCAGCGCATTGTCCGAAAGCGCGCCGAAATAATCCAAACGACTCGCACAAACCTCTATCTCCGAACCTTCCTGCCGTTTATCAAGCGAAAGGCGGAAATTAAGCGCTCCGCTTTTATCACAGCGCAAGCGAATACAAATAACTCTGTCAGGATAAGACGCGAACGCTTCACGCGTATGTCTTACTCCGTCCACAGTAAATGCGCAGGTATACAGCGACTTGTCCATATCAAGACTGCGGCGGTAGTCCGAAATAACTGACTCCTCGATTCCCGTAAAATCAAGCGTCATATCACACAAAAGCTGATACGAACCGTAGCCCCAGCCCGTACCCTCACAGGTGAGTTCAGACAGAAGTGACTGCGCCTCGTCATATTTTTCGTCATGAAGAAGCTGTTGGATTTTTTTTACGGTCGGATAGACATTTTTTCTGTTTCCGCCGTAATAATTCGGACGAAGCGGCGACGGACCGCCTATCCATAACGTTTTCTCATTAAGTACAACACGCTCGTGAGAAATCCCGCCAAAGAAGCTCGCACCCATGTATCCATTTCCTATTGGCAGGCAGTTTTCCTCCCACTTTTCAATATCCCCGGGAGCGTTAAAATATACAACATTCTGAATAGTATCCATAAATTGACCTTTCGGTTTTCCTGTTACATTTTTAAGGCAGCATTACAAATATATGCAATGCTGCCGATTGATCAATCTCCCGTCGTTTCGCGCAGAACAAGGCTGTGCGGGAGCATATACAGCGATTTATCGGGAACGTCCGCTTTCATATTTTCAATAAGCTTTTCAACAACTAATTTACCCTGCAAAAAGCACGGCTGCTGAACAGTAGAAAGATGCGGAACAAAAATGTGCGAATACTGAATATCGTCAAATCCGAAAAACAGCACATCTGTCCCTATTTTTATGTTATTTGCGAGAGCATAATTCATTGCTCCTATCGCCATCATGTCAGAAATTGAGAAAATCGCGTCGGGAGGATTATCCAGCTTCATAAGTGTTTCACAGCCCTTTGTTCCCGATTCAGGCGAATAATCTCCGTAATAAATAAGCGATTCATCATAAGGAAGCCCATGCTCTTCAAGCGCAAGGCGGTATCCTTTTTCGCGGTCAACAGACGACTGGCTGCGCGGAGCGGTAGTAATCAAGCCGATACGCTTTCTTCCCTTTTCAATGAGATACGAAACCGCGTCCCTGCCCGCCTTAATGTTATCAATGGTGACAGAAAGTACGTTGCAATCGTCAAAACGCTCAAGGCACATGGCAATATTGTGATTTTCGGCAAGTGCAGAAATTGTCGACGCGTCAAGCTTTGGTCCAAGTAAGACCGCTCCGTCAACTGAACGTGAAAAAAGCATTCCGAGCAGGTGCATTTCATGCTTCGGGTCATCACGCGTCGTCGCGATAAGCACATCATATCCGCGTGCGGTAGCCGCTTCTTCCATTCCGCGAAGAACTTCGGAGTAAAACGATTGCTCCGTCGAAGCGATTATCGCGAGAATTCGCCTTGTTTCACTTTTTCTAAGGTCACGTCCAAGAAAATTCGGACTGTATCCAAGGCTTTCTACCGCCTTGTTTACCGCTTCTATTGCTTCGTCCGATACGTTTGTTTTTTTGTTCAGAACGCGTGAAACCGTTGCCACAGACACATTTGCCGCCTTTGCAACGTCTTTTATCGTAACGCTCATTCCGTCACCTCAATTTAGTCTTTCTTTAATTTTACCCCTTTTTACAGGTAAAATATAACATTTCCTTAAATATATACTAATTATATCATATAATGTAACGGTTTACAATGTACACAATAAACAAATTTTCGCAGATTTTTTTGAAAACATTAAGGCGGACGGCGGAAATCGTCTTTGCTGCATTTGTACTATTTATATAAAATATCGCAGAAATTTTTGTAACTTTCGTTTATTTACAATTTTCTATTTTTAACTTAAAATATAAATAATAAATTATTTTCCGCAGGTTAATTTTGAAATTTGCCGCTTTTAAGGCAGATACTCGCTTTTTCCTGCGGCTTTCGGGGGACAGCATGATAAAAAAATCAGTAACCATGAGCGATATTGCAGCAGAACTCGGCGTAAGTACGGTAACCGTTTCAAAAGCACTCGGTGATAAAGACGGCGTGGGCGACGAGCTTCGCGAAAGGATCAAGCAGAAAGCGAACGAAATGGGCTATCGCTTCAACAGCAGCTCAAAATCAGTCAAGGATAACCTGACATACAGCATAAGCGTTGTTGTCGCAAAGCATTTCATACACGACGCAAGCGCGTTCTACTGGGTCGTTTACCGCTATATTGTTGAACTTCTCCAGAAGCAGAGCTACTACGGAATTCTCGAAGTAATTTCGGACACCGACGAACAGAACTGCGAAATGCCAAATTCGATTATTGACAAAAAGGTTGACGGAGTTATCGTTCTCGGTCAGTTCAGCGAAAATTATGTAAACACGCTGCTTCAGGCGAACGTTCCTACAGTTTTTTTGGATTTTTACAGCGGCAAGAACGACGTTGAAACGGTTCTGGCTGACAACTTCTTCGGTGCATACACGCTCACAAATTATCTCATAAACAACGGTCACAGAAAAATCGGATTTGTAGGCACGATAGCCTCAACTTCCAGCATTCAGGATCGCTATCTCGGATATTATAAATCGCATATCGAAAATAAAATTCATGTAAATCCCAACTGGATAATCGATGACAGAAACGCCGACGGTATTTCATACCCCGAATTTTCGCTCCCTACCGAAATGCCGACCGCTTTCGTGTGCAACTGCGACGAAACCGCATATTCACTCATAAACCAGCTTAAAGCGAAAGGATATTCCGTCCCCGGAGATATTTCTATCGTAGGATATGATAACCATATTTATTCGACTATTTCAAATCCCCGCATAACGACGATCGACGTAAACAGCTATCGTATGTCTCACGAAGCCGTTGAAATAATAATCCGAAAGATCCGCGACAACAACTACAAATGCGGACGCGTTCTCGTTACGGGAAAGCTTGTCGAAAGGGACAGTGTAAGGAAAATCCAATGATAAAAACGATCGATACACACGCCCACTATGACGCAGAGGAATTCGACGCTGACCGCGACGAGCTTCTTACTCGGCTGTTTGCCGAATCCGTCGACAGTATAATCACAATGGGCTGTTCGCTCAAGAGCAGCGCGGCAGCGCTGAAATTAGCGGAAAAATATGAGAGAATGTACGCGGCAGTCGGAATTCACCCGGAGGACTGCGAAAACCTCCCCGATGACTATATTTCACAGATAAAGACACTCGCCGCAAATAAAAAGGTTCGTGCTATCGGCGAAATTGGACTTGATTATCACTATGACGGGTTCAGCCGTGAAAAGCAGATTGACTGCTTTAAAGAACAGCTCAAACTCGCGCAGGAACTTGATTTCCCCGTTGTTATTCATTCGCGCGACGCAACCAAGGACACTCTTGATATTCTCGCCGAATACCGCCCGCGCGGCGTTGTGCATTGCTTTTCCGGAAGCGCTGAAACCGCACGCGAAATACTTCGGCTCGGTCTGATGATAAGCTTTACGGGAGTTCTTACTTTTAAAAATGCCAAAAAAGCGGTCGAAGCGTGCGAAGTTATACCGCTCGACAGAATAATGCTTGAAACCGACTGCCCGTATATGTCGCCGGTTCCGTACCGCGGAGAGCGCTGCGACAGCAGCATGGTGCGCTTCACAGCAGAAAAATTGGCGCAAATAAAAGAAATTTCCACAGATGAAGCAATACTCGCCTGCAACAGAAATGCGATTGAATTTTTTGGATTAACGCCGTAAAAGGCACGTCAATTTGAAAGGATTGGATATTTTTAAATGGACACAGACGCCCGAAAAGAAAACAAAGCCGCAAAAATACTGCTCTATCCCCTTATCCTGCTTAACAAGGGGCTTAATGCGCTGCTGCGCAAAGCCGTCGGCGAGGGTTACGGCGAAAGCGTGACCGAGGACGATATATTGTCGATGATCGACGCGGGAAATGAGGACGGCACGATCGAGGACGAATCCGCCGAAATGATAAACAACATTTTTGAGTTCGACGACCTTACCGCCTCCGACGTTATGACGCACCGCGTAAATATCGTCGCAGTCGATATAAACGAATCGCTCGACGACCTGATTTATCTCGCGCTTGATGAAGGCTTTTCAAGGCTTCCTGTTTTCGAGGGAGATATAGATAAAATTGTCGGAATAATCATTGTAAAGGATCTGCTGTGCCTTGTCGGCGAAAAAGATCTCGAAAATTTCAGCCTGCGCGATTTTATCCGTGAGGGCGTATTTATCCCCGAAAGCTGTCCATGCAACGATACATTCAAGCTGCTCACAAGTCAGAAAACCGGAATGGCAATCGTTGTTGACGAGTACGGCGGAACAGCAGGAATAGTAACGCTTGAGGATCTTATCGAAGCAGTCATGGGCAATATACAGGACGAATATGACGACGAGGACGCGCTCATTAAAAAAATCGGTCGCGACAAGTACGAAATCAACGGAGAAGCCGACCCTGACGAAGTTCTGGAGCTTTTTGGACTTTCCCTGCCTGATGAACACGAATATGATACAATTTCAGGTTTTGTGATAAATTTGCTGGGTTACTTGCCCGAAAATGTTGATAATCCCCCTCACGTCGATTATAAAAATGTGCGGTTTGTTGTTGTTGAGGTCTGTGATAACTGTATAGAAAGACTTATTGCTTTCAAAAATGAAGAAAAAGGCAGGCCTGCTTCGGACAAAAATGAATAATTCTGTTTTTACATTTGACGGTATTTTGAAGCAAAAATGTTCATATAATTGTTCATATACATCTCTTTAAACGGAGGCAATATGCGCAATACTGTAACGACTGTTCTCAAAGGCTTCTGGATCGGCTCAACAATGACTGTTCCCGGAATAAGCGGCGGCACAATGGCGATAGCGGTAAATATTTATGACAGGCTTATTTCCGCCGTCAGCGGATTTTTCCGCGACCCTAAAAAAAATATCGTTTTTTTGCTTGAATTCTGCCTCGGTGCGGGAACAGGCTTTTTTCTTATATCAAGACTGATCTCCTTTCTTCTCACCGAAACATCCGCAGGGCTCCCGCTAAGATTTTTCTTTCTCGGCGCTGTTGCGGGCGGAATACCACTCATTTTCAAAAAAACAAATGTAAAACGCGTCACTCCTGCGGTTATTTTGTGTCCGTTTGCGGGAATTGCCTCGGTTCTGCTTATCGGATTGCTTCCCGAGGGAATTTTCAGCACTTCGGACGGCATGAGCGGATTTATTCTTCAGCTCATTGCAGGCTTTATTATCGCGGTCGCACTTGTTCTCCCCGGAATAAGCGCTTCCCATATGCTACTGATGCTCGGAATGTACGAAAGCATTATCGGCAGCATAAGCAAATTCGATACTCCCGCGCTTGCCGCGCCCGGCGCAGGGCTTCTTCTCGGAACTTTTCTCACTGCCAGAGCGCTCGATAAGCTGCTGAGCAGTCACGTTCAGGGAACTTACCTTGTTATCCTCGGATTTATGGCGGGATCAATTCCCGAACTGTTCCCTGCCGAATGTTTTAACGCTCCGATTTACACGCTTCTTCTTTGCGCGATTTGCGCTTTCATCGGCTTTATTGTGCTGAAAAAAGTGATTGATAATGCCGAAAAGAATGAAATTCAAGTCACATAGTCTCCTTAATATTTTTCTCATTTCTGCCCTATAATCATCATCACTAAAGCCATTGAACCCTCGGCACAGTCAGGGATTTTGATTATGCAAAAAACACACCGTACATCTGCCCGTACGGTGCGTTTTCTTTATCTTATGATAGTTCCGCCGCCTATGACAATATCGCAAAGACGCGCTATCGTATGCAGGAACAGCCGTG
>OQVQ01001051.1_pt1 | contig 11846 bp, 9 predicted proteins | sample 1691491 | NCBI WGS metagenome assembly OQVQ01 (sample SAMN03418252, study PRJEB22391) | human gut metagenome | biome: human-gut; feature: organic feature; material: feces | host: Homo sapiens | place: Tanzania | collected 2013-01
GTAGTTACTGCGATAGGAAAGGAAAAGAAAAAGTAGATTATTAATAAGGTAAGAAAAGAAATTATGGCTAGAATGATAAAGGAAATGGTTTTCCAGGATTGTCCGGTTCGCAACGTGCTGGCTCGCATTTGCGACAAGTGGTCGTTGCTCGTTATTTACATGCTGAATGCCCACAAGGAGGAGCCGCTTCGCTTCAACGCCCTCCGCAAGCTCATCCCTGATATTTCGCAGAAGATGCTTACCAGCACTTTGAAGACCCTGGAGGCGGATGGCTACGTGAGCAGAAAGGTTTATGCCGAGGTGCCGCCAAGAGTGGAGTATTCGCTAACCCCTAGAGCAGAATCCCTGATTCCTATTCTGAATAGTCTGATAGGATGGGCGAGCGATAATATGGCGGAGATTTTGAAGGATAGAGCGAAAGCTGTATAAAAAAGCCAGTCTTATCATCCATCTGACAACAAAGAAAACTCTTATGTCAAAAACTCTTATATCATTAAGAAAACTCTTATATAATAAGGTAGAGGTGCGCAATTTGGCGCACTTTTTTTATTTTCAGAAAGTAGCCTTTTCGTTTCGTTGAAACAATCGGGGCGTTCGTTGAATAAAGTTGCAGGTGTAACAGGAATGTATTACCTTTGCATCAGAATTAAAAAACGATTGGCTGAAGCCGGAAACAAAAACGAACGGCTGAAGCCGGAATTTAAAACGATTGGCTTATGAAACGAATATTTGTATTTTCACGGATGATGGCGATGATGATTCTCGCCACGACGTTGACCATCGGATGTTCTTCTGATTCCGATTTTTGGGATGATGGTTCTGAAAATGGAACAGAAAATGGGAACTCGGGGAACGGAAACTCGGGGAGCGATAGCTCGGGTTCAACGGTTACTTACAACAGTTCGCTCAGCGACCTGACTGGCTTCGATATAGCCATCGACAAGACGGCACTCAGCGAAACCGAAACCATACCCACGGAAGGCGATGAGGCTGAAGACTTTATCGAAAACAACAGCTTCAAAAGCGAAGTGGATATTGCCTTCAATGGTTCTTCGGCTTCCACTTCGGGAAGTGTGGATGGCGTAACGGTTACCATCAATGGTGCCGACGTTATCATCAATTCCTCTGCAAAGAAGGTTTGCTACAACGTGAGCGGAACCACTACCAATGGTTTCCTCAAGATTTATAGCGACAATAAGTTTGAACTCAACCTTAATGGCGTAAACATCACCAACCCTGATGGAGCCGCCATCAACATTCAGAGCAAGAAACGAGGCTACATCGTACTGGCTGACGGCACGGAGAATACCCTTACCGACGGTACCAAGTACAGCGATGCCACGGATGATGAAGACATGAAGGCCTGCTTCTTCAGCGAAGGCAAGATGCTCTTCTCTGGCAAGGGTTCGCTCAACGTTTATGCCAACTGCAAGGCGGGCATCCGGAGCGATGATTACGTATTGTTCCGTCCGGGTAACAACATCTACGTGAAGGCCACAGCCGGAAACGCCATCAAGGGAAATGATGCCCTTTATATAAAAGGTGGAGTCATCAACGTGGAAACATCCGCAGCTGCCAGCAAAGGTTTGAGCAGCGACGGACTGGTACAGATTGACGGTGGACGAACCACAGCCATCACTACCGGCACGGGCGAATACGATTCTGACGAACAGGATGTGAGCGGATGTGCAGGTGTCAAGGCTGACAGCATCTTCGTGATGAACGGCGGCGCCCTCTATTGCAAGATCACGGGGGCAGGAGGCAAGGGCATCAGTACCGACCAGACCCTTACCGTGAACGATGGAACCATCAAGGTGATTACCACCGGCAAGCAATACACCTACGGCAAGCTTGATACCTCTCCAAAGGGAATCAAGAGCGATGAGGCGATGTATCTGAAGGGCGGAACCATCATGGTTCGCTGCACCGGAGGCGAAGGATCCGAAGGCATCGAGAGCAAATCTACGATGAATATCTCGGGCGGAACCATCATGTCTTACTGCTATGATGATGCCATCAACTCATCGAAGGCGATGACCATCAGCGGCGGCAACATCTTTGCCATGGGAACCAATAACGATGGCATCGATAGCAACTCTACGCTTACCGTATCGGGTGGAGTAGTGATAGCCTGCGGAACCACCGTACCTGAGGAAGGCTTCGATTGTGATCAGAACACCTTTATGGTAACGGGTGGAACCTTGATAGGAATCGGTGGAACCACATCCACCCCAACCACGAGTGTAACCACCCAGCCTGTAGCCATCCTCGGAGGCAGCAGCATTCAGAACGGACAGTACATCACGGTGGCTGATGATAGTGGCAGCAACATCCTTGCCTTCAAGGTGCCTCGCGACTACACCCAGCAGGGCTACACCCTCCTGGTAAGTTCGCCAAAGATGACAAAAGGAAACTCTTATATCTTCTCTTCAGGAGCTACCGTGAGCGGTGGCGATGATTTCTGTGGCTACGTTACGGATGCCACGGTGAGCGGTGGCTCCTCTTTAGCTACGTTGACCCTCTCGTCGATGATTACCACTAGCAACTTCAGCGGTGGCATGGGCGGCGGAGGTACGCAACCTGGCGGAGGTCAGCCTGGAGGAAATGGAGGAGGTCCTGGAGGAGGCTGGCATTAATTAGCAATAGATGTATTTAAGATAGAATTGATTTTCATATTTGTAAGTTTATAAAGTTTAGTTTTGTTAGAGAGTATTTAGTAAGACAATTAATGTGTTGAATGATGACAATGAATGCGTTAATTTCAAAGTTCCAGCCCATCTCGCTCAGCGAGATGGGTGGAATCAAACTGATGAATCGGACCGACACCAAGTTTGTTACTTCCATCGATAAGCTGATGCAGCTCCTGCAGATGGCTGGTGATGAGTATCGGGTGCAGGAGATAGACGGCAAGCGCAACATGAGCTACGCCACCATCTATTACGATTCGAAAGACTACGCCTTCTACAATGCCCATCATGACGGACATGCGGGCAGACAGAAGGTGCGTGTGCGCTCTTACGTGGATAGCCACCTGAGTTTCCTGGAAATCAAGACCAAGGATAATCACGGCAAGACCTATAAGAGCCGTATCTCGGCAGATGATGCCTTGGCCCAGGATTTCCTGAAGCAGGTGCTTCACATCGACCCGCAGTTGCTGGAGCAGAAAATAGAGAACAGTTTCCATCGCATCACGCTGGTGAACAAGGCGATGACTGAGCGGCTCACCATCGATACCGATCTCTCGTTTCAGAATCTCGTTACAGGTATGAAATGTTCTCTTCCTCAACTTGCCATCATCGAATTGAAGCGCGACGGTCTGCAGCCATCGCCCATTCTCCCGATGCTCAGAGAATTGAGAATCCATCCCGGCGGATTCAGCAAGTATTGCATAGGAGAGGCTTTGACCAATCCTTCGCTCCGCACCAATCGCCTGAAGCCGAGATTGCAGCAGCTCAAGAAGATTTCATAATGATTTCATCATGTTTTCTTGAAGTTATCTTTCTTTAGCTTCAGGCAAAATCCAAAACAGACCATTTTTATAATTATAACCATCCAATAAACAATAATGAACCAGATATTCAATTTTGCAGATTTTCTGCCCATGCTTTGGAGATTCGTCTTCAATACCGCAGCCGTTTGGCTCATCACCCATTGGCTTTATTTCCCGAAGAGCCGCCGTCGTGAATACTATTTCACCTTCATGCTCATCGGCATCAGCGTGTTCTTCCTCATCAACCTGCTTGGCGGGGCAAAGATCAAGATAGAATTCGCCCTCGGACTCTTTGCCATCTTCGGCATCATCCGCTATCGCACGGAGTCGATGCCCGTCAGAGAGATGACTTATCTCTTCATGATTATCGCCATGTCGGTAATCAACGGCTTGTCGGCAAACCTCGGTTGGGTGGAGCTGTTGGCTGTCAATCTGCTCTTCATCCTGATGACCTTCCTCTTCGAAAACATCAAGGTGAAGGGAAGCATGGCGGTGAAACTGGTACAGTACGACCGCATCGAACTCATCAAACCCGAACGCCGTTCCGAGTTGCTTGCTGACCTGAAGGAGCGGACCGGACTCGACATCGTGAAGATAGAAATAGGAGGCATCGATTTTCTGCGCGACATGAGCGTCATCAAAATCTATTATGATTCAGATGAAGTAAGCACCATCGATTCGCAGCTGAAAATACATCAGGAAGAGTATCTTTCATAAGATAAGAAAAGAATCTTTCATCATAAGAATAATAGGAGAAAATGATTATGGAAAGACAGATGATAAAACTGGCATCCATGCTTCTGATGGCATTTCTGATGGGAAATGCGCAGCAGCTAAAAGCTCAAGATAATGCAGACTTCGGCATCTGGATGGATGCCGGCGTAGAGAAGAAGTTCAACAAGCAATGGAGTCTGGAGGGCGAGATAGGAGCTAGAACCCGAAACGATTCGAAGGAGATGGACCGCTACCATCTGGGTATAGCAACAGACTACAAACTCAATAAATACCTGAAATTATCGGCAGGCTACAACCTGCTTTACGACCATCGCGGCAACACGCAGACCTATCATAAGGACGGAACAGTCAACAAGATAACTCCTTCTTATTGGTGGCCCCGCCACCGGTTCCTCTTCGGAGTAACAGGCAGTTACAGCTTCGGCAACCTGGGAGTGTCATTGAGAGAGATGTATCAGTATACGTATCGCTCCAAGGCAAAAGACAAGAAGTATGATACCGATACGGAGGAGTGGGAAGACGTGAAGAGCAAGAGCCAACACCTCTTGCGCTCGCGCTTCCATATGAACTACCGTCTGAAGCATACGCCTTTCACGCCCTTTGGCAGCGTAGAACTGTATCATGGCGAGGGTGGTCTTCAGAAGACCCGTTACACGCTGGGTACCAATTATTCCATAGCCAAGCACCATAGTCTGAAGCTCTATTATCGCTATCAGGACCTGCGCCAGAACGACGATGACGATCTCGATACCCACGTGCTGGGCATCGGATATTCTTATCAATTCTAACAATAATCTAACCATCTTAACGTTATCCTCAATATTGAAAGATTTTACTCATCGGGAGCTTTCCTCTGATAATCAGCGGGGCTTCCAGCAATTAAAATATAAGCGTCTTATGGTTAGAGGACAGAAGAAATCAGAAATTATTCTATACGTGGTGCTGTGGACAATCCTGTTTGCGGCACCACCTGTTAGTATGCTCGTGGGCGATTTCTTCTTCTCTTCCTCATCAGATGCTGCGATGGTTTCTGATGCCGTTTCAACATCAGAAACCGGCATCGACTGGCAGGGCGTATTCAATGCCTGGAGCTTGCTTGCGATGTTCTGCGTCACCTTCTTTCTTCACAATTTCTTCATCGCTCCTCTGCTGGTTTACGCCAACCGAAAGTGGGCGTATGGAGTTTCCGTAGTGGTGCTGATTATCTGCTTCATGGGCTATCAGGTTCTTTTCCGTCCGCATCTTCCGGGACCGGAACCTAAAGATAGACCGGAACCGAGAAAAGAAAGAATAGGAGAAAGAAAGCCTGCCCTTGCGCACGAACTTCCTGATAACCGTCGGGAACATCCTGAAAGTCGTCCAGCCGATTACGATGGAAAATCAATTGAAGGAAATTCGGTTTCTCCGAGTGCACCCTTCAATCCTCCTCTCCAGCCGGAAGATGGTAGGGGCGAGCGATTCTTCGAGAAGAAACCTGAACCTCCCCGTGCTTTCGGAGGCCAGGATTCTGTGGCATTCATCATCATGGCCTTGCTTCTGGGATTGAATATCGGAGCCAAAAGCTTCTTCAAGTCGCTTGATGACAAGAAACGAATCAAGGAATTGGAACGCGAGAATCTGAACAGCCAGCTAGAGTATCTGAAGTATCAGATTAACCCTCATTTCTTCATGAATACGCTCAACAATATTCATGCGCTGGTTGACATCGACCCCGAACAGGCGAAATACACCATCGAGGTGCTCTCCAAACTGATGCGCTACGTGCTCTACGAGGGCAATAAGTCGATGGCACCTTTGCAGAAGGAGCTGGCGTTTATCAGTCATTACGTAGATCTGATGCGCATCCGATACACCGACAAGGTCCGCATTTCGGTTTCGCTTCCTTCCAGCGTTCCCGATGTCCAGGTGCCTTCGCTCCTCTTCATCACCTTTATAGAGAATGCTTTCAAGCATGGAGTCAGCTATCAGAAGAGTTCCTTCATCGAGGTGTGCGTTCGGGTGGATGAGGCTAACCGCGAGATTGCCTTCAGCTGCAACAACAGCGTGAAGCCGGAAACAGATGAGAAGAAGCAGGGAGGCGTGGGATTGCAGAATGCCAAAAAGCGGCTCCAGCTGATTTACGGCGATGATTACAACTTGAAGATTGATTCCACCCCCGAGGAGTTCCGCCTACTGCTGAGGCTCCCGATAAAATAAATAATCTGATATAACAAGAAAAAATGATTAGAGTATTAGCAATAGATGACGAGCCTCTGGCTCTCCGCCAGTTGGCGGCTTACTTGAAGAAAGTGCCTTTCTTCGAACTGGTGGATAGCTGCCAGAGTGCACTCGATGCGATGAACATCCTGAATCAGCAGGAGATTGATGCCCTCTTTATCGACATCAACATGCCCGACCTCAACGGCTTGGATTTTGTCAAGTCGTTGAGTCAGCCGCCGATGATTGTCTTCACCACCGCCTATCAGGAGTACGCCCTCGAAGGCTACAAGGTGGATGCCATCGATTACCTTCTGAAACCTTTCGGCATGGGCGACATCCTGCGTGCTGCCGACAAGGTGAAGCGCCAGTATGACCTGCTCCATACGGCGAGCCTTTCGCCGATAGACGAAGACGACGCCATGTTTCTGAAAACCGAATACAAGGTGGTTCGCATCCTCATCCGCGACATCATCTATGTAGAAGGAATGGCAGAATATCTCCGCATTCATCTTGCCCATCAGGTGAAACCCTTGGTGGTGCTCCTCAGCATGAAGAAGATGGAAGAGCGATTGGCTTCCAAAGATTTCATGCGCATCCACAAATCGTACATCATCAGTCTTCACCATATTTCTGAAATCAACAAGAGCCGCGTAGTGCTTGATAATGAGAAGGAAATACCGATAGGCGACAGCTATCGCGATAAGCTTACCGATTACGTGAACCGGAAGTTCTTGGGAAAACAGTAATAAGATAGTATTATCTTTCACGCGCAGTAACAGTATTGTATCATCTTTTATGCATTTATTAAAAAAAATGCAACCTGTTTGACACATAATCCCTCTACCTTTGCACCCGAAAATTAACAGGTATATCCCTAAGGGGGAAAATTACATAAAAATTTAGAGAAATAATTTTATGAATCCGAGTAAAGTATTATTTTCGGCATTGTTGATGGTTTCTGCTACGGGTGCAACTTTTGCAGCGACCGAACCCGAAAACAACGCCATGTTGGGTGGAGTTATTAGTGGACGTATTGTTGACGGCGACCATCAGGCTCTGCCAGGTGCAACCATTTTGGTAGAAGATTTGCATACGGGAGTAACAAGCGATGTGAATGGTTTTTATGCTTTGCCTAATCTGAAACCGGGTACCTATAAGGTAAAGGTTTCTTATGTAGGTTATTCGCCTAAGACTTACACCATCAAACTTGTTGGCAAAAATGTAGAACGAAACATCACGCTTTCCGAGGGAAATGAACTTCGTGAGGTGGTGGTAGAAGGCGCTTTCTACGGCCAGCGCAAGGCTCTGCAGATGCAAAAGGAAAATATGGGTGTTACCAATGTGGTAAGTGCCGACCAGGTGGGTAAGTTCCCAGATTCTAATATTGGCGATGCGTTGAAGCGTATCAATGGTATTAATGTGCAGTATGATCAGGGCGAGGCACGCTTCGGACAGGTTCGAGGTACTTCTGCCGATCTTACTTCTGTTACGGTGAATGGTAACAGAATGCCTTCTGCCGAGGGTGATACACGTAATGTACAGCTCGACTTGATTCCTGCCGACATGATTCAGACCATCGAGGTGAACAAGGTTGTAACATCAGATATGGATGGCGATGCAATAGGTGGTGAAATCAATCTTGTAACCAAGAATACGCCTAGCCATCGTGTGCTGAACTTCAATGTGGGTTCGGGTTATACCTGGGTTAGCGGTAAGCCACAATGGGATCTGGCTGCTACCTGGGGCGATCGTTTCTTCAACAACAAGTTGGGTATCATGGCTTCTGCTTCTTATCAGTATGCTCCAGGTGGTTCTGATAATACTGAATTCGAATATGAGGAGAATGATGATAAGGAATTGGAACTGAAGGAAGCTCAGGTCCGCCAATACTACGTTACCCGCGAACGCCAGAGCTATTCTTTAGCCATGGATTATAAATTCAGTCCGCTTCACCATATCTCGTTCAAGGGAATCTATAATCGCCGTAGCGACTGGGAAAACCGTTATCGCATCAGCTACAAGAAGCTGAACAGCAAGGCATCAAAGCAAAGCGTTGTGTTCCAGACCAAAGCTGGTTCATCAGATAACAAGAATGCCCGTCTGGAATTGCAGCAGACGATGGATTATACGCTTGATGGTGAGCACATGTTTGGAGGTCTGAAGATGGATTGGGCTGTCAGTTATTCACGTGCTACAGAGGAACGACCAAACGAACGCTATGCATCTTATAAATATAAGTATGGAAAGAAGGAAACTGATTTTATCGACTTCGGCGATGGCTTTAAGGATGTAGGCGACAAGCAGCCTTATTATGCAACTTCACTTCCTTCGCTTGATGACAGCCATTGGGTACTCGATGAATTGAACAATTCTAATCAGGATATTGCTGAGAATGAGTGGAAGGGAAGACTCAACTTTACTTTGCCTCTGGCTCATGGTCTCTATGGTAACACCTTGAAGTTTGGTGCCAAATATACAAGCAAGGATAAAACCCGTACCACTTCATTCTTCGATTATGATGCAGAGGAAGTTTTGGGCGAAGACTGGCGCAAGCAGACATCGCTTCAGATACGTGATGGTTTCATGCCAGGCAGCCAATATCCAGCCCAGTCTCCTTTCATCTCAATAAAGACTTTGGGAAATATTGATTTCAGCAAGTTTGAAGGAGAAGAGAACTTTGAAGAAGAGGCTGGCAACTATAAGATCCGTGAGCAGATTACGGCAGGTTATCTCCGCTTCGACCAGAAGTTGGGCAAAAAACTTTCAGCCACTCTCGGCTTGCGCGTAGAGCGTACTGATCTGAAGACCAGCGGTTATAATGTAGATATTCCAGAGGATGGTGATGCTACAATGGTTCCTACGGGTGATTTCAAGAATCATTATACCGATTTGCTTCCAAGTTTCCTCCTCAAGTACAAATATTCAGACGATGGCAGTCTTCGTGCCTCTGTCACCAAGACCATCTCTCGTCCTAAATATTCTGCGCTCATCGCCAACAAGACCTTCAATATCGCAGACGAAGAGGCTACTATTGGCGATCCAAACACCAAGCCAGCTGAGGCTATCAATATCGACCTCTCTGCCGATCATTACTTCAAGAGTGTAGGTCTGGTGAGTCTGGGTCTCTTCTATAAGGACATCAAGAATGTGAATGTAGAGTGGGCTTCTAACAAATATCTCGGCAGCGACCTCGGACTTGCTGGTGAGAATGCAGATAAGAACTTTGCGGTTACACAGAACATTAATGCTTATGATGCTCGTGTCTATGGTGTAGAGGCTGCTTACCAGCGCGACTTCGGCTTTATAGCTCCTGCGCTTAAGTGTCTGGGCTTCTATGGCAACTATACTTATACTCATAGCACTACACGCAATTTCAATGAGCGTCTGGGTATTGAGAATGGAGATGATGTAAAGGTGGCTGGTTCTCCTGAGCATACAGCCAATGCTTCACTCTTCTATGAAAAGAGCGGTTTGAGCCTTCGCTTGTCATACAATTTTGCTTCATCATTCGTTGATCAGATGAGCACAAGTAGAGCACTCGACCGTTATTATGATCATGTGAACTATCTTGATGTAAATGCCAGCTATACATGGGGCAAGAAGCAGAAGTTTACAGTATATGCCAATGCCAATAATCTGCTTAACCAGCCTTTGCGTTATTATCAGGGAGAGCAAAAGCGTACGATGCAGGTGGAGTATTATGGTGTGAAGGTTAATGCCGGAATCAAGGTTAACCTGTAATCATACTCTTATCTTTGCACCCGAAATTTAAACAATAGTATTATAGTCAGATAAAAAATGAAAAAGAAAGTTTCAGGAAAGCAGAGCAACATGAATGGCTTTGCTATGATGAAAGGTAGAGTAGCAACTGTAGTTTTGGCTTCAGCTTTATTGTTGGGCGGCGGCTTGACCGCACAGGCTCAAAACACAGCTGTAACTACTTGCTCTCAGAGTGCAGCAACCGCAATTCCGCAGAATCCTAACTGGAAGGCAAATGCTGCTGAATGGCAGAAACTGAAGGGCGAAATCACCCTCTACATGACCAATGACATGGGTCGCAACGGCTACTACGACCAGAAGCCTATCGCCGAATTGATGGGCGAAATGGCGGACATGGTAGATCCTGAATGCGTACTTGCCGTGGGCGACATCCACCATTTCAATGGCGTGGCTTCTACCCAGGACCCTCTGTGGCTTACCAATTACGAATATGTTTATTCTCATCCCGACCTGATGCTCAACTGGTTCCCGGTTTGCGGCAACCATGAGTATCGTGGTAATACTCAGGCTTTTATGGACTACGGCAAGGTGAGCCGCCGCTGGATGATGCCAGCCAAATATTACACCAAGGTGTTCGACCACAAGGGAACCACCGTGCGCGTCATCTTCCTCGACACCACACCTCTTATCGATTCCTATCGCAAGAATGCGGAAATCTATCCTGATGCCTGCAAGCAGGATGCTGAGGCTCAGCTCTCCTGGCTCGACGAAACTCTGAAGAATGCCAAGGAAGATTGGGTCATCGTGGTAGGCCATCATCCTATCTACGCCTACACCACGAAGAAGGAGAATGAGCGCCTCGACATGCAGAAGCGTCTCCTTCCTATCCTCCATAAATATAATAATGTGGCGATTTATGCCTGTGGTCACATCCACAACTTCCAGCATATCCAGAAGAAGGGCGATAATATCGACTATGTAGTTAATTCTTCTTCTTCATTGGCTCGCCCTGTAAAGCCTATTGATGGTACCGTATTCTGCAGTTCTGCCGATGGTTTCTCTGTCTTTACTGTAGATAAGAAGCAGTTGAGAATGTCGATGATCGATAAGGATGGAAAAATCATCCATACCATTTCAAAGGTAAAAAAGTAAAAAGGGATTTTTCCGCTTACCGAGATGACCGTTTACAACAATACCGTAGTAGATTGCGGATGGCGCCGTGCCAAGAACAAGAAGGGTGGTTCTGTTTGGGTAGAGAAGGCTGCGAAGCCAATCTTCGTGAACAACCTCATCTATGATTCCCGTTTCGGCTTGAAGCAGCCAAAGCAGGATGGTGCTGATATGGAGCACAGCCGTCTTACTCCAAACTACTATTTTGCATCTACCTCAACAGGAGTAGAGCAGATGGCGAAGGATGCGGCTTTGGGCATCTGGTTTGATACCGATATCAAGAGCAGCGTGGCTGGTCAGCTCAACCCACTCTTCAAGAGTTTTACTCAGAGCGACAAGATGAACATCAATTGCGAGATAGACAAAGTGGAACAGGGTGCTCCTTTGGCATTCGACAAGACCTGGAATTTCGAGTATCAGGATAACAGTCCTGCTCTCTCAGGTGACGTAACCGACTTTACTCCGCTCTTCCCTAAAGGTCTGCCATTCTTCGGCATGAAGCAGGTGAATTTCCTGGATAAGAATAACGACC
>OQVQ01001052.1_pt1 | contig 11843 bp, 10 predicted proteins | sample 1691491 | NCBI WGS metagenome assembly OQVQ01 (sample SAMN03418252, study PRJEB22391) | human gut metagenome | biome: human-gut; feature: organic feature; material: feces | host: Homo sapiens | place: Tanzania | collected 2013-01
CACCGGTGAATTCTTCGCTCAGCCGGGCTATGATCTGTTTTAGGTTTAACTCTGCCATCTGCTACTCCTTCTGACCGATAATGATCCATTTTTCTTTCCTGCTAGAACCTTGCCGCTCAATCAGGCCTCGCTTTTGCAGATCAGCCATCAACCGCTTTACGGTCACGATGGACACCTGCAATTTTTCTTTCAACTCAGTCTGCGTGATGGAAGGATTTTCCCGGATCAGGTTCAGGATTTTGGTATCATTGGTATCATTGGTATGCTGCAGAGAATTTGCTAGCTCGTCCACCTTCATCATGGTTCCACTGATGCTGATTTCGCCAAGTACAGCAAGACCGCTCAGTGTTGGCTTTCCAAGTGCAATGGAGCACATTGCAATCAGTGTATGAAGGGACAACTTTCCAGTCATACCGATACCCTGCAAATCCTGATAGTTGATAAAATAATCTTTTGTTATGGTACTGATAGCTCCACTGATACGATTCCCATTTGCCTTCAAAAAATTAAAAGCAGTGTTTATGGATTCCTTTGCCTCACGGTCGCTACCGATACCTGTTTTCTCAAACTTTCCATTACCCGGAAGCATCTGGCTTTCCAAACGGAATACACCAAGCATGCCACTCTTGCCCTAAGATACAGTGTAAACCTGTCCTAGATTGCACATTCCTTCTGGAATGAGTTTTCCGCCACCTTGCTCAGGTACGGAAACATAGTGCTCCTCAAAGGTCTCATTATCCATGTAGGAGAAGTTTACATCGTAGAATTCCATACTGCCCAGCTTCTTGAGCTGCTCTTTTACACGGCGGCGCATCTCCAACGAAATCTGAAGAACTTATTCTACCTCTTCCTTGGTAAAACTTCCGTCTGGATACATCAGCTTCAAATAACCATCTGCCATTCTACGTACAGCGAAGGTATCTCTCTGATTGAGATACTTACCAAGACGGAAATAATGGTCAATGACATCCCCATACTGTTCCTTACGAAGCTCACGTATGAACTCCGTAAGGTAGTCACAGCTAACAACCAATCCATTTTTCTTTTAAGTTTTTACCTTGTGGTTTCAAACTTTTTAGACTTCTGTAGCTTTTGGTGGTTCCTAACTTCTGCAGTTTTATGGTTTTAAACCTCTGCTAGGTTTACTGCTTAACCGCAGGTTTGCCACTTAAGTGCAGTTTTACCACTTCACTTAACACCATTTCTTATGCCACAATCGAGCTTCTTGTTTCCCTAAAGATAGGTTCTAAGCCTGATTGCTTTAAGGCGGCCGTTACTTCTTGAACGCTTCTATCATCATTGATAATAAACTGTGGTAAATCATGATGGTCTACCGCGTACCCACCTGGCTGAGTCGAAGAGCCGGCGCTAATAGCAGTAATAACCACTGGCACAATTACATCTCTAAATCTTCTGCTTTCGCGGGTAGAAATTGAGATTTCAAGTTCATGGTCAAACAGACGCCATGCGCATAAAGTTTGGATCATTTGGCGATCATTTACCGGACTTACCGGCTCAAAACCACCAGCTGCTGGTCTTAAACGCGGGAATGACAAGCTCATTCTAGTTTGCCAATAATGCTGTCTCATGTAGAGCAAATGCCTAGCTAGTGCGATGGTATCCGCCTTCCAATCAAACAGCCCTAATAACGCCCCAATTCCAACTTTATCGATCCCCGCATCCCCTAAACGTTCAGGGGTTTCCATACGATAACGCATGTCGGTTTTCTTGCCACTTAGATGGTTTTCTTTATAGCAAGCAGGATCATAGGTTTCTTGATAAACCATGACCGCATCTAAACCTAAGGTTTTTAGTTCACGGTAATCTTCAGTATCTAAAGGTTGCACTTCCATCGAAAGGTAAGAAGCATATTCCCGCACAATAGGAAGCATTTCTCTAAAGTAATCCATGCCCCCGCGGCGTTCATTTTCCCCAGTAACAACGAGGATGTTTTCATAACCCATGGCTTTAATAGCTTCACATTCTTGCTTAGTTTCAGCAGCCGTTAAAACGCGGCGCGGAAACTTATTATGAGCCGCAAAACCACAGTAACGACAATTATTGGTGCAAAGGTTAGTCAAATAAAGAGGCACATACATGCTTACCCCATTCCCAAAGCGCTGTCTAGTAAAACGTTGAGCTAGCACCGCCATGTCAGAGAGGTAAGGCGCTGCGGCTGGAGAAATTAAAGCCATAAAATCCCCTAGCTCAAGTTGTTCGTTGTGGCGGGCTCGCGCTAAAGCGCGGGCAACGTCATTATCGGTCATAAGGTCAACTTCACGGGCGTAATCCATGATATTAACCTTAGTAATTTCATCGTAAAAACTCATGGTAATAATCCTTTACGTACTTAGTTTGACCTAAAGACCTTCTTCCGCTAAAAATGCTTCTAATGGACTAGTGGCATGAGCTACTTCACTAATCGCTCCAAGGCCTGCTAAATAAGCAGCACGGCCAGCTTCAACTGCATACTTAAAGGCGGTAGCCATAGCAACCGGATTGGTGGCAACTGAAACCGCAGTATTTACTAAAACGGCATCCGCCCCCATTTCCATAGCTTCAGCCGCTTGAGATGGGGCCCCAATACCGGCATCAACCACTACAGGTACCGTCTTTTGGGCAATGATGATTTTTAACATGCTCTTAGTGGTGAGCCCTTGGTTACTCCCAATTGGCGCCCCTAAAGGCATCACCGCATGCGCCCCGGCTTCAGCTAAACGATGGCAAATAACTGGATCTGCAGCGCAATATGGTAAGACGATAAAATCTTGCGCTACTAATTCCTTAACGGCTTCTAAAGTTTCAACGGAATCAGGTAGCAAATAACGCTGGTCAGGATGAATTTCGACTTTCACAAAACGGGTCCCTAAAGCTTCACGAGCTAACTGCGCCGCAAAAATCGCTTCTTTGGCTGTACGCGCCCCAGAGGTATTAGGTAATAACGTAATGCCTGGAATTTTTTTTAAAGCCGGTAGAATCGCGTCGCTCCCATTTTTAAAATCACAGCGTTTTACCGCCATAGTGACTAATTGAGTCCCAGATGCAACTACAGCCTTAGCTAATAAATCGGCATTCGCAAATTTACCGGTCCCGGTAAAAAATCTAGACGTAAATTCGACCCCACCTAAATTTAGTGGCTTATCACCTAAAGAAGCGAGTAATGGACTTACTGCGTGTTCTTGCTTATTCATCTCTGTCATTTTTAACCTCCAGCCATTAGGGCAAAGATTTCGATTTTATCACCTGCGTTAATCACGAACTCTTGATGTTTGCTGCGAGGGACAATTTTTCCATTCACAGCTACCGCAAAGGTTTCGGGTACCCCCGGAATTTCTTTAAGCACGCCCCCTAAAACTTGCTCCGAAGTTTCTTGTGGCGCCCCATTTACATAAATAATCATATCGCTACTGTTCTTTTAATTTGTGTTGTTTAAGCACTCCTGTAAGCAACTTAATAAGCGCTCATGCAAGCAACTTATTTAAGTGTGCATGAGAACTACTCATGCTCGCTTACCGCCTAAGCTTCCTATAAGCATCGTAAGCAAATTGCCCCACCTCAAAGCTACGTATTGTGTATTACGTAATACGTATTACATTGCGTATTACGCATTATGCACTAAGCATTTATCGTCAGACGCGAGCTCAAAATACGCTAACTCACCATTTCTAAAATAAGCCATGGAGCCGTAAAGCTTGCTCTTAAGCCCCCCTAAAAGTTTAATCACTTCACCGGCAGCAAAGACTCCAGCCATGCCGGCTGCAGGCCCTAAGATCCCCGGAAAAGCCCGCCCTAAAAGTGGCGTATACCCCACACAGCCTAAACAGCCGTATTTTTTTACATAATCAGGATTTTTAAAGTCGTAGTACATCACCGCAAAATCAGTCCCTTCTGCTGATAACAATATTAAAGGTACGTGATGCTTTAAGCATAGGTCATGAGTCCTACGCATAGATTTAGCGTTATCCGTGCATTCGATGACTAAATCAACGACCGCAGTTTGAGGCTTTAGCTCAGTAGAGGCTAAATCTACTTTTGGTTTTAAAGCAACTTGCTTTGATGCAATATTCGGCTCTAAGGCGACAGTGCCCCCAAGCCCCATGGCTTCTAGCACTTGCTCATTAGTTTCAAGTAACCCGCGAGTTTTAACTTCAACTTCACTGTTAAGTTTAGTTAGCGCCTGCGCCGCTAAAGTTACTTTCGCTTGCCCAATTTGCGCTTCTTGATAGATGATTTGCCGGTGTAAGTTACTTAAAGACACCGTATCTCCATCACAGACGGTAATATGTTTAACCCCCGCACCTGCAAGGTACATAAGTAACGGAGCGCCCACGCCCCCAGCGCCAATAACTAGAATGCGGCTTTGCGTAAGCTTAGCCACATCAAGACCAGGAATACGCATGCGAGCGTAACGATCTACTTTGGCCCCTTCGGCCGTTTCCTTTGGGTTATCGTTTAGTGACTTTGGCTCAAGTTCCTGTTCATCATTAGCGTTTTTATTCATGTAAAGCCTCCTGCCACGCTTTAACCGCAGCTTCAGGATCTGACGCTTTAGTGATGGCGGTAATGACGGCAACTGAACCAACCCCAGTTTTAGCGACAGCTTCCACGGTATTAAGCTTAATACCACCAATTGCGACCGTTGGCATTTTATCCCCTAAGGCTTCGACGTATGAACGTAAGTGGTAAAGCCCTTGTGGCGCTGACGGCATCACTTTAGATTGGGTCGGAAAAATATGCCCTAAAGCTACATAGCTTGGCGCTAATAATAAAGCGCGGGCAAGTTCCCCATAACTATGAGTTGAGACCCCAAGACGTAACCCTGCCGCTCTAATTTGCGTCAAAGTCGCCGTATCGAGATCCTCTTGCCCTAAATGCACGCCCCAAGCGCCTAAAGCCGCCGCTTCTTGCCATAAGTCGTCGACCAAGACTCGCGCCTCATATTTCTTACCAAGTGCCACCGCGCGTTCGATTTCAGCTTTGATAAAAGCTTTATCGTGGAGTTTTACCGGATCTTTTATCCGTAACTGTAAAGTCTTAACTCCAGCCTTACATAAGCGTTCAATCCAAGCACTACTATCAACTACGACGTAAAAGCCGAGCTTAAATGGACAAGTTAAAAACGCCTCTCCCGCTAAGAACCAATCTACTTCCGCGCGATTAGCAGCGCAGTACGGTAAATCCGCCCCCAATTCATGAGAATAAAGAGGTCGTCTAACACAGCTAGCCAAACCTTCAGGGCTTTCGTTAAGCGCCTCACGAATCCCCCGCACCACAAAAGCTTTAGCAATAACCGCAGCACTTAAGAGGTCATCAAAACGAGTACTCTTAGCAGCGAGCATCGCCGCCATGGCTGAAGCTAAGGCACAGCCCGTGCCATGCACCTGGCCTGCGGCCGGTATGATTCTACGGTCGAGTAACCAATAGTTATGGGTTGCATCACTTAATAAGTCCACATTACAAGGTAAATGGAACCCGTCCCTTAAGCCTAATTTGTCTGCGTGCCCCCCTTTGAGCAGAATTTGTTTAAACCCAGCGTCTAAAAAGAACACCGCCACCTTAGTTAAAAAGTCAAACCAATCCCCTGCAGTTTTTATACCTGGTGGAGTTAAGCCACTCATCGCTAAAGCTTCAGGAATATTAGGCGTAATGACACTAACCACTTGAGCCATCTCATTTAAAATATTTTTAAAGGACATGGTGGTTAAAGTCTTAGCTTGGTTAGTCCCGGCCAAATCAACAGAACCTTGGAGTAACAGGGCAGTCAGAGCTTCTTGAGTAGCGTCTTTGGAAGCTTCCTGAGAAACTTCTTTAGTAGCTTGAGTAGCCTCTTTAGTAGCACTACCAACCGGATCCCAAATCACATGAGCTGGGACGCCTAAAGCCTCACGGTCGCTTTGATATTGCTTTAAAAATGAAACTACGACTTGAGCCGTTTTATCATTAGGGATCACCCCTATTTTTACCGCTTCAATACGGGCCGCCCCATACTCAGCGTAAATAGCCTCAAGTTCAGCTGTTAACGTTGCTGGCTCTACCGCTTGCAAGCCTCCAAAGTGGTGACAGTTTTGCCAGGTCACTGCCGTGACCGCTCCGGCGCCAGCCACCCCAAAAGCTGCTAATGTCTTTAAGTCGGAGGTAAGTCCCGCCCCATCTATCGGATCGGTAGCGGCGATAACTAAAACTATCTTTTTAGGCGTAGAGCCCATCATGTCGAGATTTAAAATCTGCGTTTTAGTCAATTCAAGTGTTTCAAGCGCCTTAGGTTCTAAGCCTGGAGCTTTTTCATGCTCACATGTATTAGAGGTCATAAAAGCCACCTTAATCTTTGCTTGCAAGGAGCTTTTTAACCCGCTCTTTATCAAAAGCTAAATCCCTAACTTCACGGCTAATCTTCATGGAACAAAACTTAGGCCCGCACATAGAGCAGAAATCTGAGAGCTTATGACATTCTTGTGGTAAGTCTTCATCGTGGTACTTACGAGCAAGATCCGGATTAATAGCTAACGCAAATTGATCCGCCCATCTAAATTCAAAACGAGCCTTACTCATTGCGTCATCACGAGCCCGGGCTGCTGGGTGACCTTTAGCAATATCAGCCGCATGAGCTGCAATGCGGTAAGCCATCAACCCTTCACGAACGTCATCACGCTTTGGTAACCCTAAATGTTCTTTTGGTGTTACGTAGCAAAGCATGGCCGTGCCCATCATCCCGATAACAGCCGCCCCAATACCTGAGGTGTAGTGGTCGTACGCAGGAGCAATATCAGTCACAATTGGGCCTAAGGTGTAGAACGGCGCTTCATGGCATAACTTAAGCTGTAGATCCATATTTTCTTGAATCATGTTTAGTGGCACGTGACCAGGGCCTTCAATGAGAACCTGAACCCCCATGCTCCAAGCAATTTCAGCAAGTTCCCCTAAAACCTTAAGTTCAGACAGCTGCGCTTCATCGTTCGCGTCATGAACGGAGCCCGGACGCAGACCATCACCTAAAGAAATAGCCACATCATAGGCAGCACAAACTTCACAAATTTCTCTAAAGTTAGTGTAGAGGAAGTTTTCTTTAAGGTGGTCAAGGCACCATTTAGCCATGATCGAACCACCACGAGACACAATCCCGGTTAATCTCTTTGCCGCAAGCGGAATGAACGCCTTTAATAACCCCGCGTGGATCGTAAAGTAATCCACCCCTTGACGTGCTTGTTCGATTAAAGTTTCTTTATAGATAGCAAAGTTAAGGTCAGAAGCTACACCATTAACTTTTTCTAGTGCTTGGTACAAAGGTACCGTCCCAATTGGTACTGGTGAATTACGGATAATCCATTCACGGGTCGCATGGATATCTTTGCCGGTACTTAAATCCATTACGGTGTCAGCCCCATAAACGGTACTAAAGACCATTTTTTCCACTTCTTCCGCGATGGAAGAACTAAGAGCCGAGTTCCCAATATTAGAATTGATTTTAACTAAGAACTTACGCCCAATAATCATTGGTTCAGCTTCAGGATGGTTAATAGACGCGGGGATAACTGCGCGCCCGGCAGCCACTTCAGCTCGGACCATTTCTGGGGTAATTTCCTGCCCTTTGGCCGCGCCCACGCTTTCACGCGCGGCAATGTATTCCATTTCTGGTGTAATCACGCCAGCACGCGCTAAAGCTAACTGAGTAATACCGCATCCAGCTTTGGCTTTTCTGGTAACTCTAGAGGTTTTTAAGCCCTCAACTTTAGGCGCTGCAACCACATCTTCTTCTAAGTCAGTTCTGTTTTTTAACCAAGCTTCACGTACTAGTGGCGCCCCTTGAGCTAAATCACGAGCAGGTTCACCATTACCGTAACACCCGGCTGTATCATAAAGATCTAAATGTTCCCCCGTGGTGAGTGATATACGCCTTACAGGAATCTGTACTTCGCCAGAAGAAGTTTGGCATGGGACCCAAGCTCGAGCTGAGTTAGGATATGCAAGTCCTGAAAGATGTTGCAGGCGCTGTAAAGCCTCTTGTTCAGCGGCTTGGCGTTTGTCGATAACTGATGCTGACATATGTCTGCTCCCCATGAAGAAAAAAATAATTGTGGTTTAAAATCTAAAATAGTTGTCTAAAAATTACGTAGTTTAGTAGTTTAGTAGTTTAATAGTTTAATAGTTAAAAAGCGAAGCTTCTGTTGTTAGCCCAAGAAACAAACGAGTCCTTAGACCACTCCCTTTTAGGTAAACAAGCATAGTCGAACTTAAATTCTAAATTTTAGCTCTTAAGTTTTAACTTTTAGCTTTTGGCCTTTAGATTTGAGTCCTAAATACTGGTGCTAAAGCAAGATTTAGCTACAAACTACTAGCAATTTGCCTGCATCTAAAGTCCTTAGTATTAGTACTAATGCTTTGTACCCGCTAAATTAAATTAAGTAACTTAAAGCTACAAAAGCTACAGCGTTATCAAAACTTAAAAGCTACTCAAATGCAAATAGGCTTTTAACTAAAATGGATTCTAAAACCGCTCAAGGGATTACGTAGGGAAGAAATATGAATAGAACCAAGTTTGTTCTATAGTGAAGACGCTAGATACTAGACTAGATCCTATGGTCTAGGTTCTAAATATTTAGTACTTAGCTAGAACTCCAAATAAAGAATTTTTAGGGCGCTGTTTTAGCTTTAGCTTATGGCGCTTGGCTTTGGCTTTTTAAGAAGCTTTTAGCTTACTTATGTTTTCACAAAAACCTAGCTTATTTAAAGTATTGGCGTTTACCATCAACTAAATTCGTAATTAAGTCAACCTAATGGTATGCCCAAAGTGTAATAAATTAAGCTTCGTCTAAAAGCACTTCTAGTCACCCGCGAGCGCTTTAGGCTTTTTTGTTAGCCTTACCCCAATTAGCCATGTCTTAATTAGCCTTAGCTTTATTTTTACCAAAACTACTTGCTGTGGCTTTTGCTTAACCTTTTACTTAGCTTTTTACTTGGCCTGTTGTTTGTGCTTGGCTTAGCCTTACTCTAAGCTATTTAATTTTAGCTTTGAGTTTAGCCTTACTTAAAGGATAGGACCTAAATCCTACCTAGCACTCGCATTAAGTCGCCACAAACTATGTTGTTCTTTATTTGAATTGTCCGCCTTCACTGTATTCCTTCGCAGGCATTATCCTGGGCAGGTTCACGAATTCCGATCCTGGTTTAACTTCGGTCTCAGCCTAAATAAAGGCACTCCGACAGCGATGCTTTTGTTATTATGAAACTTTACTAGCTAAACTGCAAACTAAAATTTGGCCAAATAGCCTAAAGACGGCATTAACTTATGAGGCTTGCCATTTAAGACATAAAATAGCTCTCTAACAATATGGCTATATCAAAGTAGCCATATGGCTATGAGATGACATAATTTTCTCGACAAAACTTAAAAAAACGCCGAACATATACAAACTCAAGCACTAATCGCCATACGAGCTCATCATGTCAAACGCCACCAATCAAAAACCAAATACGGTCGACCCTAAGAATCAGGCTACCCCTAAAACTTCTTCTTTAGAAGCATCCTCCGCCAAAGTAAATCAGTCTTATGCTAAAGACCATAGCCATACGGCTTTACTTACTTTAGGTGGCGGGCTTAAAGTTTTTTGGTCAATTGCCGTGCTTGTTTATGCTTTTTTAGCCCCAGTGCATTCAACTTTTAAATTTGGGCAAGGGTTGTTAATTTTAGCTTTAGCCACAATTTCTGGACCCTTACTTCCTTTTACCCTGACTTTGGCCCTTATAAAAACCAAACCACCACGCACCATTAAATTGTTGCTACTTTTAAACCCTGACCGAGAATTAACACCTAATAGCAATGAAGCTAGTAATGAAGCGTTAGCGTCACCATCACTTCAAACAGCGCAGCCTAAAGCCAATTCCCAAGATACGTTTTTAGCCAAATATAAGGCGGTACTAGCTCCTTTAGCAATTACAGCCCTCCCTTGCTTACTCTTAGCCTCACTACTACCGTTTTGGTTTTATCAGAAGCTAGCAGATCTACATGGAGCTCAATTATTAGATTTTGGCGCCGCGCTTGTTGGTGTTTTAGTGTTTTTAATTACCGTTAGTGCCATTTTTATTAATGGCTCGTTCTCTGCTTTAAAAATAAAGCAGCCCCATCCATTTTTACATACTCTAAATGCCGTTGGCGTAAATTTAGTTCAGCTTCTATGCTTTAGCTTATCCTGTGCCATTTCTATCCCTTTAGCCCTTGCTACTGCTCATGCTTTTTGGGCTTATATTGATAGCATCATCGTCAATCGCTATGATAGCTTAACCGGTCTAAGCCCATATCTATCGATTAACACTTTAGACCTTATTACTTTAACGTTAGCCTTAGGCGCTATTGTTTATGCCATGAGTACGGTTATTCATAAGATTTCAGATGTTGCGCCCGTAACTGCAACTAAAAAATAAAAAAGGAATTCACCACTACGGTCAATTCCTTTAATTCTCTTTTTTATTTAAGTATGGCTTTAAGCCCAACTTAGCAAGCTTAAGTAAGCCAAAAGTTTACTTAAGCTTTAGCGTATTGCTTTGCACCTATTGCTTTTAAGCCTGTGATTGGCTTTGGTTGGCATACTGGTCTTGAGTTTTCTTTAGGATTTCATCATATTTTCCCCAAAAGATCCCACGGCAAGCTCTGAATTTCACGAAGGAATCAAGAACTGACAAGAACCTAAGGAAAAACGTACATAGCATCCCTATTAAGCCTTGACCAATTAAGGCCACAATCAGCATAGTCCCACTTAAAGTAGCGGCTCCACTTGTAGTTGCAGGGACTAATAACAAAAAAGGCAACACAAACAGAAGCTTAAACAAGAGCACCATGGACCAAGCAACTGTTAAGGACCACCAATTCTTTGTACAACTCTTAAAGCTAATCCATAAAGCTTTAGGCGCTGAAACTTCACCATAAATGGTAAGAGGCACGGCAAAGAAAGTACACATGAAATAAGTTAAGTCAATGAGTAAGAAGATGCTATAACCGATAAGCCAATGAAATACTATAAATGGGTGTTTATACAAGTACAACCCAACTTCGTTTAAAAATGCCTCACAAACCTTCTCTAAATGAGCAAAATCCTGATTCATTATGAGGTTTAAGACGTCATGAGTTTGCGCAAATTGCCACAACCACTGCCCCAAACTCCATATTTCGCTCCCATAAATAATGAGAATGAGTAAGACGCCCACCGCATAGAGTACAAAGCTTAACACCCAACTAGAAATAGCGTAGAACAAAACTTTAAAAAATTTTTGTCCTAAAACCGACATCAAAGTTTGGAACGAGCAGCTCCCATGAAAATGCCGTTCAACAAGCAAAATATAAATCATCGCTGAGGCTGTAGCGGTAACGAGGGTTGACGCGAAGGGAATTAAACCTGCGATGTACATAACTATCACACAAGCAAATTCAATCCCTAAAATAGCAAACATCTTTGAGGAAAAAAATTCCTTTAGTCCTTCGACAAACCAACGCCACCCAGCTTTTCCGGTAGCGGTAATATCTCCCACATAGGGCAAAGCTAGATCCTTTGCATTTTTTGGAACCGCCATAAAACCTCCGCGCACTTTCTTGCAAAATAATTAACCAAAGTAGTCCTTCAGGGCTACTTACTAAAAAATTGGTTCTTCATAAATTTGTGTTGAATTTAAAGACCGCAAAATAATCAAAAAGGAAAAAAGCAGCCTAGGTCTTACAATTGTTGCACCAAATGAGTTACACGACTAAAGCTAACACTCTTTAAAAGTCACTAGCTTTCGTAAGTTCGCGTCATAAACTACCGCAAACTTTAATCTATCCTTATTGCAGTCAAATGAAGCCCCGTAGTCTCGAGCTA
>OQVQ01001054.1_pt1 | contig 11841 bp, 13 predicted proteins | sample 1691491 | NCBI WGS metagenome assembly OQVQ01 (sample SAMN03418252, study PRJEB22391) | human gut metagenome | biome: human-gut; feature: organic feature; material: feces | host: Homo sapiens | place: Tanzania | collected 2013-01
TGGATAAGCCATTGGCGAGATATTCGTCCTCCAGATTGAAGCGGATTTCAAGCTGTTCGACATTGAAATCTGCCCGGAAATTTCGCCAAGTGCGATTATCCCAATCTTTCAGCTTTGCCCATAAATCGGGGAAATGCCTGTATAACTGCCGCAGCTCATCAAGCGATTGAAGCGGACAGCACCAGCAGGATACTCTGTGAAAATGTTCGTACAGACCTCCCCAATCATAGCCTTTTTCATAGCAGTAATTCAGGCAGTCTGCTTCGGTCATTCCCCATTCTATAAGCGGGTGAACGTGGCTCGCCGATTTGTTCCGTTTGCGTTCAAGCCGGAACTGCTCGTCGGCTGCAATGCCGACATACTCGATTATGTTGTACTTTTCACGAAGCGGCTTTAGGTATTTCTCGCGGGGGACATCTTTGAGCCGTGAGGTACACCACCGCATTTTCGGACCAGCCCAGCTATATCCGTTGGAGCTGTTGCCGCCCTGTTTGACTGACAGAGAATTTTCTTTGCGCTCAATCGGGCATTCAAGCAGCAGGTATTCAAAGCTCTGTTCGGATTTCACACGGGTAATAGGCATTCCGACAGCATTTTCGACCTTGCTGATATGCTCGTACATCTGCGGAAACTCAATGCCCGTATCGCAGAATAGAACGCAGTCAATCGGAATTTTCCGTTCCACCATTCCAAGAAGCATAGCCGTGCTGTCTTTGCCGCCCGAAAATGAAACGAGGTTAAATGTAGGTTTATTCGTCATATATCACCTCCAAATGTTCTGTGAAACAAAAAAAGTGCCTACTGCGCTGTTACGCAGTAGGCACTAATCATAAGTATGTAAGGGTTATCTGTGCGGTTGCTTCGCCTTTGGCATTATGTCTTTGGCACGGCGGTGTTCGGTGCGCCTTTGGACATACATCTGTGAGAGGTCGGGATTATTTCGAAAAATATCGTTCACCTCGTCGATCTTTGACCGTAATACACGGCAGTTATTTTCCGCCTGCTGTAAACGCTCTTTCAGAGTAGGTTTGAGCGCCGCCGCCAAATCCTCGCAGGAGCCGCTGTATTCAATCAGCTTCGGACGGCAGCCTAACGGCACATCATTATTCCACTTGCTGAAACCGTCCACAAGTTCGGTGCGGTTTTTAAGCGTTTCGTAAGTGCTTCTGATACTGCCGCCGTATTTAGTAACAAGTTCAGGCTTGATATATCTGCCTGTTTCAAGAAAGCGGTTGATCATTCTGCCGAGAGCCTTGTTTCGGTCTAACTCGTTGAAGTGAATATAGACGGAATAGCCCTTTTTCTTCACGGCAGCGATAATATCCGTAAGTTCGGCACAATCGCCGCCAACGCGGGGATAGGTTATATTTTCGCCGTTTTGTATCGCAGTCTGGAACTGCCTGTCGGCAATAAGCTGGCTTTCAGTATGGACGATACCTGCGCCCCAGCCATCGTTGTATTCTGGAAGCAGCTTTTTTGCTTCATCGCTGTCGATAATTCGTGAATTGTACTGTTCAGAAATAGGCTCAACAAGTGCAGATGATTTTCCCGAAGCAGGTAAGCCGATAACTATATCAAGCCGTTTTTCTCGGCTGATTTCACCTGTGAGTGACAGATGACCGTTGTCGTCAGTGACAGCACTGCCCGAACATTGAAGCCTGTTATATACACCGTTCTGAATACCCTCACGGTCTTTCAGTTTGACGGTCGGTACACCGTTTCCCAAGCAGGAATTAGCTTCTCGGATTTCTTTAAGCTGCTGTATTTCGGCTTCGAGGACATTCTCACTGTTCGCAAGCCGTTTCAGAACATTCTGCATTTCCGCAGAAACAGGCTCTCCCGTCAGTTTGTTTATCAATGTTATCACCCCCTTGAACGCAAAAAAGCGGAGAACGCTTTACGTTCTCCGCTTTCAGCAAATATTTAGTTGTAATAGTTTATTAGTTTAAGGATAAGATTGCATTAATCTGCGCTTCCGTCATACCACTGGCTTTCATCTTTTCGATAACCATAGCCACCCCTTCAGACTTGCCCTCGTCCTTTGCCTGCTTTAATGCAGAGGCTTCATCATGGAGAGCCTTTTCACGCAGACGGGCAAGCTCACGGGTTTTGGTATCTTCGCTCATATCATAGATAACCTTAACGGCTTTCTGGATAATAGGCATACTCGTTGCTTCTACCATTTTGCATCTTTTCCGTCATCTTGCACAACTCTCCCTAGCAAGGCGGTAGCCTTGCGTCGTCCTAATTGTACAATCTGACGAAAAATCGAGTTTTGCCAATAAGCAAAGTGTAATATTGGCAAAACTGACTGCGCAATATCCTGTCGATTTTTCAATAGGTTAGCGAAATATTTTTGAGCGTGTCAGTTGAACTTTTCCACGACATCGTTTATCTGCGCAGCAGTCTGTGCGTTTGAGCGGGTGAGGGTATTGAGCTTCTGCGCAATCGAATTTGTTACGCTGGCCTTTTCGTCAATGCTGCGTATGTTGTTCTCGTTATTGAGAATAATGCTGTCAAAGTGCATTGCTTCGGCGCTGATGTTTTCAAGCAGACTGAAGATGTTTTCCATCTCGCCGTTGGTAGAGTCCATAGAATCCTTGAGGCTGCCAACAAGCTTGTTCATGTCGCCGAAGCTGTCGGCAATGTCCGTCCTGATAAAGTCTGTGATGTCCTTGAAACAATGCTCTATGCCTGCGATGATGTCGTTCATGCTGCCGCACACGTCGAAAATCTCCTTGGCGGCGTCTGCGGAGTCCTCCGAAAGCTTTTTGATTTCATCTGCTACAACGGAGAATCCCGCACCGGCTGTGCCTGCTCTCGCCGCTTCGATTGAAGCATTTATGGCGAGAATGTTCGTCTGCGACGAGATATCCTGTATGCGCTTTACCTTTTCGTTGATACTGTTAAGTTTATTAAGGTTATCAATGGCGGCGGAGATATCACCCTGGGTAAGCTCAGCCTTGTCTTTCATGGAGTTGGCCAGACTCTGCGCATTCTTTATCATGTCATCGGCAACCGAAATCCTTTCCGCATTGGATTTTTTGCTTTCTTGCATGATATCGTGTATTGAAGAGATGTCTGCGTTGACCTTCTGAATGGTCTGCGATGTCTCGTTAATGCTGTCGGAAAGTTCCTTGGTAGAGCGCGAGTTATCCTCCGCGCAGGAAACAAGGGAAGTGACCGTTTCGTTCATGACTTCCGCGCCGCTGCTGAGCGACTCGGTACAGCCCCTGAGCATTGATACAACGCCGCGGAGCGTTTCTGTGAGAATGTGTACAGAAGTGGCGATGTTGCCTATCTCATTTTTCCTGCCGACGAAGCGTTCAATGTTCTTGCTGCTCACAAGAGACAGCTCGCCGAGCTCATTTACAGCCTCCTTCACCTTGCGCAGCGGCTTTGTGATGAGATGTGCTGTCACGAATACCGCAAGCACTACTATCACTAGCGTCAGCACGGTAAGCAGCATGTTCGTACGGGCAATGCTGTTGCTTGCCGCCAGTATCTCTGCGGAGGAATCCTGCATGGTAAGTATCAGGTTGTATTCGGGCAGTGACTTGAATGCGATGATATCATCGGCGCTGTAAACAACTCCCTTGCTTTCGCCGCTGCTTACGCGATTGATAATTGAAAGCATGGCTTCGTCCTCAACGGCAGCCATTATCAGCGAATTGTCGGTGTTGTAGGTGTAGATAAGGTTTGTAATGTCAAGTATCGCGTACTTTTCCTGCTCCATGCCGGAAATGGTCATCTTCGAGAGCAGGTCATTAAGTCCCGCAAGGAACGGGCCGCCGCCGACAAGTCCTATGGGCGTGCCTGCGTCATCAGTTATGGACATACGCAGATTGAATATGAGCTGACCCGAAGCGGGAGAGACGAATGCGCCGCCGTTGTAGAAGCCGTTCGGCGCGGAAGTCATCGTCGCCTGATAGGGCGCGAGCGCGTCACCCTTGCGCGTAACCATGCCCACTACAGAAGGGGAGGAATGCGCAAGCACTGTTGTGTCCCACTTGCTGAGGTAAACTCCTTCCCATGATTCGAGTTGTGCGAAGAAGCGCTCGGTGTATGCCTGCGCCGCCTGCTGTTTAGCTGCGTTGTCGGGTTCAAGCAGCAGTTCTTTAAGCTCGTCCGCCGTTGCATACTGCCTCAGCGACCGTTCTGATTCCTGTACGAACAGCTCTATCATGTTTGCCTGACCGTCAAGAGCGGTGTACATATTATCAATAGAGCTCTGCTTCGATGTCCGTGTAACTGAAGAAGTCATTACAAGGTACAGGCACGAAAGGCACAGAAGCGAGATAACAGCGACGCTGAGGGTAATTACGGTTGCCATTTTCATTTGTTTGAAACTCTTTATCATGGAAATATCTCCTTTTCGGTATATTTTTTGCTATGGCAACACTGCACAATCTTTGTGCGGTGTTGCCATATGTTTATTTTGTTTTGTCTTTTCAAAGCAGACAACTCGCGAATGTATCGGAGAAGTGCTTTACAGTGACATTAGTCATGCTTCTGACGACATATGAATAAGTCACGACACCATATATCAATTTTAACACAGTTTGGAATGGTTGTAAATAGATTTGTGAAAATTCATCAATCTAACAAAAAAACGCAGGACGTTTTTGGCAGTTTTAGGGGTAGTGTTTCGTGTCGCCCGCGGCTGTGATTACCGTCTGCAAATAATGACAGACTGAGTGATACTGCCGCCCTGAAAGAGAACTGTAAAAAATGTAATAGGGCAACGCCGCACAAAGCCCACAAATTAGAGATTAAGCACGATTAGTAAACAATCCGGTTGCAGAGTAAAATAAAAAATGGTATAATAAAAGTATGAATAAGCAGATAAGTTTATCGAACCCGGAGGACGAACTGTCACAGGTACGAGTTCCGTGGAACGAATGGACAGCAATGATAAAGCCGTGCTATTATAAAGGAGAGCGCGGGAATAAGCCATACGACCTGGAATTAATGCTGAGACTCTACCTGATACAGAATCTATATTTTATCAGTTTCCCAGAACGATTATTTACGATTGCTTCTTCACGCTTTTCTGCGCCAAGATAACCGCTGTCGCCATAAACGATTTCTTCCTCACCGGTAAGGAGTTCAGACATTATCGTTACATCGTGAACATTCGCCGGAGTGGCTTTAACGGTATGCGTAAGTCCGCTGTCCTTATCAACTCCGATATGCGCTTTATAGCCGAAATACCACGTGTTCCCCCCTGCGCGTCTGATGTGCTTCAGAGTCACGTTTGAGTTCCTTGTTTTTCGTGGAGGTCGGCGCTGCTATTATCGTTGAATCTACTATCGTTCCTTTTTTCAGGATCAGTCCTTTTGCTGTGAGCTGCTCTACCACCTGTGAAAAAAGCTTTTCCTGCAGCTCATTTTTTACCAACAGATTTCTGAATCTTCCCAGCGTATCTCCGTCCGGTATCTGATTACTTGATTCCACGCCGCAGAAATCAGAAAACGCTCTGCTGTCCGTTACTTGTTCAACAGTTGCTTCGTCAGCTAAATTATATAAATTGAACCGCCGTCCATCTCAGAGCAATGACAATTCCGTCAGATCAAAGGCACAAATCAAACGTCGGGAAAGGGAGAAATCATCAGTCAGGTCAAAGGTTGAACACGTTTTTGGAGTAGTCAAAGGACTGCTCAGGTACCGAAAAACCCGGTACAAAGGTCTGCGAAAACAGACCGCTAAATTGAATATCATGTTCGCCCTGGCGAATCTGATTCTGGCTGACAGACCTCATTTGGCAGCTTGAAACAGTCCAAGCCTTCCATAAGCATTTGACCAACAATATTGTATTCCATTCTTTTCCCAAATCCTGCCGAACTTCTGAATGACATTCCCATAACGAAAGTCCCCCTATGAATTACAAGTCGTCGGCGGTTATCACACCGTCCGCAATCATTCGCCGTTCCTGTTCCTCAAACGGCATATTCCGTATCATATCCTTGTGAGTAAACGCCCAATTCAGGACGTCAACAAATTTTGGATTAAAGCCCTTGTGATACTTTCTGTTCGCAAGCTCGTCCATAAACTTGATTGACCAAGAAGATGTGAACTCGCCCCATTCAACTTCCTCAACACCGATTGCGCTGAAACCCTCGATTTTATCCATAGGCTGCTCCTTTCTGCCATATGTTCTTTATCTTAATTATACAATGTCTGCGGCTGTTTTGTCAAGGAGAGTATGCTGTTCGTTCTTCCTGCCGCTGATACAGGCTATCGTATCTTTCTCCTGGAAAATGAAGCTGATGTAACGCACGGCGGCTTCGACATCTTCACAGTTCTTGCCATTGTTCTCCATCTCCTCGGCTGCGGCGGCAAGAACTGATGTCAGGCATACCATAGCCGATTACCTGAATGAACTCGGTGATAAGTGTATTTCAGCTTTGATTTTTCACCAATAGTCATATTTTCGTCCTTTCTGAAAAGAAAAAGTTGAGTGAAGAAGCCGGTACCCTCGACAACCGGGTATATACAGCCATGTCCGCCTCCTTTCACGAAATGAAATGCCGATGTCAGGCCTTACCCTCACGAATATCGTTGTAAGCCATATTTGAAAAGTAATTGCTGACAGTCACCTTGGAATTGTACAGTGCCGTGATGAGATATGACCGCACATTTCCGATACGGCTTGAATTATGCTCAAGAGCGTACAGCACATAGTTGATTTCTTCCTGTGTCAGCTTCAGAAAACGGCTTTTTACTATTTCCTGCGGCACATCTTCTCCGTTCACACGAATAGTCGGTGCGCTTGAACACACCACATCGACCATAATCTCAACAAGCTCATCAACCTGCTGTCTGGCAATGAAGTTATTGGCATAGGCTTCATCGTAGCTGATATTGCTGCATATTATTTCCCGGTAGTCCTTGCGTTCAGCAGCAGAAGCCGTTGCTTTATCTGTCCTATCATTCCCATCACTGCGCACAGGCACAGGAGTGAATGAGTGGATTGATTGGTCAGTATTTAATATATTATTATTTAATTTTTGAATTGTGTCCGCTTCGGGATTATCCGCTGCCGATTTATCCGCAGGTGGATTTTCCGCTGACGGATAAACAGATTGGCTTTCCTTACGCTTTTTCTTGGGCGCTGTGCTTTTCTGCATCGGTTTTTCAGCAGGATTTTCAGCTGTTTTCTGTTCTTCCGAAACAAAATCGGGATTGTCATCGGGGCTTTCATACACTCGGTATTCGTTCCGAGCCATTCGTCCCAACTCATCACGGAGCTGTTTACGGACGATGTATCCGTACTTTTCAAGTTCCTTGACTGCAGTCTTAACGCTGTCAACGCCGTCTGCGGCGATAACAGCCAAGCCAGTGACCGTATAGTCCCAATCCGGCGGCAAACTCAATATCACAGACAGCAAGCCCTTTGCCTTGAAAGAAAGCCGCCTGTCTTTTAGGTGAGTATTTGACATAACCGTGTAATTTGCGGTTTTCTCAACTCTGAAAACAGTTGACATAGTGTTCCTCTTTTCCTCTGTTTAGCGCAGCTAACGCTTATCGTCAAAATCAGCCGACCACTTGATATGCAGTCGGCTGAAAATGTGGTGTTAAGTTTTGGTGCTGTTACGCAGTTTCTTTGCAAGACCGCTAATAATCTCAAAATCGGCGCTGCTTGTTATTTCAAGAAGCCGGGTCATATACCGAGAGAGCGCAGCAGCTTCGCTATCCGAGAGCATACAAGGCTCGTAATTCTCCGATACGATTTCAACTTCATCGTCATTGTCGGGAGTATAGCCGTCTGTTAAGCAGTCCTCTGCGCCCTCGTTTTCATCGGCGGTATCCTCAGCTTCCGAAGCGGGCAGGGGTACGGCTTTTTCTTTTTTCGGCTTTGACGGAGATTTCTTCTGAATTTCCTTAACCTCCTTGTGAGATATATCGGGCTTGTTTTCGATAATATCCCTCTGCTGTTCGGGAGCGAGCTTTGCTACCTCGTTCGCAGTGGATATGGACATATCGCCGGACTTTACCGCCTGTTCGACGTCGGGGATTGCGTTGTGCTTGATATTATCAATTTTTGCGATTTGAGCGGGGGACACATTCAGGACCTTTGCGATATTGTTCCGCATTTTACCCTTGACGGGCTTTCCTGCTTCCTCCAATGCCTTGAAGATACGCTCCAGTTCCTCATACTCACGCATAGTATCTGCGCTTGTGTAGGTGCGCTGTGTAGCGTTCAGCATAATAAGGTCTAACTGCGTTTCTTCATCAGACTTTTCGCCCTTGACATAGCAGGGAACAGTGGTTGATTTACGCCGCCCTTCGGAAATAAGGAGCTTTATTGCCGCCAGCCGCCTGTGTCCGCTGATAAGCTTATATTTACCGTTCTCCGCAGCTGTTGCAACGAGAACGCTCATCAATCCCTGTCGTTCAATATCCTCGGCGAGTTCCTCTATCTCCGCCATTTCGTAGAAATTGTCCTTGTTCGGCTGAATATCGTCAACCTCAATCATTTTCAGGCTGTCGATGAAGCTGTCGGAAGCCGCTGTTTTCAAATCCTCGGCTATTGCGTTGTTGAGAATAAGTTTAGCCATTCAATCACACCCTTTCTCTGATTTCGGCAGCTAAATCTGCGTAGCTTTTCGCCGCACTCGTCCAACCCATATATTCGCCTGCGGTCAGACCGCCGCTTAATGAGTTCTTGATGACCTTGCTATACGGGATTTTGCTTTTCAGAGTTTTATTTCCAAGCGTTTCATTGAGCAGCTCAAGGAGCTGTGCGTCTGCCGAGTTCTTCTTGTCGTACTTATTTATAATACAGCCGCCGAATTTTGCTCCGCACTTCTTAACCATACCCGTGACCGTTGGTATGCCTTGTATTGCGAATGTTCCGAGTTCTATCGGTATAAATACCACATCACACGCTCCGATGAGCCGTTCGGTGACTTTGGTGAGCGCAGGGGGCAAGTCAAGGAGAACATAATCGTATGCAGAGCCGAAAGAAAGAATTTTCCGAGCGATAGCCGCCTGTTCCTCGTCCGAAAAGCTGTCAAACTCTGATGTAATGCCGTTCAGCTTCGGTGTAGCCGTGATTATGTCGATATTATCGTACCGAGTGTGGCACAGAGCCGTTTCAGGCGAAAACTCGGTATTCACGAGAGCCTGCTCCAACCCCTCTTTCAGTTCCTCGGTGAAGAAGCGTGAGCAGTTAGCTTGTCCGTCCACATCAATGATAAGGACTTTGCTGTTCTTCGCAAGCTCATAGCTTACGTTGATAGCCGAGGTAGTCTTTCCGACGCCGCCTTTGTTGTTATAAAACGCTATTGACTTCATAAGTAAACCTCTTTTCTTGGTGCTATATGTAGCACCTTTTCAACCTCTTTTTTCTCCTATATTTGTACGGCGAGGGTGAGGAAAGAGGAAACCTCACCCAAAGGAGCTACCTTTGCCGTACTGTTAAATCCCTTGGGGGGAGTTTAACCTTAATATTCGTGTTCGGGGTATCTCAGCTTAATTGCTTCAAAGTAGTAGTTGGCGTAAGTAGAGGTGAATATCTCGTTGGGAGTAAATCGCTTTTCCTCGCCTTTCTCAATGAAGCCGTTCCAAAGGTTGAACGCAAGCCGTGTTGTCTGAACAGATGTTCCTGTCTGCCAACCGCTGTGCAGACCGTCGGGATTGATAGCGTCCTCTTTGAAATCGAACACATCGTTAATGTGCCTTGCACAATCCTTGTCGAGCGTGAACAGATACGCAACCGCACGGTGATAGCAATCGGTGGATCTCATTCTTGCGAGAACGGAGTAATACTTCTTTTCGTGTTCGCTGTTCATAAACTGCACCATAGGGTACTCCTTTCTGATATGTCCTTGCGCTGTTTTCCTTGCAAGTGCATTGTAACACATTAAAGCGTTAAAGCCTATACATTTCTGAAAAAAGAAAACCTTTTGCAAAGATTTCGTAGACTTCAACAAAAGAGCGTGCAACAATATGTAAACTTTAGCATGAATAGCCAGCATAAAAAGGGTATAAAAAAGCAGCCCTCCGCATTATGAACGGAGGGCTTGGTATGATGTGTCGTAAAATCGTGGCCTTTGTTTGGTCTTTATTATCGACAAAACCCACTTGATATTGCTATAAAACGCTAAAAACTGATTGCTGAAAAACCGCATAATACTGCGGTTTGCCGCACTTCACCATAAATCAGCAAAAGTCCTAAACTCAATTCGATTCCCGTACGGGTCACCATACTACAAAGCTCCCGAATGGCTTAATGAAGCCGTTCGGGAGGTTTCGTTTTATGTGCGAAAATGAAATTGTCCGCTGTTTGTCCGCTATTCTGTTTTTTCAGCGGACAAATTTGTTTTACCTGTCTGCCTTATGTCTGTTTTTGAGAAAGTCGAAAGCGCTGTCCATGGCTTCAGAAACACGAGCCTGTGCAGTATCAAACTGGTGTGAGTAAACATTCAACGTCGTAGTTGAGTTCGAGTGTCCGAGCGCACCTGACACGGTAGTCACGTCAAGTCCCGCTGAAATCAGCGCAGAAGCTGCAAAGTGGCGAAAACTATGTATCCCGTAAAAAGGCAGCTCGTTCTTTTCACAAAATTCTTTCAGCCAGCCGTAGGGAGTTTGATTGTTCATCGGTTCGCCGTTCCATTTAACAAAAAGTCGGTCGCTTTCAACCCATTTGTCGCCGTATTTCAACGCCTGCTCGTCCTGTTCTTCTCTAAGCTGTCTCAGAATGTCCATGATGAATTGCGAAATTTTCAGCGTCCTCTGCGAGCGTTTTGTTTTTGTTGTGTCCGTGTAAATCCCGCGCTCTGCCGTGTAATTCGATGTGCGCCGAATGCTGATAATGTTGCTTTTGAAATCAACATCTTTCCATTCCAAACCGAGCATTTCAGAGCGTCGCAGCCCGCTGTAAGCAATGAGGTAAAAGAAAGCGCGATACTTGAGCGGTTCACCGGCAAGTCTGCTCAGAAGCAGTTCCATTTCTTCCTGCGAGTAAATTTTCTTTTCACAGACCTCACCGCCGGGAATAATCACCCTCCTGCACGGATTATCCGAAAGAAGTTCCATTCGCACAGCGTAGCTAAAAACGTCAGAAATGAAGCTGAGATAGTGGCGTATAGTTTTCTGTGCAAGCGGCTTGCCTGTTTTTTCATTTGCGCCGTCCTTTGCGAGCGAGTTAACAAACCCTTGAAGCTGCCGTGCGGAAATTTTGTCAATGCGAAGATGTCCCAAAGCGAGATATACGCGCCCCCGAAGCTGAAGCATGCGTTCTAAAGTGGTGCTTCGGAGGCTGTTTTTTGCACAGTTTTCAAACCACTCCTCGGCCAACTCTTCAAATTTGACCGCCGAAACGCGCAGACCGTGCATGCATTTCTCCTCGAAAATCACAGCCTGCCGCTGAAGTTCTTTTTCGATCTGACGTTCGCTCATGCCTGCTTCGGGTCGCCATGTCATTGCCTGTTCTTTGTGATTGCCGTGCGTGTCATATCCTGTGGAAACACGAATTTGATACGAGTTTCCACGTTTTCTGATAGTTGCCATAATATTTTCCTTTCAATAAAAAAATGCTCTGTGCGCGGTTCACAGAGCATTTGATTTTTATTTTTGGTTTAACCGATAAAAGTATTGAAGGAGACCTTCTTTGGAAATAAGATATTTTCCATGCTCTCCTTTACCGGCCCGTATATACGGAATTTTGCCGTTAAGCAAAAGATTGCGCAACGAGCCGTAACTTATCCCGTGGATAAGTTTGAGCGCCTGGTTTATAGTTATGAATTCCAGGCGAGTCTTGCTGTCCTCCTTATCGGAAGCAGAAGAATTTTCTATTGACAGTTCTTCAGCAACGCTGAATTTGCCGGAAGGATT